>Ga0335073_10001776_pt1 | contig 29113 bp, 23 predicted proteins | sample Lox_Sample_22_FD_207093 | JGI IMG/M metagenome (GOLD analysis project Ga0335073, IMG submission 207093) | Soil microbial communities from Loxahatchee National Wildlife Refuge, Florida, United States - Lox_Sample_2.2 | ecosystem: Environmental > Terrestrial > Soil > Wetlands | place: USA... | reverse complement strand
CTGGAGGAGGAGGGCGGGCTGCAGAAGCGGGTCCGGTTCCTGCCGTCGCGGTGCGGGCTGTATTTCCTGCTGGCGATGTGCCTGTTCCCGGAGCCGTCCTATCAGGGGGTGTGGGGCAAGCTGACCGCCGGGCTGCGGGTGCTGGCCATCCCGGTGCCGTCGGGGCGGGCGCTGCGGGACCTGCGCCGGCGGATCGGGGCCGCGCCGGTCAAGAGGCTGTTCGAGGTGCTGGCCGGGCCGCTGGGACAGCCGCGCACGCCGGGGATCATGTTCGGCGGCTACCGGACGGTCTCCTTTGACGGCTGCCGGTCGGTGAAGGTCCCCGATACCGCGGCGAACCGGGCCTGGCTGGGCAAGCACAACCTGGGCAGGGGCGAGGCCGGGTACCCCGCGCTGCTGCTGATGACCTTGGTGGAGACCGGGACCCGGGCGCTGCTGGGCGCGGTGTTCGGCAGCCAGGCCGACGGCGAGGCCGTCTGGGCGCGCAAACTGCTGCCGCTGCTGGACGCCACGATGCTGCTGCTGGCCGACCGGGGTTTTGATGACGGCCCGTTCCTGGCCCAGGTCGCCGCGCAGAAGGCGCAGTTCCTGGTCCGGCTGTCTTCCACCCGCAAGCCGCGCGTGCTGCGCCACCTGCCCGACGGGTCGTACCTGACGGTCATCAGCGGGATCAAAGTCCGCGTCATCACCGCCCGCGTCACCGTGACCTGCCACGACGGCACCAGCTACGGCGACGCCTACCGGCTGGCCACCACCTTGACCGACCACCGCCGGCACCCGGCAGGAGCCCTGGTGTCCCTCTACCACGAGCGCTGGGAACACGAGATCACCTACCTGGCCCTGCGCCACACCCTGCTCAAGGGCCGGGTCCTGCGCTCGGGCGACCCGGCTGGCATCAACCAGGAAATGTGGGCGCTGCTGGCCGTCTACCAGGCCCTGCGCACCGCGGTCACCGACGCCGTCCAGTCCGTGCCCGGCCTGGACCCCGACCGCGCCAGTTGGCAGACCGCCGTCCAGACCGCCCGGGACCTGGTCACCGCCGCCTGGAACATCACCGGCCCCGAAACCGACCTGGCCGGCGACATCGGCCGCGCCGTCCTGGCGAACCTGCACGGCCCCCGCCGGCCCCGCGTCTGCGCCCGCACCGTCAAGAGCCCGGCCAGCCGCTGGCACGCCCGCCCCGGCGCCAGGCCCCGCCCGGCCAGGCACATCACCTCCATCGTCACCGACATCGACGCCAGGCACTACAAACCCGCCAAACCACGGCTCACCCTCATCGACAAGCTCCGCCAGGCCGCAGAACGCGGCGAACCACTCGACCACCTGCTCAAACGCTTAACTTCCCGGCATTGACCGTTTGGGGCCCTATGTGGCTAAGACCCCGAGGTTGACCGGACCACGAGCAACTGGTGCTGTGCGGCGTGGGGCCAGCGGGGCTGCAGTGGCCGGGCCTATGGGATTAGGTCAGGCCGGGATCGCAGCGGGCTGGCCAGGATGAGGGCGGCGAGGCTGGGCGGCAGGGCAGGGCTGGGCGGCAGGGCAGGGCTGGGCGGCAGGGCAGGGCTGGGCGGCAGGGCAGGGCTGGGCGGCAGGGCTGGGCGGCAGGGCTGGCGGCGCGCGTGAAGCTCGCCTGTTGGCGGTGACTACCAGGTGGGCTCTTCGGAGATGACGACCAGGTGGCAGGCTGGGGAGCATGAGCGAGAAAGCAGCCAAGCCTGAAGATCTGACCCGCCTGTTCGTCGAGCGGGCCAACGCCAAGGACGCCGCGGGGATCGCGGCGCTGCATGAGGAGAACGCCGTCATGGCGTACCCGCCCGGCCAGCAGACCGTGGGACGCGAGGCGATCAGGGAGCTCTGGGAGAAGATCCTGCCGAACGTGGGCCGCTTCGAGCCGGAGGAGCCGCTGCCGACCCTGGTCAGCGGGGATATCGCGCTGACGTCTACCGCGCCGAAGGACGGCGCTGGCGCACGGGCCCAGGTGGCGCGCCGTCAGCCGGACGGGACGTGGCTGCGCCTGCTCGACCAGCCCGAGTTCGTGCCGGTCAGTGGCTAAGCCGGCTCGTGGGAGGCACGGTAGGCCTCGATCGTTTGCACTTTGTGCCAGCGGGCGTATTGCTCGACGGCTGCCGGGTCACCGGCTTCCAGCAGGTCGATGAGGTGGGCGTGCTCGTCTTGCGCGGCCTTGGAGCGGTCGGGCAGGTAGGCGAACATCGTCGACCGGATGCGGTCCAGGCCGGCGTAGGTCTGCTCGAGCAGTTCGACCAGGTAGCTGTTCGGGCAGCGGGCGGTGATGGCGGCGTGCAGTTTCCGGTTCAGCCGCCCGAACCGGATCGCGTCGCCCGCGGCCGCCACCTCGTCCATCTCCGCGGCGATCTTGCGCAGCCGGGCCAGGTCCAGCGGACGCAGGTGCGCGCACGCCTCCGCGGTCGCGGCGCCCTCGAGGATGGCCACAGCGACCATCTGCTGTTCCCACATCGTGGCGTCGACCGGTGCCACGATCGCGCCGACGTTGGGCTGGAAAAGCACCCAGCCTTCAGCCTCGAGGCGGCGCAGCGCCTCGCGCACCGGGATCGCGCTGACGCCAAGCTCGCGGGCGAGCCCGTCGATGTTCAGCCTCGACTTGGGCGGATGCGCGCCGGAGTGGATACGGTCCCGGAGGATCGTATAGGTCCGCTCCTGCTTGTTCACATTTCCTGAGCGTACGCCGACATGTTGTGATTACTCCACTAACCGGCTACCGCACGTGCTTTTCAGCGACACAATGGTTCACGCACTCGCCGAGGCCCTCTATAACGGTGCGCAGCACCTGGCCAGGCTGCAGGTAGACCGGGGGCTTGCGGGCGTCGCCGACGCCGCCGGTCGTGCCAGTGAGCAGCAGGTCGCCCGGGCGCAGGGTGATCGTCTGGCTGGTGTAGGACACGATGTCCGCGGGCGTGAACACCAAGTCGGACGTGCGCGCCTGCTGCATCACCACGCCGTCGACCTCGCACCGGATCTCCAGGTCGGACGCGTGGTCCACCTCGTCGGGGGTGACCAGGTACGGACCGACCGGGGTGGAGTGCTGGAACATCTTGCCGGCCTGCCACTGCAGGGTGCGGCGCTGCCAGTCGCGCATCGACACGTCGTTGCTTGTCGCGTAGCCGGCGATCGCGGCGAGCGCGTCGTCGGTGCCCGCCCGGTAGACCGGCGTGCCGATGACCACCGCGAGCTCGACTTCCCAGTCGACCTTCTCGCTGACCGCGGGGATCGCCAGGTCGTCGTTCGGCCCCATCAGCGTCTCGGCGAACTTCGCGAACAGCGTCGGGTACTCGGGGAGGTCGCGGCCGGTTTCCGCGATGTGCGTCCGGTAGTTGAGCCCGACGCAGATGATCTTGGAGGGGTTGATGACCAGCGGGGCGAAGTCGGCCTCGGCGGCGGGAACCGGTGCGGCGCCGGCTCGCTCGCGGACCGACGCGCCGTCACCGCTGGCGAGCAGCTCACCGACGTCGGCGGCGTCCAGCGGGACCAGGGTGTCCCCGTCGAGTCGCGCCGCGGTCGTCCCGGCGCCGGTGCGGATCGTGGCAAAGCGCATGGACGGGACTTTAGCAAGGTGCCCGGCGGTGGCAGGACACCACCGCCGGGCTCCTTCGTCCGCTGGCCCGTCTGCGTCTGCTGGCTAGCCGTTGTCAGAGACGGAGCCGCCGGAGACGGAACCGCTGCCGGGAGGCGGGGGCGGCGCGGGCATGCTCACGCAGGACGGCGCCGGAGGCGAGGTCAGTGCCGCGCCCATCTCCGTCGATGTCGCGTTGCCGTTCGTGACAGTCACCGACCCCACCACGAGGATGTCGCCGGCCGGGATCCCCTGGGCATTCACGGTGATGTCGCCGTCCTTGCTTCGCCCGCCTTGCACGCTTATGGGACCTTTGCTCGGCACGGCGGGCGCCGGCAGCGAGTGAAGGCTCGGGCACCCCGGCTCGACCGGCACGATGACCACTTGGCTGTCGCCGAGCTGACGCAGCCTGGCGTTGGCGCCAGCGATCCCTGACGTCTTGTAGACGTCGAGCGTGACCGTGCCGTTGGGGTTCTTCGTCACCGCGTAGGCCGGGGCCGGGCCGCTGGCCACATGGTGGCCGGCGGGGGTGCCCGGGGAGTCGCCGGTGGCCACGAGGGCGCCAACGGCGGCCGCGACCGCGACGCCGCCGGCGCCCGCGACGATCGCCGCGTGGCGGGCCGTGACGTGCCGCTTCGCGGTCGCGGGCGGCCTGGTGGCTGCCAGCGTCGGCCCGTGCTCGCGCATGAGGTCGGCGTACAGCTGATCCTCGAACTTAGTCATTCGTGTCACTCCTGCTCTGCTTCGTGGGTGTGGCGTGCTTGCGCAGCTGGCCACGGGTGCGCATCAGCCGCATCCGTACGGCGCCTGGCGTGAGCCGCAGTGCCGCCGCCGCTTCCTTCGGTGACAGGCCCGCGATGTCGACAAGCTCGATCACCGCGCGATCCCGTTCCGGCAGCGCGACCAGTCCTGTGACCAGGTCCCGGCCGGCTCGCTGCGCGTCGATCCTGTCGAGCAGTTCCTCGACCTGATCCGGATCCAGGTCGCGGCGGCCCGCAAGCCGCGCCAGCTTGTGCTGCTGCTGGCTGTGCGCCTGGCAGTACGCGGCGTAGACGTTCCGGGCGATCCCGAACACCCACGACCGCGCGGTGCCCTTGCGCGGATCGAAGGACCCGAAGGAAGTGATCACCGCGACGAACGTGTCGGCGGTGAGGTCGGCGACCACGTGCGGGTCGGCGCTGCGCCTGGCGAAGTAGGCGGTCACCGCTGCCACGTTGGCCCGGTAGAGCCGTTCGAACTCGGCCGTCGCGCCTGCGCGGGCGCCCCCGCCCCGCTCCCCGGCTTCTGACGTGTGGCTCGCTGTTTGGTGGGTCACGTCTCTAGTTGCCTCGTTGCCGCTGGAGCGTCACGCGCCCCCTGTCAGGACGACGTTCATTCATATACGATTCTTGATGCGATGGCAGAACAGCCGCTGGCGGGCCAGCATCCCAAGCCTCCGTCAAAAATCGTCGCGGTGCACGCGAGCTACCGTAGCCGGGCGATGGAGCGAAGCAGCCTTCCGCCATGGCCGTCGTACTTCCTGAAGCCGCCCAATACCCTCGCGGCGGACGGCGACCCGGTCAAGCGCCCATCGGGATGCGAACTGCTCGCATTCGAGGGCGAGATCGCCCTGGTGATCGGCACGAGGGCGACGCGCGTGACGCCCGCCCAGGCGTGGCGGCACGTCGGCTGGGTGACCGCGGCCAACGACTTCGGGGTCTACGACCTGCGTTACGCCGACAAGGGGGCCAACGTCCGGTCCAAGGGAATCGACGGGTTCATGCCGCTCGGCCCCCGGCTGCTCGACGCCCGCGCGATCGACCCCGAGCGCGTCCGGCTGCGCACGTGGCTGAACGGCGAACTGGTCCAGGACGCGGTCAGCGGACAGGACTTGCTGTTCTCCTTCGCGGACATCGTGGCCGACATTTCCCGGCTCACCACCCTGGAGCCCGGTGACGTGATCCTCACCGGGACGCCGACCGGGTCCACGGTCGTGCGGCCAGGCGACCTGGTCGAGGTCGAGGTGACAGCCGCCGGCCTGGCGACTGGCCGGCTGCGCAGCCCGATCGCGGACGCGGACTACGAGCTCAGGCCGCCCGGCGCGATGCCGCTGACCGATGACGCGCAGCGCGAGGCGGCGTATGGCGTGCGGGGCAAAAACACCGGAAGCAGTGCAATGGACACGGCAGGGTCGCGGCAGGAGCCGTCAGCCGCGAGCCAGACGCGAGCGCTGCTCGACGCGATCAGCGCCGTCAGCACCGCAACGCTGGCATCGCAGCTGCGCAAGCGCGGCTACGACTCCGTCACCCTCGACCGGCTGCACACCACCCGCCCGGACCTGAAGATGGCCGGCCTGGCGCGGACGCTGCGGTACGTGCCATTCCGCGATGACCTGTTCGCCAGGCACGGCTCCGGCATGAACGCGCAGAAAACCGCCGTCGAGCAGGTCAGGCCGGGCGAAGTGCTCGTGATAGAGGCGCGCGGCGACCCGACCGCGGGCACGATCGGCGACATTCTCGCCCTGCGCGCCCAACTGCGCGGCGCCGTCGGCATCGTCACCGACGGCGCGATCCGCGACTCCGCGGCATTGAGCGGGCTCGCCATCCCCGTCTACTACGGCGCCACCCACCCGGCGGTGCTCGGCAGGCGGCACGTCCCGTGGGAGACGAACACCACGATCGCCTGCGCTGGCGTGACCGTCCAGCCAGGCGACATTATCGCCGGCGACGCGGACGGGGTCATCGTGGTGCCGGGCCACCTGGCGAAAGAGGTAGCCGAGGACGCCGCTGAGCAGGAGCGGCAGGAGCAATTCATCGCCGAGCAGGTGGCCAAGGGCGAGGCGGTCGACGGGCTGTACCCGATCGGCAAGAAGTGGCAGGCTGCCTACCAGGCGTGGGTAGCAGGACAAGAGGGCAGGCAAGCATGAGATTCCGCAGCGACCCCGCGCACATCCGCGGCTCGATCGCGCCGGTCGTCTCCCCGTTCACCGCCGAAGGCGCGCCGGACCTCGACGGCCTGCGCGCGCTGATCCGCTTCCAGCTGGACAGCGGCTCGCACGGGATCTCCCTCGGCGGGTCCACGGGCGAGCCGAGCGCGCAGAGCACCGCCGAACGCGCCGCCGCCATCAGGGCGGCCGCCGACGAGATCGGCGACCGGGTGCCGTTCGTGCCCGGCACCGGCTCGGCCAAGCTCGACGAGACACTCGAGCTGACCGCGATCGCGCGGGACGCGGGGGCGGACGCGGTGCTGATCATCACCCCGTACTACGCGCGCCCCACGCAGGAAGGCCTGTTCGGCTGGTACTCGACCGTGGCTCGCGAGTTCCCTGACGTGCCGCTCATCGCCTACAACGTCCCGTCGCGCACCGCGGTCGACATCGCGCCAGAAACGGTCGCGCGGCTGCGCAAGGCGCACGACAACATCGTCGGGGTCAAGGAGACAACGAAGGACTTCGAGCACTTCTCCCGTGTGCTGCACGTGGCCGGCCGCGACACCCTGGTCTGGTCCGGGATCGAGCTGCTCTGCCTGCCGCTGCTGGCCCTTGGCGGCGTCGGCTTCGTCAGCGCGACCGCGAACCTCGCGCCTGGCGCGGTCGCGCGGATGTACGAGCACTGGGAGGCGGGCGAGTTCGACAAGGCGCGGGAACTGCACTTCGGTCTGCATCCGGTGACCGACGTGATCTTCACGGAGACCAACCCGGCGGCGGCCAAGTGGGTGCTGGCGCAGGCGGGACTGCTCGGGTCCGGGTTCGTCAGGCCGCCGCTCGTGCCGCTGACCGAACCGGGCCAGCGGCGGGTACTAGAGCTGCTGAGGGCGGGCGCCGCCGTGCTCGAGGGACCGGTCGCGGGCGTGGCAGACGCCACGGTTCGTTCGGAATAATAGGGAGGAGCCTAACCCGTGATACCGGAAAAGATCTTGCACTACATCGGCGGGCGGCACGTGCCCAGCGCCGACGGCGCGACGTTCGGCGTCGCGGACCCCGTGAGCAACCAGGTGTACGCGCAGGCGGCGTCCGGCGGCGCCGAGGACATCGCGCGGGCGGTGGAGGCGGCGTCGGCCGCGTTCTCGGCTGGTCCGTGGCCTGGGATGGCCGCGCGGGCGCGGGCGCGAGTGCTCAACAAGATCGCCGACGCGATCGAGGCGCGGGGCGAGGAGATCGCCTCCCTCGAGACGTTCGACACCGGGCTGCCGGTCACCCAGGCGCGCGGGCAGGCGGCGCGGGCGGCGGAGAACTTCCGGTTCTTCGCCGATGTGATCGTGGCTCAGCATGAGGACGCGTTCTCCTCCCCCGGCCAGCTCGGGTATGTGCTGCGCAAGCCGGTCGGCGTGGCCGGGCTGATCACGCCGTGGAACACGCCGTTCATGCTCGAGTCGTGGAAGCTCGCGCCGGCGCTGGCCTCCGGGTGCACGATCGTGCTCAAGCCGGCCGAGTGGACGCCGCTGTCGGCTTCGCTGTTCCCCGAGATCATGGCCGAAGCGGGCGTGCCCGACGGCGTGTTCAACATCGTGCACGGCATCGGCGAGGTCGCGGGCGCGGCCCTGGTCCAGCACCCGGGCGTGCCGCTGATCTCGTTCACGGGCGAGACGACGACCGGGCAGACGATCATGCGGTCGGCCGCCGAGCACCTGAAGGGCCTGTCGATGGAGCTCGGCGGCAAGTCGCCGTGCGTGATCTTCGCCGACGCCGACCTGGACCTCGCCGTGGACAGCGCACTGTTCGGCGTGTTCTCGCTGAACGGCGAGCGGTGTACGGCGGGCTCGAGGATTTTGGCCGAACGCTCCGTCTATGACTCCCTGGTGTCACGCCTCGCCGAGCGGGCCGGGCGTGTGGTCGTGGGCCTTCCGGCAGAACCGGCGACCGAGCTCGGGGCGCTCGTCCATCCCGAGCACTACGAGCGGGTCATGTCGTACGTGCGGGCCGGCGTCAGGGAGGGGGCGCGGCTGGCCGCCGGCGGGTCGCGGCCGGCCGGACTGCCGACGGGGAACTACCTCGAGGCGACCGTGTTCGCGGACGTGACGCCGGACATGCGGATCTTCCAGGAGGAGATCTTCGGGCCTGTGGTGTGCGTGACGCCGTTCGACACCGAGGCGGAGGCGGTCTCGTTGGCGAACGGCACGCGGTACGGACTGGCCGCCTACATCTGGACCTCGGACTTGCGGCGGGCGCACCGGGTGGCCGGTCGTGTGGACGCCGGCATGACCTGGGTGAACTCGCACAACGTGCGAGACCTGCGGACGCCGTTCGGCGGCGTGAAGGCGAGCGGGCTCGGCCGCGAGGGCGGGCAGCACAGCATCGACTTCTACACCGAATCACGGATTGTGCACGTGGCGATGGGTGACACCCACGTGCCTCGCTTTGGAGCCTGAGATGAACAGCCCCTCTGTTTTCCCGCCGCCGGACATCGTGCGGTCGGCGTACGCGGAACTGATCGTCACGTCACTGGCGGAGGCGCGGCACTTCTGGGTCGACCTGCTCGGCTTCGTGGTGACGCATGAGGACGAGTCGTCCGCGTACCTGCGCGGCTACGACGAGCTGACGCACCACAACCTGATCCTGCGGGCCGGGCCGGTCGCGGCGGCGGGCGCGCTGGGCTTCCGGGTGCGCTCGGTCGCTGACCTGGCGCGGGCGGAGGCGTTCTACGGGGCGCTCGGCTGCCGTGTCGAGCGCGTTCCCGCGGGCGCCGTGCACGGCCTCGGCGAGGTCGTGCGGGTGGAGGACCCGCTGGGCTTCCTGGTCGAGTTCTTCGCGTCCTCGGCGCATCCCGAGCGGCTGCAGCAGCGCTACGACCTGCGGCGCGGGGCCGAAGTCGCCCGGCTGGACCACTTCAACATCTGCGTCCCCGACGTGCCGGTGGCGTACGAGTACTACGCGTCGCTCGGGTTCGGGCTCTCTGAGACGATCGAGGACGGGCAGACGCTGTACGCGGCCTGGATGTACCGCAAGCAGACTGTGCACGACGTCGCGTTCACAGGCGGCGCCGGGCCGCGGCTGCACCACCTGGGGTTCTTCGCCCACGAGTCGCACAACGTGCTGCGGATGTGCGACATCCTCGGCTCGCTGTCCCTGGAGTCGTGCATCGAGCGCGGCCCCGGGCGGCACGGCGTGTCGAACGCCTTCTACGTCTACCTGCGCGACCCCGACGGCCACCGGCTCGAGATCTACACGTCGGACTACTACACGGGCGACCCCGACCACCCCGCGCTGCGGTGGTCTGTCCTGGATCCGCGGCGGCGCGACTTCTGGGGCAACGCGGTGATCCCGTCCTGGTACTCCGACGCGTCGGTGGTGCTCGACCTGGACGGCAAGGTGCGGCCGGTGGTGGAGATCGCGCAGACGGCCGAGGCCACGGTCGGCGCGGACGGCTTCACGGCTCCCCCGTCCGAATAAGCGGCCGCCCGCGGCCGCCTGTTGCTGTTATCAGCCCGCGTCCTTCGTTTCTTGCTGTTATCGGACTTCGTGAGGGGTAACTGAAGATGTGGGATGGTTTGGGTAGCAATAGCTACTTTTTATATCCCATTTCCTTGTTCGGCCCCGGAGATTCCTTGTTCGGCGGCGGAAATCACCGTGTCCCCTGCGGCGCGGGCGCGCTCCTGGCCGTCGCTCACCCACAGGCAGACCTGTGCGGGCTCCAGGGCCTCGCACGTGACGGCGAGCAGGTCGGTCCGGATCTCATCGAGGTCGGCGGCGTCCTGCATGCGGGTCGCGAACGCCGCGATCATCTCCTCGGCGTCGTAGTGGGCGCGGTTGAACCGCCTGTCCACCGCGTGCTGCACACGGCGGCGCAGCGGGTTGAAGACCGCGGCGGCGGCCAGCGTCGCCAGCGCGACGACGACCGGGGACTTGTACGAGACCACGGTGTGGGCCATCGCGACGAGCGCCGCGTAGGCGCCGATCAGCAGTCCCGTGACGATCGCGTAGGCGAGCGTCCTTGAGATCAGCCGGTCGATCTCATAGAGCCGGTATTTCAGGATGCCCACGCCGATGCCGACCGGGAGCGCCACGAGGCCGACGCTGAGCACCTCGTTCAGCCACGCCCAGGCGCCGGACGACGCCGTGGCGCCGGGAATGCTCAGCGCGGCGCACGTGACCGAGACGACCGCCCCCGATGCGAGCCACTTCAGCTGCTGGCGCCGCAAGCCAGACGCCCGGCGCCAGCTGACGAGCTGCCGCACCACGAAGCTGAGTCCGAGCGCCAGGGTCAGGACGAGGATGGCGTCCTGGGCGACCGCGAACCGGCCGGACGGGAAGTCGACCACTGTCAGGCCGCCGTAGCCGTCGACCCGGATCTGGCGGTTGGCGATGGCGTCGGCCGCCACGCCGATCAGCAGTGCCAGATAGGCCGCGCAGAGCAGGCTGTAGGCCCACACGGCCCACCGCCATCGGGGCGAGGGCACGCGGCCGTCGGGGAAGAGCAAGATGATCAGCAGGTACAGCGCGAGGGCCGGAGACCACAGCTGGTAGAGGACGAGACCGAGCGTGCCGAACGGGAGATGGTGCCCCAGGCGGTAGACGAGCAGCGAGTACTCACCGGCCCCGGTGCTCAGCAGCACGGCCGCCGCGATGGCGAGCAGCAGCCAGCCGTTGGGGTTGCGCGGCTGATGGCGGGCGACCAGCACGCCGACGGCCGCGGTGGGCACGGCGATCAGGATCGGCTGCACGGGATACCCGGGCTGGTGGGCGAGGAAAGACAGCGCGATCAGCGCGATCCCGCACACGACCATGGCGAGGCCAGCCAGCGCCGCGCCGGAAAGACCGCCGGAAAGACGGGAGCGTCCGGTGCCGGCCGGGCTCACCGCACGCCCGGTTTCGGCTGCCGCCGATGGGCGAACGGGCCTCTGGCCGAATGCAGCATGGTCCGCACCATGGAGTTCTGCCAGACCCGCCCGGCGTTGCCCCATTGCCTCCTGCGGTCGATGCACACGGTCCGCCTGCGCACAGCCACGGGACCCGCGCCCAGGCGCCTGGCGAGCGACGTGAGCGTGGCGACCCAGAATTCGTCTTCCTTCCGGTGCCCGCCGAAGGTCATGGCCAGCTCGTAGAGCGGATCGTTGGCCCGCATCAGCACCTGAGCCTGCACGCGGGTGGCGGCGCGGTCCGCGGCGCTGTCGGCCGAGAACGTGATCCAGCCCGCGAACATGTGGCCCTGCGGGGTCATCAAGGTGAACGAGCGGTCGTCCGCGTAGAGCACGAAAACCCCGGTGGACAGCCGTACGCCGCCGCCGAAGCGCACGTCGAGCAGCGCCACATCGCCAGGGCTGAGGCCGGTCAGCGGGCCGTCGAACCGGCTCGCCTTCGGCCAGAACTCACCGAAGTGCGCCTTCCACGTGGCGATCACTGTCCGCGGGTCGATCGGCGGGCTCGCCTCGAACCAGTACGTCTTACGCCACATTTTCCCGAAACCCTGGATCGGGCCGTTGAGCCGCCGTCCCGCGACGTTGATCCCCTCGGACCGGCCGGCCCCCACAGTCAGCCGGCCCACCTTCGCCGCCCAGTTCGCGGCGTCGCGCGGCAGGGCTTTCGTTTCCGGGTTCTCGCTCATGGCCCCCCTTTACGCAAGTCGGCCGGCGAGCGCCGACCGCTCGTCGGCGTAGATGGTGATCGCCTCGTCCAGCCTGGTGAGCTCGAAGATCTCCCTGTAGTGCTCGCTCAGTCCGTACGCGGCGAGCGGCTGGCGCTGGCGGTTCGCGCGAACCAGCAAGGTCACGAGCATGCCGATGCCGCCGCTGTTCATGTACTCGAGGCCGGTGAAATTGAGCACCAGCCGGTGGGCGCCCTGCCGCACGGCCCGCTCGTACGCCGACATGAGCACGGGCTCGGATGCGGCCGTGATATCGCCCTTGATGTCGATGACCGACGTGCTCCCGTCGGCCTTCCTGACCTCCAGGCCGGCCACTGACTTGTCCATGCGACACTCCCCCGATGTGTCTAACTGTTCCCTTTCCCAGGACCGGCCCCGGCCGGGGGGGTCCGCATCGTCAGCCGGACCGTGCGGCGCTCCCCGTCGGTCGTCACGTCGAGGCGATCGACCATGTTGCGGATAAGGAACAACCCCCAGCCCCGCGGCCCTTGCTCGCCGCTGAGCTTGCGGTCGAGGTCCGGGACGTCCGGGTCCTCGCCGCCGCCGTCTGGCCAGCCCTCGTCGGTGCCTGCGCCGTGGTCGGTGACGGTGACGATGATCTCCGCGTCGGTGCGGAGCACCTCGATGTCGACTTCAAGCTCGGAGCGGTTGCTATTGCCATGCTCGATGGCGTTCATCGTCGCTTCGGCGACCGCCGTCTTCAGCTTGTTCAGCTGACCGGGCGGCAGGTTCAGGCCGGCCACGCTGTCGGCTACCTGGGCGAGCGCGACCCGTTCACTCCCCGGCACGCTCGCGAGCCCGAAAGCCGCCAGCCGCCGGGGACCGTCACGGGAGTGAGGTGCGGGTCGGGCGGCCCGGTTCACGAGCCACCGCCAGGGTGCGGGGTGGCCGTTCGCTCCGGCATGGTCCTCTCGAGCGACAGCAGCGTGATGTCATCTTCCTGCTCGTAGCCGGGCCCGGTGAACGCGCTGAGCTCTCGCAGGCACACATCGAGCAGTTCCTGAGTCGAAGCACCGCGGCCGGCGAGCGCGGCGACCCGGTGGAAACCGAACATCTCACGCCCGGGGCCGTGCGCTTCTGACAGTCCGTCGCTGTACACCAGGGCACGGTCGCCGGCCTGGAACCGGAAGGTCTTCTCCTCGTAGGTCATGCCCGGCATGAGCCCGAGCGGCATGCCTTTGGCGCGCAGTTCTGCCACGCCGCGCGCCGTGCGCACATAGGGCACGTCGTGTCCCGCGTTGGCGAACGTGACCTGACCGCTCTCGCCGTGCAGGACGAGCGCGAAGCACGTGACGAAAATCTGGGCCGGAGTATCGTCGCAGAGCAGCTCGTTGACCTGCTCAAGCACGGCCCCCGGGCTGACCAGGCGGGGCGCCGCCGCCCGCAGCAGCGCGTGCGTGCTCGCCATCACCAGGGCCGCCGGGACGCCCTTGTCGGCGACGTCGCCGAAGACCACCATGACCCGCCCGCCGGGCAGCGCGATGAAGTCGTAGAAGTCCCCGCCGACCCGCAGTGCGGGGCTGTAATAGGCGGCCATCCGCCAGCCGGGCAGATCCGGCGGCGACGCGGGCAGGAACTGGCGCTGGACGAGCCTGGCGACGTTGAGCTGCTGGTCGATGCGCTCCCGTCGCAGGGCCTGCTCCTGCTGGTCGCGAACCAGTTGGCCGACCCGGAGGGCGGGCGCCGCGTAGCTGGCCAGCGCGTTCAGCAAGCCGCGATCGTCGGTCGTGTAGTCCCGCTCGGACTTGCGCGGCCCGAGGGCGAGCAGGCCGATCGAGGAGCCGCCGGAGATCAGCGGGACGACAAGCACGACGCCGGCGTCCCTGAGCGCCTTCAGCGCGGGCGAGTCCAGGTCGAGGTGACGAATATCGACGGCACCGGCCGCCCGCGACAGGTAGCCAGCCAGCGGGTCATCCGCGGACAGCTCCGCCGGCGGCTCAGTGACCAGGCCGTCTCGCAGGTCCGGCCGGGTCGACGGCAGCGGTTCACGCCCGCGGCGCAGCCACGAACGGGCCCGGCGCCGCGGACCGGGATGCGATGGAGCGCGAGCAGCGCCGGGCTGGCCCGTGGCTATCGGGGACGCCGTCGCTACCAGTCCCTCCCGTGCCGGGCCTGTCCTGGTGACTTCTTCGGGCACAGGCACTTCTCAGATCGTCATACGTCAGCGTACTCCCTCGATCACGGAGCGTATGCTCCTACGGGGGGCCGGATTGAATGAGTGGCTGGTTTCAGCAGTCGGTCGTGGCCACCGGGAGGCTGCGGCTGTTCTGCTTCTTCGTGGCTTTCATCGTCGCGTTCGCGTTCATCCGCTTCAGCGTCCGGATGATCCGGGCGCAGGTGAAGTGGTGGCCAGGTAACGTCACACCTGGCGGCGTGCACGTCCATCACGCGACCTTCGGCCTGGTCTTCATGTGCGTCGGCGGGGTCGGCGGCCTGGTCGTCCAAGACCCAAGCTCCGCGTGGGCGGCGACGGCCGCCGCGCTGCTCGGCATCGGCATGGCGCTGGTGCTTGATGAGTTCGCTCTCGTCCTGTTCCTGAAGGACGTCTACTGGAGCGAACGCGGACGGCTGTCTGTCGAGGTCGTCTTCGTCGTCGTGGCACTGTGCGGCCTGGCGTTGCTGGGGTGGGTCCCGCTCGGGGTCACGTCTGCGTCGCCAGGACAGTCGCGCCTGGAGGCCTTTGCCGGACTCGCCCTGGTCCTCGCGGTCAACCTCGCGTTCACGGTCGTCTGCCTGCTGAAGGGCAAGATATGGTGCGGTGTCCTCGGGGTGTACGTCGGCTTGTTCGCGCTGGTCGGCGCCATCCGGCTGGCCCGCCCGGGATCATTGTGGGCACGATCGCGGTACCCGGCGGGGTCGCGCAAGCTGGCCAAGGCCATGGCCAGGGAAAAACGCTACGGCCAGCCCATCAGCCGTTTCATGACATGGTTCCAGGACGCCGTCGCGGGCCGGCCAGACCACGGCGGGGACTGACCGGGCTCACCGCGCGGCGTGGCGGTCGAGGAACTCGTAGATGTCCACGTCGTCGACGCCAGGGAAGGATCCCGCGGGCAGGGCGGACAGGATGTGCGAGTGGGCGCGGGCCGACGGCCAGGCCATCCCCTCCCAGCGTTCGGCCAGGTCGAGCGGGGCGCGCTGGCAGCATTCCCCGTCGGGGCACCGCGACCGGGTGCGGATCGTGGTCTCCCGGCCGCGGAACCAGCGGGAGTGCTCGAACGGCACGCCGAGCGTGATCGCGTAGCCGCGGTCGTCGGCGCGCGGGTCGACCTGGGCCACGCAGAAGTAGGTGCCCGACGCGGTGTCGGAGTACTGGTAGTACGGGCTGAACCGGTCCGCGGCCGCGAACACGCGGCGGCCGGACCACTGCCGGCACATCCGCTGGCCTTCGATCGCGCCGGAGACGTCGGCGGGGAAGATCACGCCGTCGTTCTCGTAGGCCTTGTAGATGATGCCGCTCGCGTCGTTCTTCACGAAATGGCAGGGCAGCCCGAGGTGGTGGGTGATCAGGTTCGTCACCCGGTGCGCGGCCATCTCGTAGGAGACCGAGAACACGTCGACGAGATCCTCGACGGCCAGGTCGCGGCGGTCCATCGACGAGCGCAGGAAGTCGGTCGCCGCCGACTCGGGGATCAGCATCGCCGCCGCGAAATAGTTCGCCTCCACGCGCTGGCGCAGGAAGTCGGCGAAGTCGCGCGGCGTGTCGTGCTCGAGCAGGAAGTGCCCGAGCGCCTGCAGGATCACCGCGCGCGGCGAGTGCCCCCCGACCGGCTCCTGCTTGACGTAGATCCGGTTGCTGCGCAGGTCGGTGAGCGACCGGACGGACCGCGGCAGGTCGGGCACGAACTGGACGGCGAACCCGTGCCTGTTGACCACGGACAGCAGCATGCCCTGCGACAGCGCGCCACCCGCGTACCCGGCGCGCCGCAGCGCCTCGGCGGCCGCCTCCTCGATCGACGCGAAGTAGTTCGAGCGCTCGCGCATCGAGTCGCGCAGCGCCGCGTTGGCGGCCCGCGCCTCTTCCGGCGTGGCGGTCGGCTTGGAGCGCTGCGCGCGCAGTTCGGCGGACAGCGCGACCAGGTGCTCGAGCACGTCGGTCGGCACCCGCGTCCCCACCCGCAGCGGCGGCAGGCCGAGCGCCGTGTAGGACGGGTCGCGCTGGGCCTGGTCAAGCGCGATCTCCAGCTGCGCGCGACGGCTCGGCGGCTGCTTCTTCAGCAATTCCGACACCGGGACCGACAGCGCCGCGGCGAGCTGTTCCACCAGCGACAGCCGCGGCTCGCGGCGGCCGTTCTCGATCAGCGACAGCACCGACGGGGTGCGCCCCACGCGGGCGCCCAGTTCTTGGAGAGTCAGCCCGCGGGCGCGGCGCGCGTGCCGGAGCCGCTGGCCGAACGTCGCGAGGTCTAGACCTTCGGTCTCTACCAATTTCTGCATTTCTTTCATCGCGAAAAAGAGTAACACATGCCCGTTCGGAAAAAAATAAAGATTTTTACGGACCTTGGTCCTCGGTTTCTGGCGGTGCGGCCTCCACCCTGGTACTACGGCCAGCCCGGCGAGCTGGCTCACGACTGAAAGGCATGAGCATGGACACGATCAGCCAGCAGGCGGTCAATCTGCGGAACGAGTGGGAGACCGACCCCCGCTGGGCGAACATCACGCGGAACTACACAGCCGAGGACGTCATCCGACTGCGCGGCTCCGTCACCGAGGAGCACACGCTCGCGCGGCGCGGCGCGAACCGGCTGTGGGAACTCCTGCAGACCGAGGACGCCGTGCGGGCGCTCGGCGCTATCACGGGCAACCAGGCCGTCCAGCAGGTGAAGGCCGGGCTGCAGGCCATCTACCTGTCGGGCTGGCAGGTCGCCGCGGACGGGAACCTGGCCGGGCAGACCTACCCGGACCAGTCCCTGTACCCGGTGAACTCGGTGCCGCAGATGGTGCGCCGGATCAACAACGCGCTGCTGCGCGCGGACCAGATCAGCTGGTCGGAGCGCGGCGCGGACAGCACCGCGCCGCGGACCAACTGGCTGGCCCCGATCGTGGCGGACGCCGAGGCGGGTTTCGGCGGAGTTTTGAACGCGTTCGAATTGATGAAGGCGATGATCGCGGCGGGCGCCGCGGGCGTGCACTACGAAGACCAGCTCGCGTCCGAGAAGAAGTGCGGGCACCTCGGCGGGAAGGTCCTCATCCCGACCGGGCAGCACATCAAGACGCTGACAGCGGCGCGGCTCGCGGCCGACGTCGAAAACGTGCCGACGCTGGTGGTCGCGCGCACCGACGCGCACGCGGCGACGCTGCTCACCACCGATGTGGACGAGCGCGACCTGCCGTTCGTGACCGGCGAGCGGACCGCGGAAGGCTTCTACCGGGTGCGCAACGGCATGGCGCCGTGCGTCTCGCGCGGCCTGTCCTACGCGCCGTATTCCGACCTGCTGTGGATGGAGACCTCCACCCCCGACCTGGACGAGGCGCGAGAATTCGCCGAGGCGATCAAGGGCGTCTACCCGGACCAGATGCTGGCCTACAACTGCTCCCCGTCGTTCAACTGGCGGGCGAAGCTGGACGAGGCGACGATCGCGAAGTTCCAGAAAGAGCTGGCCGCGATGGGGTACCGGTTCCAGTTCATCACCCTCGCCGGGTTCCACGCGCTGAACCACTCGATGTTCGAGCTCGCGCACGGGTACGCGCACGAGGACATGACCGCCTACGTCCGGCTGCAGCAGGCCGAGTTCGCTGCCGAGCAGCGTGGTTACTCGGCCACTAAGCACCAGCGCGAGGCCGGCACCGGCTACTTCGACCTGGTCACGCAGGCGATCTCGCCGAACGCGCAGACGCTGGCGCTGGCGGGCTCGACGGAGAGCGCCCAGTTCCACTGACGGGGCATCGCCGGTGACGGGGGCTCACTGACGGGGGCCACTGGACGGCCGCCTGGCGGGCGCGAGGCGGCCGTGCGGCCGGCAGCTCAACGGCGACTGCCGGCCGCCTGTCGTGAACCGGTCAGCGCCAGATATCCCCGGGCGGCTGGTCATAGGGCGGCGGCTGCAGCGGCGGGAACGGCGGCTGCGGTATCGGCGTGGTCGTGGTGTCGGCCCACTGCGACGAGATCAGCGGGCTCCTGGGCGGCAGCACCGAGGTCGGCACCAGGTGGTCGTCGGGCGGCGCGGCGGCAGTCCGCCAGCGCGACGGGATGAAGAGCGGCACGATCATCGCCAGGCCGACGGCGGCGAGAACGCCGTTGAAGAGCAGTGCCTCGAACCCCGCCCCGAACGCGTCGCCCTTCAGCGGTATATACCGCACCGCGCGCCGCACGCTGACGGCGTAAAGGATTGTCCAGGCGATCAGCGCCAGGCCTGGCAGCCCGGCGGCCAGCGGCGAGATCCGCGCCACGGCCACGCAGATCCCGGCGAGCACCCCGACCGCGATCAGGGCCGCGAAGGCCAGCAGGACGTTCTTGTCGTGCAGCAGCGAGCCGCCGCCGGCCGGAAGGGCCGACACCGCGCTGCTGGCGGCGGGAATCCGGAGCAACCGCAGGTATCCCCAGGACGCGCCGAAAAACACCGCCACCGCCACGGCCAGGGCGAGCACAAAACCGATGACATGCCGCATATCGTCGCGCCTCCTGCTCGCTAATCGTGCCTCTTGAGGGCAGGGGCGCGCAATGAAACCCGCACGTTCCAACGCGGGGTCCGGCTGCGGGTGCACCCGTCTCGGCTGGCTATCCTAGGCGCGTGCGCGTTGACGACATATTTAGGGCAATAGGTTCATTCGCTGTCAGGTTCCGCTGGGTGGTGCTGATCGCCTGGGTGGCGGCCGCGGTGGTCATTCCCAATGCGCTGCCGTCCCTGGCGAGCGTGACCCAGGGCAACAACAGCGCGTTCCTGCCCGCCAGCGCGCCCAGCGAGGAGGCGTCACAGCTGGCCGCGCCGTTCGGGACGACGAACCTGATCCCTGTGCCCGTCGTGGCGGCCGTCAGCAGCGGCACGCTCACCCCTGCCGACCAGGCCTGGCTCACCTCGCTGTCCGCCGACCTGCTCAAGGTGCCGACCATCGTCAAGGTGCACGACCTGGGAGTGTCCGCTCCGTCGGCCACCGTCAGCGGCCAGGCGGCGCAGCTGCTGCCGCTGTCGAACGTCAACACCGGCGACGATCAGGCCATCACGAACCTCATCGACGACATGCGCGCCACGATCAAGGACGCGTCGCCGCCGCCGGGCATGCAGGTCCACCTGGCCGGACAGTTCGCGATCGCGGTCGACCAGCAGAAGCAGTCAGGCAACACCGGCAATCAGGTGCAGCTCATCTCGGTCCTGTTCATCATCGTCCTGCTGCTGCTTATCTTCCGGTCGCTGCTCGCGCCGTTCATCACGCTGATCCCCGCGGCCATGTCGGTGGCGATCTCCGGCCCGCTGGTCGCCGAGGCCGCCTATCACGGGCTCAAGGTCTCCCAGCTGTCCCAGTTGCTGCTGATCGTGCTCGTGCTCGGCGCGGGCACGGATTACGGGCTGTTCCTGGTGTTCCGGGTCCGGGAGAACGTGCGGCTCGGCCAGCCGTCGAAGGAAGCGGTGGTCAACGCCCTGACGAGGGTCGGCGAGTCGATCACGTTCTCCGCTCTGACAGTGATCGCCGCGCTGCTTTCGCTGCTGTTCGCGACCTTCCAGATCTACTCCAACCTCGGCATCCCGCTGGCCATCGGCATCGGCGTGATGCTCCTGGCCGGCCTGACCCTGCTGCCCGCGCTGCTGGCGATCTTCGGCCGCGCGGCGTTCTGGCCGACGAAGAACCGGGCCGGCGCGTCCACGGCGGGCGCCTGGGGCACGATCGCGTCCCGGATCGTCAAGCGTCCCGGCCTGGCGCTGGCGATCGGCGTGATCGCGCTCGGCGGGCTGTCGGTCGCGGTCACCGGCTATGTGAGCGCCGGGTTCGGCGGGACGATCAACGCGCCAGCGGGCACGGACTCCGCGGCCGGCACCGACCTGCTCACCAAGTACTTCCCTGCGACCGCCGCGAACCCGACGAACCTCATCTACAAGCTGAGCACGCCGGCCTGGCAGGACCCGCAGGCGATCGAGGCCGCGACCAAGCAGTTGCAGGCCAGCGGCGTGTTCACCGGCGTGACCGGCCCGCTCAACCCGGTCGGCGGCACCGGGTTCACCCCCACCCAGTACGCCGAACTGCACGCCGTGCTCGGCTCAGGGCCGCTCCCGCCGACTCCGCCGGCGGCGCTGGCGGGCAAGATCCCTGAGCAGGCCTACCAGATGTACCGGGCGACCGCGCAGTTCGTTGACCAGGCCGGGACCACGATCCAGTTCCAGACGGGACTGACCGCTGGCGACCCGTCCACCACCGCGGCGCTGCAGGCGGTCCCGGCGGTGCGGGCTGAGGCGGCGAAGGTGGTCCCGACCCTGCACGCCACCGACTACGGCGTGGCGGGCGAGGCCCCGGCGCTGTACGACATCAGCGCGATCTCCAACAGCGATCTCGCACACGTGATCCCGATCGCGATCGTTGTCATCGGTGTGCTGCTCGCGCTGGTCATGCGGTCGCTGATCGCCCCGCTGTACCTGATCGCGTCCGTGGCGCTGTCCTACTTCGCCGCCCTGGGCCTGGCGGTGCTCGTCTTCATCGAGCTCGGGAACTCCGGCGGCATCACGTTCATCCTGCCGTTCCTGTTGTTTATCTTCCTGCTCGCCCTGGGCGAGGATTACAACATCCTCGTCATGACGCGGATCAGGGAGGAGGCACACCGGCTTCCGCTGCGCGAGGCGGTCTCGAAGGCGCTCAGCATGACCGGGACGACCGTGACCTCCGCCGGCCTGGTGCTCGCCGGGACGTTCACCGTGTTCGCCGTGGTCGGCGGGCGCGGGTCGGGCGGCAGCCAGATCCGCGACGTCGGCATCGGCCTCGCGGTCGGGGTCGTCATGGACACGTTCGTGGTCCGCACCGTGCTCGTGCCCTGCACCGTCTGCCTGCTCGGCAGGTGGAACTGGTGGCCGAGCAAGCTGGTCATGGTCGAGCCGGACGCGGTGGGCGCGAGCGCGGACGCGCTCGGGCTCAAGGGAGCAGGGGCGTCTGCTAACGGCGCTTCAGGAACGGGCCCGCAGGCGGCGACCGAAGCCGGAACCGAGACGGACTCCCGCGGGCGCCCTTAGCGGGCCAGCGCGGCGTTAGCCCTTAGCCGCAAGGAGTTCCGTTCACGGGCCCAAGGTGGTAAATGACAGCATGTTCTCCTGACATGCCGTGCGGGGTGCTTTCCTTATCGGCCGCTGACCGGGAGACTCTTGACGGAAGTGGTTCTGCACGGGCTGGCAGCCTTAAACGCGTAAAGTACGGCGGGTGCAGCCCGGGCAGCAGGGAAGGACGCCGATGCAGGAACTGCGCTTCGTGGCGGTGAGCGAGGATGGCAGTTACGCTGTCCTCGCCGTGCCCGGGCGAAGCGCTCGTTTTACCCTGCCGATCGACGAGCGCCTGCGGGCAGTCGCGCTCGGCCAGACCTCCCGGCTCGCCCAGTACGAGATCGAAGTGGAGAGTCCCTTGCGACCCAAGGAGATCCAGGCACGTATTCGCGCAGGCGAGACGGCGGAAGAGATCGCCGACGCGGCCGGCATCCCGCTCGAGCGCGTGCGCTGGTTCGAAGGCCCGGTCCTCGCGGAGCGGGCCTATATCGCCAACCAGGCGCAGACCGCCTCGGTTCGGCGTCCCGGCGACTCGACCGGCCCTGGGCCAAGGCTCGGCGACATCGTGCCTGACCGGCTGTCCGCGCTCGGCACCGACCCCGAAGACGGGCAGTGGGACTCCCGCAAGCGCGGCGACGGCAACTGGCAGCTGCAGCTCACCTTCTCCGCTGGCGGCCGGTTGCACATCGCCGAGTGGATCTTCGACCCGCGCCGCAGGCACGTCGTGCCCGACGACGACAACGCCGCGCGGCTGTCACTGCCCGAGTCTGAGCTGCCGCCGCTCGCCGCCAGCCTGCCCGGCGAGGCGACGGTGACGCCGCTCGCGCCGCGCCTCGGCTCGGTCTCCGCCGCTGCACTGGGCGGAGCCGGCAACGGCGGCGGGGGTTCCATCAGCAGCCGGTACCGCGCCGAACGGCCAACTGCCCCGGAGCGCCCGGCCGTGCATGAACGGCCGGCTGCGCAGGAACGGCCGATGGTGCAAGAACGGCCGGTGGTCCAGGAACGGCCGGTGGTCAAGGAACGGCCGGTGGTCCAGGAACGGCCGGTGGCGGAGCGGCCGATGGTGGATCGGCCCGTGGCGGAGCGGCCGATGGTGGATCGGCCCGTGGCGGAGCGGCCGGCGATGTCGCACGCCCCGGCGGCCCCTCCTGCCCCCGCGCCCGCGCCCGTGCACACCCGGCCGGCCTACCGCGACCCGGCCCCGGAACAGCCGCCCGCCGCACCGCGCCATCCCGCCGCCACGCCCGCTTTCGACTATCCCGAACGGTCCGTGCCGGCTCCCCCGCGTCAGCCCGTCTCTGCACCTGTCCCGGACCTCGCGCATGTCGCCTATGCCCAGCCGGAACCGGAGCCCGAGCCGGAACCGGAGCCGATCGGGCTGGCACATGAGCCCGCGGCGGCCGTCGAGCCCGAGCCCGCGGAGCCATTGGCCGAGGACCAGGCAGCCCGTTCCCGTCCCGCCGCCGCGAGCAAGAAGAACGCCCGCGGCCGCCGCTCGTCGGTGCCGTCGTGGGACGAGATCATGCTCGGCAGTTCCCGCCAGCGCGACTAACCGGGGGACGTTCGCACGCTACGGGCCTTGTGTCACAGGCCACGCTACGCTAACTCCAGCCAATTCGGTCATGGGGCAGGGAAACGCGGCACATGGATCTATCAGGGGTTCCTCCGGAGCATCGCGCCAGCATTTCGTTGGCCGGAAGGGGAAATTTCCGAGACACGGAATGGACCGAGCTACCTGAGTGGCTTGCTGGACTCACCGGCCTCAGGGAACTCATTGTCTCTGGCCACAGTCTGACCCGGCTGCCGGACTGGCTTGGCGACCTAGCCAACCTTACAAGACTCGACTTGACCGGTAACCAGCTGACGCACGTACCGGAGACGCTGGGAAACCTCACCGCGCTCACATGGCTTTCACTGACAGGCAATCTGCTCACCGAGTTGCCGGAGTCGATGCAGAACCTGAGTGCGCTCAGTTACCTGTCCCTAAGCAGCAACCGGTTCGCGAGCGTACCTCCATGGCTGGGAAGTCTGTCTAATCTGACGACGCTGTACCTGTGGGGCAACCGGCTCTCAGAGCTTCCCGACCAGCTCGCGAACCTGACTACCCTCTCCGAGATCGAACTCAGCAGGAACGAGCTGAGCAGGGTACCGGAGTGCCTGCGGAATCTGCGCAATCTCGCCTCTATCACGCTGAGTTATAACATGCTCACTGAACTGCCCGCCTGGCTAAGTGAATTGACCAAGCTCAGGTACCTGGAACTGACCGAAAACCGTCTGACCCGGCTGCCTCGCCAATTGGCTTACCTGCTCACCGAAGGGCTGGAGCTGCAACTAGCTGGGAATCCGCTACACGAACCGCTGGCCGAACTCGGCCAACGCGGCCCGGGCGAGCTTGCGGTCTACCTGCGCAGCCTCGACGACGCGGTGGCGCAGTACGAGGCGAAGCTGCTGCTGGTCGGTGAGGGCAACGTCGGGAAGTCCTCGCTTGTCGCTGCCTTGAGAGGCGAGCCTTTCGTGAGCGGGCGGCCGACCACGCACGGCATCGAGATCTCGCCGGTCAAGTTCCGCCATCCGGACCTCGATCTCGACATGACCCTGCGGGCCTGGGACTTCGGCGGGCAGGAGGTTTACCGGGTCAGCCACCAGTTCTTCTTCAGTCCGCGCGCGCTTTACCTGGTCGTGTGGCACGCCCGTCAGGGCCAGGAACAGGACGAGGTGGAAGGCTGGCTGCGCCGCATCAAGCTCCGCGTGGGCGACAACGCGGTTGCCATGGTCGTCGCCACGCACTGCCGCGAGCGGCTCCCTGATCTCGACTATCCGCATCTTGATCGGCTCTTCCCCCGGGTGCTCGCCGGGGAGTTCGAGATCGACAGCAGCACTGGCGACGGCGTCCGCGAACTGAGGGCAGCGATCAGCCAGCAGGCGGCGAAGCTGCCGCAGATGGGCCAGCAGATAAGTCCCCGGTGGACCGCCGCCCGCGAGGCAGTTCTCGCCCTCGCCGAAACCGAACCGCAGATCCGGTACGAAAGATTCGCCGAGATATGCGAGCAGCACCGCGTAACCGGGGACGAGATCGGCACGCTGGCGAAGCTCATGCACGACCTCGGGCTGATCGTCTACTACGACGAGGACGAGGGGCTCAAAGACATCGTCGTCCTCAACCCGGAGTGGCTGACGAAAGCGATCAGCTACGTCCTCGACGACCGCAGGACCGCCGACGCCGGGGGTGTCCTCGACCATGTGCGGCTCAAGGTGATCTGGCAGGACCAGCACGGCGGCTACCCGGCGCAATACCATCCGTACTTCCTGCGGCTCATGGAGAAATTCGACATCTCCTACAGGCTCGACGGCGACAAGACGCAGAGCCTCGTACCGCAGCTGGTCCCGCACCAGCGGCCGTTCCTGCCGTGGCGCCTGGGCAACACGCCGCCCGCCGGGTATCGCAGGCTGTCGCTGACCTGCCGCCTGTCCGAGCCCGCGCCAGGGCTCATCCCCTGGCTGACCGTCCGCCATCACCGGGCGTCCACCGGCAAGCACTGGCGGCGGGGCGTCTTCCTGCGGCACCCGATCGGCGCGTATCACTCGGAGGCCCTCCTCGAACTTGTCCGCGACGACGAACTAGCGCTGGAGGTCCGAGCGCCCTCCCCTGATCTGTATTTCAACGTTCTGCGCGACAGCGTCGAGGACCTGATCACCCGTCGATGGCCGGGTTTGACTTACCGCCTGTTCGTTCCGTGCCCTGGAACGACGTTCCGCGGCACCCCCTGCAAGGGACAGTTCCCGCTCGACGGCCTGCTCCGGGTCAGGGAGGTCGGCCAGACGAGCACGGTGTCATGCATGGAATGCGGCCAGCCGCATGAGATCTCGGTGCTGCTCACCGGATTCACGGTGCCCGCCGAGCCGCTGACCGTGGAGATCGAGCAGATCCATGACCAGCTCGCCGAGCTAACGAGCGGCATCAGCGGGCTACACGGGCAAGCGGCGGAGATCGCCGGAGCGGTCCGGCGGATGCACCGCGTCGTGAGCGCGGAAGTAACCGACTGCCCGCGGCTGTTCACCTTCGGCCGAGGGCGGGCAGGCCTGATCAACCGGGTACGGTTCCACCGCGATCACTACCGGCTCACCTTGTGGTGCGAGCATCCCGGCTACGAGCACCCGTGGGACGCGGCGAGCTACGACCTCGACCCGCCCAGGGAGTGGTTCGCGCGTGTGGCCCCGTACGCGGTGCTGGTTTTCCGCATCCTCCAGCTCGCCGTGCCGGTCGCCGCCGCGATCGACGTCGCGTCACTTCCCGCCGCGCGGCAGGGTGACGCGCAAGCGCGCCTGCAGGTGATGCAAGCCATCGTCGCGGACCTGCCTGCGAACGGCTCGGACCTGGCCAGCCGGGACTTCACCGACCGGGCCGACGCCTCCGGCCAGCTCACTGCCGCCGAGGGCGCGGCGCTGCGCGCCGTACGGCAGATCATCTTCGAGAACGACCCGCTGCGCGCGTTCGGCGACATGCGTCGCGTCCAAGACCCGTCCGGAGACCTGCTCTGGGTCTGTCCCGCCCACCACCCGGAGTACGACCCAGGACTACCAACGCTCCCCTAGATCAGCTCCCGTCAATCGAGGCCGGCTGGCGCTCGGCAGCCGATGTTCGAGCAGGCGTCTACAGTTTGTCCATGGCCGATGAAGAGCTGCGGGCATCCCACGAGGACCGGGATCGCGTCGTCGAAATGCTGCGGGTGGCGGCCGGCGACGGACGGCTGACCGCGGACGAACTCGACCAGCGGATCGAGCTCGCGCTGACGGCGCGAACGTACGGCGAACTGGCGGAGTTGGTGACCGACCTGCCGGGAGCCCAGTCCGCGGCGCTCACACCGCCCAAGCCGAAGGATGTGCTGCGCATCGAACGGTTTGGCGGCAACGCGCGCCGCGATGGCCAGTGGGTGGTGCCGCAGCGGGTCGAGATACGCGTGGCCGGCGGGAACGTCACGCTGGACTTCACCACGGCCGAGATCAGGCTGCCGTCATTGCGGATCGACGCGACGGTGACCGGAGGAAACCTGGTCCTCATCACCAAGCCTGGCATCGTGGTGGACACCGACGGAATGGCTCTCGTCGGCGGCGACGTGAAGGTACGTCCGCAGGATGGCTACGCGCCCGTCCTGCTGCGGGTGGAGGTCGCCGGCAGGATATTCGGCGGCAACATCGTGGTGCGCCCGCCGCGCCCGCCCCGCCGGACGTTCTTGCAGTGGCTGCTTCGCGCGCCGCGCAGGGCCGCGATAACCGCCCGCTTACCGGCTGCCTGGGGTCAGGCCGACTGCTTGAGGGCGAAGCCCCAGTTCAGGACGCGGGCCGCGTCCTGAGCGCCGGCGCCGGGGCCGGTCGGCGGACTGCCCAGGACGACCCCGATGAGCGTCCGGCCGCCGCGGACGGCCTCGAAGAGCAGACAGTGCCCCGCGTCGTCGGTGAAGCCCGTCTTTATCCCGACCGCGCCGGGATAGTAGCCGATCAGCTCATTCGAGTTGCCCCACCAGTGGGCGGCGTGGCCCTGCCCCTTCTTCAGCGAGTAGAAGCGCTGGTCCACGATCGAGCGGAACACCGCCGACTTCATCGCCGTCTCACCGAGGATCAGCAGGTCCTCGGGTGTGGAGTAGGTGGATGTCTCCGTCGGGTACGGCAGCCCGTCCGGCGAGGTGAAGTACGTGTGCGTCATGCCGAGTTGGCGCGCCGTGGCGTTCATCTTGGCGAGGAACGCGCCCATCCCCGGGCCGTACGCGGTGGCCAGCGTGTAGGCGGCGTCCGCGCCTGACTCGAGCAGCAGCCCGTAGAGCAGCTCTTGCGCGGTCAGCACCTCGCCCGGGCGCAGCCCGGCGCTGCTCGCGCCGTACTTCCAGACGTAGTTGAGCACGCCTTTGGGCACCACGATCTTCCTGTCCAGGTCGCCTGCCTGGATGACCAGGTAGGCGGTCATCACCTTCGTGATGCTGGCGATGGGCCGCGCCATGGCCGCTGACTCCGCCCAGAGCACCTGCCCGGTGGTGGCGTCGGCGAGTATCCCCTCCTTCGCCTTGACGCCGCGCGGGGCGCCGGTGACCTCGATCCGCGGCACGGCCGGAGAGGTCTTGGCCGGGGAGACGCTGGCCGGGAGGGTCGCGCGCGCCGCCGCCGGTGACAGGGAAGCGGTTGGCGGAGTTTGCGGGGACGGCGCCGCGCGCTCCGCGTACGCGAGGCCGGGCGTCCCCGAGCAGCTCGCCACGAATCCCGCCGTCACAAGCGTCAGGCCCGCGACGAACAACCGGGCGGACAGGCGCATGAGACTCCAGTGGGCTAGGCGGCGGGTAGCCAGACCCGATCGTACGGTGTCATATGTATTAATACACGCACAATCACACAAGCCGCCCAGACCGCCCCAGGGCGCCCGGTGGCTTTCGGGCTTGCGAATCATGTATACCGCAGCTGCTCATCTGTCACACCAGACTCAGGTGACTCAGTCCCATCCGAATAGCGGCGCGGTTTGTGGCCCTGCGGGATTCATGTCTGGGGCCCCCACAGACGCTAGATTCATGTCTGGGGGCCCCAGACACGGTACGTGGTGGGCTACCGCTCGCGTCGCACGGCGATAACAGCAAGAAACGCCTGCTCGCATCGCTTCCGCGCCGCGCGTTGTCGAAGATGTGGGATGTCTTGAGTAGCTAACCGGCGGCGGGCTTCTGGCCGTCGCCTACCCAGCTGCTCTTTTGCCACACCGGACTCTGGTGTACCGGGAGGCGGGTGAGGGATCGGGCTCAGGAGGCAGATGGGGAGCGGGCGAGGACGCCGGACAAGGCCTCGCGGGCCGATCGCGTCACCTCGCCCACGTCGTAACCCGTGAGCGCGCCCGCGTGCTTGAGCAGCCGGCCGTCCGCGAGCACGGTGTCCACGTTGGCGGGCTGGGCGGCGGTGACGAGCAGGCGGGCCGGGTCGGTGAGCACGCCGAGGTTCGGCGCGTCGACCGAGACGACGATCACGTCGGCGCGCTTGCCGGGCGTCAGGGACCCGGTCACCGAGTCCAGTCCCAGCGTCCGCGCGCCCTCGATCGTCGCAAGCCGCAGCACGTCGCGCGCGGTCAGCGCGAACTCGTCGTAGGCGTGCGCGTTCGCGCACGCCTGGGTGACCTTCATGATCGCGAACATGTCGGCGTTGCCCGACAGCATCGTAGTGTCGACAGAAAGCCCGGTGGGCAGCCCTGCGGCGAGGACCTGTCCGGTGACCGGCTGGCCGTAGCCGATCTGCAGTTCGGTGAACGGCGACACGCTGACCGGCGTACCGTGCTCGGCCGCCAGTGACACTTCCCGCTCCGACGCGTTGTTCAGGTGCACGACCTGCAAGTCGGGTCCGAGGAGCCGGTCGGCGGCGTAGGTCGCGATCTGCCCGGCAGCCGCGCGCGGGCCGCAGGCGTGCACGCTGACCGGCAGCCCGAGCCCGCGCGCCGCCTCGATCTCCGCCCGGTAGATCGCCGGCGCCACTCGCATGGCCGGGTTGCTGCCGCCGGTTCCCCGCCAGGCCATGCCGAGGTGTATCAGTCCTCCAGCGCTGTAGGCCGGCCACTCGGCGGCGACCCGGGCGAGGTCGTCCAGAGCCATCGACCGGTCGTTCGGATGACCGGTTTCGTAGCCGTAAGAAAAACGGGCCCGCAGCCCGGACTCGGCGAGTGCCCGAAGTCCGGCCTCCGCCCACTCGCGTCCGCGGATGTTGTGCGACCAATCGTGCACCGTGGTGATCCCCGCGTCGACCGCCTCCGCGCACGCCAGCCTGGTGCCCGCGTA
>Ga0335073_10001775_pt1 | contig 29116 bp, 22 predicted proteins | sample Lox_Sample_22_FD_207093 | JGI IMG/M metagenome (GOLD analysis project Ga0335073, IMG submission 207093) | Soil microbial communities from Loxahatchee National Wildlife Refuge, Florida, United States - Lox_Sample_2.2 | ecosystem: Environmental > Terrestrial > Soil > Wetlands | place: USA... | reverse complement strand
ATGAGGATTACCACCATGACGGTGGTGATAATCATGATCTGCAGAGCCTTTTCACTGGATTCGTGAATGCCCTGGATGTTCTTCCACCAGAAATAAATCACCACCAGAATGGCGAAAACCGCGGCGAAATGGTCCTGGGAGAAGACCATGGGGTGGTGCATGTACTTGCCGATGTCGTCAATGAAGCCGGCTAGATACTGCCCGGCTGAGACGGCGCTGATTGGGCCGGTGAGAACGTAGTCGAAAAGCAGGGCAGAAACCGAGAACTTGGCCAACGTCCCGCCCATGGCTTCCTTGACTACCCTGTATACGCCACCGCGCACAAACATGGCGCTGGATTCGATATAAAGGGCACGAACCGCATAGCTGAACAACATCACGGCGAGAATGAACCAGGGTGCGCTCTTACCGATGACCTTCTCGGCGTCCCCACCCGCGTAATAAGCCGAAGAGGCCAGGTCAGAAAGGACGATAGCGGCGGCGCGCCAGAAGGAGATGAAGGTCAACATCACCGTAGTGGCAACGAAGACCTTAACCGCAGGGCGCCGGGCTTGAATGGATGAGGACATGCCTAACTACGGCCAACAAATAGGCAAAACTAGAAATTTAACACATTGGGACGGATTCACTGTGGTCCGAGTGTGCGAGACTCGGGTTTCGGCGCCATGTAGGTGTGGGTGATGCGGTCGTGCCAGCAGAGTTGATCCTCATCAAGAAAGCACCAGGCGTAGCCAAGCCCCAGAGATATGCCGGAGAGCAGGGACGCAAGGACACGCCAGCGCCGGACCTTAAGGGGGACGTCGGTACCGTCGAAGCGGCTTAGATGCAGCTTAGCCAGCTGTAATCCCGGGGTTGTTCCGCTGTGCACCAGCATCAGATATTCGTATCCTGCCCAGAAAACTGCGAGCAGGCCGGCTCCGATACTTGCGGCTAGCCGAATTTCAGGGATGACCGCGGTAATCCTGAAGAACGCATAGGCGAATAGCGCGAAGGCAGCACCCACGATCAATGCGTCGATGGCTCCAGCCAATATGCGGTGTGAAAACGGCGCCGCGATCAGGGGCAGTTCGAAGCCCTGACGCCTTTCGCGGGATGGCTGTTCTGTGGGTTCGATGAGAATTCCGCCCAGCGCCGGCGGAGGTGGAACAACCTCAGGGACTTCCAAGATCCGCGGACGATCCCACACCGGCTCGGCGAGTTCATCCCTTGGCGGCGCTATGGGGACGGGAAATTCGAGGATCTTGGCGGTTGGAGCGGGAGCCTCGGATTCTCCAGCCGAACAGCGCCCATTCAGCTCATGAGCTTCTATCCCAGTTGGATGGGGCGGTCTTTCTTCCGATTCGATAGGATCAGGCGTTGCAGATAGCACTCGAGCCGCGGTTCCGCAATCCAGAGTATCGAACTTGAGCTGTAACGAAGGATAACGCGGGGCTCGCGGCCGCTTCTCTGCTCGATATCGATTCATTTTGGCTGCAACTTCAGAGCGCCACGATTGCGAATCAGCACTTGGGGCCGCGTCCGGAGCCTCGCTCGTAGTCGAGCTCTCTGTGCACGCGGTTTCCGTGGTGGGCGAGTTTTGCTCTCCAAAGGAGGTCTCGATCGCGACATTGTCCGACGTCGGATCGGCCGAGCCGCCCGGTCCATCGTTGTCATTTTCCACAACAAAGCGGCGGTCTGCGGGTTTTAGTTCGAGGCTGGCGGCAAATTGCTGCTCGCTGGCATCGTACGACTCAAGATCGATCAACCTCGATGACGAGAGGTTTCCGGCGGCGTCGAGATGAGGTTCGAATCGGGGCTTCATCGCGATACTAGGCGGGCGGTTTTCGGAAGCTTATAACCAGAGGTGAAAAGCCATCCGGGGCATATCCCTTTTGCCTCGCGGGCCAGCGGCATGCTAACGTCACGGTACCCGAGAGTGAAGTTGATCCGGGGAGTTCGCGCGCTTCCGATGGCTTCCCGCACACGAATTCTTATCACGGCAGCCTCCGTGTGTCACGTGCTGGTCGCACTTTGCCTAGTTACTAGCCAGTTGCGGGCGCAAACCTCGTCGTCAGTTTCGGCAACCGAGTTGCCTCACGTTCGTCCCGCTCCCGAGCAAGAAGACGTCACCATCAAGGCTCTGCAGCAAGAAAGAGTCGGCGCAATTTACAAATTGCACCGCGACGCCGAGATCGACTATGGCGTCTACGTTCTCCGCGCCGACGAAATGACCTACAACTCCGATACTGGTGATGCGATCGCTGATGGCCATGTTGTCCTTGAGGGCGGTCCGAATGACGAACACATCGAGGCAAGCCACGGCACTTACAATGTTCGCTCTGAGAGCGGGCGTTTTGAGAATGTGACCGGGAGTATTGGGGTTCGCTTGCACGGGAGGCAGACCATTCTAACTTCCTCCAATCCTTTCTTTTTTCGAGGAAAAATCGTCGAAAAACCTGGACCGAATCACTACAAAGTGATCGATGGCATGGTGACTACCTGCGATTTGCCGCATCCCAAGTGGGAATTCGATGCGGGGAAAGTGCTCGTCGAAGTGGGTGGAACGGCGAAGATTTATCACAGCGCCTTCGGACTGCGAGGGATCCCAGTTCTATATTTCCCGTTTGCCACGCTGCCGGCGGAGAAAGTTCCCAGGCAGTCGGGCTTCCTGATTCCGAATATCGGAACGTCGACCGTGAAAGGGGCGATTCTGGGCGAGTCGTTCTTCTGGGACATCAATCGGAGCATGGATGCCCACATCGGCGCGGAGTATTTCTCGAAACGAGGATGGGCGCCGCAAGGAGAATTCCGGGCCAGACCAACTGACAGTTCATTCATTGATCTGAATTACTTCAGCGTGCTTGATCGCGGCATCGGCGACCCTCGAGTGAATCAAGGGGGGGAAGAGGCGCGGATGATTGCGGTCGGCGAATTGCCTGACGGATTCCGTGCCGTCGCCAATGTCGATTACTTAAGCTCCTTCATTTTCCGGCTTGCTTTTACGGAAACCTATCTCCAGGCCGTGAACTCCGAAGTCGAATCGGATGCTTTTCTTTCCAAAATTACCAACGGCTTTTTCTATAACATTTCGCTGCGGCGCTACCAGGATTTCGAAAGCGACACCAGCAGTGGCGACGTAATTTCGATCTTTCGTGCTCCCGGGGCCGAATTAGCCAGCGCGGACCGTCGGATTGCGAATTCGCCTTTCTACTGGTCCTACGATACGGCGTTGGAGGGGCTGTCTCGCAGCGAGCCAGGATTCAGCACTGCGACCTTGGTGGGGAGACTGGATCTTAGCCCGTCACTCTTTATGCCGCTGCAATTCAAAGGCTGGTCCTTTGCCCCTGAGCTTTCCCTTCGCGATACCACCTACACACAGGAACTACAGACTTCACCGACCGGCATTAGGACGGCGTTGTCGGATACCGTCAATCGCAAGTCTCTGGAAGGTTCGGTGGAGTTGCGGCCTCCAACATTGGACAAGGTCTTTGCGGGCGAGCATCTCGGACGCAAGTGGAAGCACGTGATCGAACCGCGAGTGACCTACAACTACGTCACCGGAGTCGATAATTTCTCGCAGATCCTTCGCTTTGATGATCGAGATATTCTGACCAACACGAACGAAGTCGAATACGCGTTGGTGAACCGGCTCTACGCTAAGCGAGTCGCAGGCAATAAAGAAAATTGCGGCCCCCCCGGCATGCCCAATCTTTTTATCGGGGGTGCGCCGCCCCAAAGCCTGATGCCATGGAGGCGGCAAGACCAAGCTGTCGAGGCGCCTTGCGATCAGGGCCCGGAAGTTCGCGAGATCATTACCTGGGAACTCGCGCAAAAATATTTTCTCGATCCCACGTTCGGGGGTGCACTGGCGCCGGGAAGAAGCAATGTTTTTACCAGCACAGTGGATCTAAGCGGCATTGCTTTTCTTTCGCAGGCGAGGCATCTTTCACCGTTGATCTCCCGGCTTCGCGTGCAAACCAGTTCGCGCACGGACATCGAGTGGGATGTCGACTATGATTTCAAACAAAGCCAGATCAACGCCAGCACGGTGCTAGTGAACTATCGCCTAGGCCCGCTCACATTAGGCGGGGGCGATGCATTTCTGCAAGTACCGCCGGAGAGCGCAATTACTAACCCTGTTCCGTCCGCTCAATCGTTCAATCAATTTCGAGTGCTGGCTGGATACGGCCATGCCAACAAGCCCGGGCTCAGTGTCGCGACGAACATTGGATTCGATTCGAATTTGAATTTCCTGCAATACGCTGCAGTCCAGACCAGTTACAACTGGAACTGTTGCGGGGTAAACCTGGAGTTTCGCCGTTTCAATCTTGGCGAGGTGCGCGATGAAAACGAGTATCGCTTCAGCTTTGCGCTGGCCAATTTGGGAGCGTTAGGGAATCTGAGAAGGACGGAAAAGTTGTTTTAAAGAAAAAACGCCACGGATTTTCACGAACGCGGTGTAGATCCGTGGCCGAGTTGTTACTGCGCAGCTTTCTCAAAGGCCGTACGCAGGTTGTTGACCAACGGAGTTTCGTTTTCCTGCAAGCCGTTTTGACCCATCATGCGCCACAGATAGTTCCCCCGTGAGCCGTGGGCGTCATAGACGGCCAAGACATCTTCTGAGGCACGACTCTGCACCATCAGAATCAGGTCTGCCTGCTGTGGGTTATCGACCACCACAAAGCGTCCCCATTTCTGGATCGCTTCCTGGACGTTTGCAATAGCATTGTGGTCCTGCGGTAACGGATTGGCGCTGAACTGGTCCCCGTCATAACTGGTCACAAAAACGAAACGGGCATTGTTCAACGTCGCGGTAATGGCTGGAACCTCGCTCTGAGCGTTGGGCTGCGCGAAAGCGCCCACCGTCAGCAATAACAAGACACTGATACCAACGCTAATACTCTTCAAAATTCACCTCCGAAACAATTCAAGCCTTAAGGAGTTCGATGTTTGCTGCGATGTATTTGGTTGCTGGCCCGTTCGCAGAGAATAGAGACGCTGAACACCTTGAAAATAGCGGCTTTCGAAGGGTCACATTACCGATGGCAGATCGCACGCCTTCTCACACCTTCTTTGGTTTCGGCCTGCTAACACCTTTTCCTCCGCGGATGTGATCAATCGCAATCGGTCCTGCGCCAAACAAGATCAGCGCGAAAGCAATAGTTAGCAGTGTCAAGGGAAATTCAAAACCACCTCTTCCAAACATGCCATTCTTCCAATGCACTTTCCAGATTGCGACTGCCATATCAATCACGACCGCAAGCGAGACGCAGCGAGTGAACAGGCCGACAATCAGCAGTATTCCACCGAAGAACTCGGTAATGGACGAAAGATAGCCCAACCATCCCGGCAGGCCCAGATTGGCCACGTGCTGGGCATGTGCGGCAAACCCTCCGTGAAAAACTTTGCCATATCCGTGGCCAATCATGACGACCCCGAGAATGAGCCGCAGCGCCAAAAGGCCAAGCGGTTGAAGACGATCAAGAAAGCGCAAGGATTTCCTCCCCAAAATTGGTAGCTAAGCTTATATAGATAGCAGAAATGAGGTTCTGGAATCAGAGTTGGTCCGGTTGCGTTGCGGAACTCCCGGAATTCTCCCGTTTCTTTCTGGAATTCTCGGCTTTCTTTCCGCTTGTCCTAAGACCTTCGTACCGTCTGTACTACTTTCGTCATCGCATCGCGCGGATGCGCGATTCGGCGTATAAAGGCTCCTACCCATAGCGCCAGTCACATTAACGACCACAACATATAGAAGTAATCGCCAAGTGCCCTAAAGTTACTTTCCAAGAAACCGGCACAAAACGCGGAAAAACCCGGAGATTGGCTTTGACCCAAGGAAAATTCCGGCTGAGATATGCTCGGGACAACGTGATTCCACGCGAAGGCAATTGATCCGTGGAATCCTCTCCCAATTAGTCCTGTGGGCATGCCGGATGCGCATGCGAGTCCCCAATTCTGTGAAAAGGAAAAAGGAACCATGGCCGACTCGCGGGAAGTGATGAACATTCGCCAGGCTTCGCAGTACCTGGGAGTGAGTCCGGACACGCTGTACAAGTACGTGGGCGAACAAAAGATTCCCGCTTTCAAGCTGGGGAACCGCTGGCGCTTCAAGAAATCGAAGCTTGATCAGTGGATGGAAGAGAAGTCCAGCCAGACGGAAGCGAGAAGCAAGAAGAAACCCAAGGCGGCTGGCAATGCCGCCGGATCGCTGTAAAGCGAAATATCCAGCCGGTGAAAAAACCGGCGATAAGGTGGGCACATGTTTGGATTTGGATCGAAGACGATTGTCGGTCTGGATGTGGGCTCTTCCAGCATTAAGGCTGTCGAGCTGAAGAAGGGGCGCAACGGCATTGAGGTCGCGCACCTGGGTTTGGAGCCGCTGGCTCCAGATATTGTCGTCGATTCGATGATCGTCGACTCGGGAACGGTTTCGACCGCGATCGCGAAGCTGTTTACCGAGACGCAGATCAAGACCAAAGCGGTAGCGACCGCGGTCAGCGGACATTCTGTGATCGTGAAGAAGATCTCACTGCCGGCGATGAGCGATCAGGAACTGGCGGAGACCATCCAGAAAGAGGCGGCGCAGCACATTCCCTTCGATCTGGCGGATGTCAACCTCGATTATCAGATCCTTTCCGAAGATGCCGGCAATCCGCAGATGGACGTGCTGCTGGTTGCGGTGAAGAAGGACAAGATTCTCAACTACACCAACGTACTCTCGATGGCGGGGAAGACCCCGGCTATCGTGGATATCGATGCCCTGGCTTTGCAGAACTGCTACGAGTACAACTACGAACCCGCACCCGGCCAGGTGGTGGCGCTTCTGAACCTGGGCGCCAGCGTGATGAACATCAACATCGTGAAAGGCACCACGCCGCTGTTTCCGCGCGACGTCAGCGTAGGCGGGCACCAGTATACGGACTCGCTGCAGAAGGAACTGGATTTGAACTTCGAAGATGCCGAAAAGTTAAAGCTGGGAGAGAAGGTCGGCACGGTGAGCGAAGACGCGAAGACGCCGATTTTGCAGCAGGTGACGGAAATCATCGTCCTGGAAATTCAGAAGACGTTCGATTTCTTCCGCGCCAGCGCGGCAGGCGAGCACATTGAGAAGATTTACCTTGCGGGCGGATCTTCGAAAGTGCCGGGCCTCATTGAAGCCTTGCGGCAGGAATTTTCCTTGCCGGTCGAGGTGTTCAATCCGTTTCAGAAGATTGCACCTCCGACGGAAGGACCGGGAGTGGCACTGATCGAGCAGAACGCCGGACAGTTGGCCGTCGCAGTCGGTTTGGCGTTAAGGAGTTTTGAAAACCTATGATCCGAATCAATCTGCTGGGAGTACCCAAGGCAAAGAATAAACGCAGCGCTGTTCCCACGGTTACGCTGGATATGGGAGAGCCGGGATCGCCGCGGACCAAGATCCTAATCATGGTGGCGCTGGTCGGGGTCGCGAACTGGGCTTATTGGCACCAACTGGATAAGCAGACGCAGGTGATCGCCAACAATATGAAGTTGGCGGAGCAGAAAAACCACGAACTGGCGGACGTGAAGACACGCTACCTGGAGCGGCAGCGCGAGGCGGACAACTACAAACGCCGCGTGGACGTGATCGATCAACTGCGATCCAGCCAGACGGGACCGGTTCAACTGCTCGACACCATTGGCAACACCATCAACGACACGGAAGCGGTGTGGCTCGACACCATGAAGGATCAGGGCAATAGCATCGAGATCGAAGGGATGGCGTTGAGTGCAGATGGCGTGGCCTCGTTGATTCAGAACCTGCAGAAGACCGGCTATTTCCGGTCGATTGAGATCAAAGAGACCTATCAGGACGAAAGCTACAAAGAGATGCAGGCGTTTCAATTCACCCTGACGTGCGCAAAGGCGAAGTCCTAAAGGCGGAAGCAAACATGGAAAACTTCAACGAAATGCCGGGTCTGAAACAGTGGCTGGTGCTCGTGGCAGGTGCGGCTCTGGTGACGGTGGGGCTGTACTTTGTTGTGTTCAAGTCGAAACAGGACGCCAACACCCACGCCCAGAAGGAACTGGACAGCAAGCGGCACGAAAATAATGAATTGGAAGCTTATCGACCGAAGCTCAAGGATATGGAACGGCAGGTAGCCAACCTGAAACAGCAGTTGGATATCGAGCGCAAGATCGTTCCCGATGACGCGGAAGTCGACGGCTTTATCAAGATGATGGACGCGGAAGCACTGCGCAGTGGCATCGAGATTCGGCGTTACACGGCGAAGCCCTTGGCAAACCGTGAGTTTTATACCGAAGTGCCGTTTGAGGTGGAACTCGACGGCCCGTACTACTCGGTGCTGAATTTCTTCGACCACGTCGGCAAAATGGAGCGGATCGTCAACGTTTCCAATCTTCTAATCGCCAATCCGAAAAAGGGATCGGAAGCCAAGGTCAAGCACGCCTATCTTTACGCTCCCAATGAGAGCATCGTGGCCACCTGCACTGCTTCGACGTTCTTTAGCCATGACATCGCGCCCCCGCCCGCCACACCGGCGAAGGGCAAGGGAGGACGAGGATAATGAAGCTCCGAACGGCAATTCTGCTGCTTGGCATTTTGAGCGGGATGGCGTTGGCGCAGAATCCTGACGTCATTCAGGACACGCGCAGCACGCTGCAGAACATCCAAAAGAAACAAGTCATTGACCAAAACAATGTGTTGGCGGCAGCTGGTCAGGCTTCGCCGACCAGCGCGAGCAAACCGGCGGCTGCACCTACGGTTGCACAGCAGACGAAGCCAGCCGCGCCGGTGATCGGCAAATCAAGCTCACACAGCGCCTCCAAGCCTTCGACGAAAGCGGATAACGATTCGAAGCCAAAGGTTAACGCGCCAGTCAGCAAACCCGAAGAAGCGCCGGCGGTGGCGGTCGAGGACAAGAAGAATCCGGTTGACCCCAAGAAGGACACCAAGACCTACAGCGCGGCCGGCCGACGAGACCCATTTGTAAGTCCAGTCGTGAACCGCAGCATGGTGTCGACCGGGTGCAGCACGGGCAAGAAATGTCTGGCGATTAATCAGATCGTGCTGACCGGGATCGTGAAGTCGGACAGCGGCATGATTGCCGTTGTCGTCAACGCTATGAACAAGGCGTATTTCCTGCACGAGAACGATCCCGTGTTCAACGGTTACGTGGTGAAGATCACCGGCGACTCGATTGTGTTCCAGGAAACGGTGCAGGACAACTTGGGCAAGCCGGTGGTACGGGAAGTGACCAAGAGGATTTCCAACTCCGCGGTTTAGGCGGGGAGTGCAAGGCTACGAAGAATTTTGACGAATAGATCACGCGGCGAGCCGAGGCGAGCCCCGTGGGGAGAAGGGAAATGCGAAAGCAACTGGGAATGATTTTGCTACCGCTGCTGGTTCTAATCGCGGCTGCGGAAACGCCGAATGCCGTGTCGGGGACATCCCACGCGACCTTACAACGGGTTGAGGTGGTGCGTGGAAACGACGGCATCCAACTCGAGATCGCTGGGCATGGGTCCTTGACCCCCACCGTCAGCACGCTGGCTTCGCCTGCGCGGCTTCTGGTGACGCTGCCGAATACCTTGGCAGCAACGCCCACGAACCATGTGAGCGTTGGAAGCGATGGCATAAAGGGCGTGCGCATTGGCATGGACGGCCGGACGCCGCCGACTACCAGCGTGGTCGTCGATCTGGCGAACCAGTGCACCTACGAGCTGCAGTCGGCGAGTGACGGCAAGTTCGTGCTCAAGTTGCATTCGGCTACCACTCCCGCGGTTGCAGCGCCAGCGAAACCGGTGTTGAAGCCGGTTGCAGACAAGGCACCTGCCTCGATGCATCGCACGGCTCTTCAGAACGAGCCAGCGCCCGCGGTGAATGCGACTGCAGTCAACGCACCGGTGGCTGAGAAGCAGCCGGCCGCGACTTCGCCCAACGATTTCGTATTTGTCGAGCCCTCTTATTCAGCAAAGAACGCTGACGCGAACGCTCCGGCGGTAGAGCCGCCCGCGCGAGTTGCCGATGCTGCCGCGAAGTTTGTCGACAAGCCGGAAGGAGACTTGTTGCCCAAACCCAGCGCCGATATTCAAGAGGGGCAGAACACGCCTTCGAGCAGCCCCACACAGCCGGCTGAAAACCTGGCGGCAGAGCAGCAGAAACAGCACGCTGCGAGCCAGGTGAGCGGGACGATCGACACCAAATACACCGGCGAGCCAATTTCGGTAAATCTGAAAGACGTTGATCTGAAAGACTTCTTCCGCCTGATTCACGAGATCAGCGGATTGAACGTCGTACTCGATCCAAACGTGAAGGGAACGCTGACCATCGTGTTAGATGACGTGCCGTGGGACCAGGCCCTGGATATCGTGTTGAAGAACAATGGCCTGGCACGGCAATTGGAAGGCAACGTTTTGCGCATCGCAACCGTCGACACTTTGCGCCACGAAGCCGATGCCCGTCGCGCGCAGCATGAAGCAGAAGCGATGGCGGTGGACAAAGTCACCTTCACCCGGTTCCTCAGCTATGCGCATGCGAAGGATCTGGTCACGACCTGCAAAAAATTCATCTCACAGCGTGGCGACGTGATTGCCGATGAACGTACGAACGCCATCATCGTGCACGACGTTCCGTATGTGATTCCATCGATTGACAAGTTGCTGACGCAGCTCGATCGCAAGACGCAACAGGTGGAGATCGAAGCCCGCGTGGTGGCCGCGACTCGCAGTTTCGCCCGCGATATCGGCACTCAGCTCGGCTTCGGTTGGGGCAACGCCAGCACGGCCGTGGGCGGTTTGGGAGCAGCCGGAACGTCGCCACTGTCGAGCTTCAGCACTTCGCCCTTCTACCCGATCATCGGAACCAGCGCTCCAACACTCGGATCGGGGGTCCAGATTCCGCTGTTCTCGAACTTGGGATCGACCAGTCCAACTAGCGGTCTATCTTTCATCACCGCCAGCAACCATGTGCGAATCGATGCTTATCTGAGCATGGCGGAGTCGCGTGGTCTAGTCAAAATTCTGTCGCGTCCGCGCGTCGTGACGCAGAATAACATTCAAGCGCTGGTACGACAGGGCGTGCGCGTTCCCATCGTTACGCAGGCTCAGTTGGGCGGTCCGCCAACTGTGACCTACGTAGATGCCTTCCTGCGGTTGACCGTCATTCCACAGATCACCTCGGAGGGTACGATCTTCCTGAACGTGGACGTGGAGAACACCACGCCGGACTTTGCGGAATCGATCCAAGGCAACCCAACGCTGATCACGCAACAGGCGACGACGCAGGTTCTAGTCACCGATGGTGGCACGGTCGTGATCGGCGGAGTGATTCAGACCAACAACTCAGTGCAAGTGACCCAAGTGCCTCTGCTCGGCAGCATTCCGTGGCTGGGCAACCTGTTTAAGCACACACAGGTCAGCACCGAGAACCAGGAGCTGATTTTCTTCATCACTCCGCGCATCATTCAGACATAGGTCACGAGTTAGCCGTAAAACAACCGCCGGATGCCTGATGAAGGCGCCGGCGAGTTTGTTTTTGGGGGCGCGCACCTACAGCGGTATATTCCCGTGCTTCTTCGGCGGATTCTTGTCGCGTTTGGTTTCCAGCATCTCCAAAGCCTGGATCAGTTTCTTTCGAGTTTCACATGGTTGGATTACGGCATCGACAAAGCCGCGCTCGGCGGCGATGTAAGGATTGGCAAAGCGCTCGCGAAATTCATCAACCTTTTTCGCCCGCGCCTCTGCTCTGTTCTCCGCGCGGTCGAGTTCGCGCTTGTAAACGATGTCGACAGCGCCTTCCGGGCCCATCACGGCAATCTCGGCGGTTGGCCAGGCGTAATTCACGTCCGTGCGGATGTGCTTCGACGCCATAACGCAATAAGCCCCTCCGTACGCCTTGCGGGTAATCACCGTCACTTTCGGAACGGTGGCTTCGGCAAAGGCAAATAGCAGCTTGGCCCCATGGCGGATAATTCCACCGTATTCCTGGTTTGTGCCCGGCAAGAATCCGGGAACGTCTTCAAAAGTCACCAGCGGAATGTTGAAGCAGTCGCAGAAACGCACGAAACGCGCACCCTTGACGGAGGCATTGATATCCAAAGTCCCGGCGAGAAACGCGGGCTGGTTGGCGACGATTCCGACCGAGCGGCCGTTGAGCCGGGCGAATCCTACCACGATATTTTTCGCATAGTGCTCGTGCACTTCGAAGAAATAACCATCGTCAACCACTGCGTGGATTACGTCTTTGATGTCGTACGGCTGGTTCGATTGCTCAGGAACAATCTTGTCGAGGGCCGAATCCTCGCGATCGATAGGATCGGTGCAGGCCTTGCGTGGGGGGTCGTCGATATTGTTCGACGGCATGAAACTCAGCAACTCGCGCACCGTCGACAAACACTCGGCATCATCGTGGGCAATGAAATGTGCCACGCCCGAGATTTCGTTGTGTGTGGTGGCTCCGCCAAGCTGCTCTTTGGTGACCTCTTCGTGCGTGACTGTCTTGATCACGTCCGGGCCGGTAATGAACATGTAAGAAGTTTTGTCCGCCATGACGATGAAGTCGGTGATGGCAGGCGAATAAACGGCACCGCCGGCACACGGGCCGAGAATGGCGGAGATTTGCGGAATGACGCCGCTGTAGATGGTGTTGCGCAGAAAAATGTCGGCGTAGCCACCGAGCGAAAGCACGCCTTCCTGAATGCGCGCGCCGCCGGAGTCGTTCAAGCCGATCAAAGGCGCACCCATCTTTGCCGCGAGATCCATAATTTTTATGATTTTGGCGGCGTTGGTTTCCGAAAGCGATCCGCCGAAGACGGTGAAATCCTGCGCAAACACGAATACCAGGCGGCCTTCGATGCGGCCGTATCCGGTGATAAAGCCGTCGCCGTAATACTTCTGCTCGGCCATGCCGAAATCGGTGCAGCGATGCGTGACCAGTTTGTCGGTTTCTTCAAAGGTGCCTTCGTCGAGGAGGAATTCGATGCGCTCGCGGGCCGACATCTTGCCTTCTTTGTGTTGCCGCTCGCGGCGTTGCGCGCCACCGCCTTCCTCGGCCAGGTGGTCGCGGCGTTTCAGTTCAGCCAGTTTCTGTTCCAGACTCATGGTGAGAAATTATAGCGGGTGGGAAACTTGCTTGAGCAGATTGCTTCGAGAGTATCTAGAACGGGCGAGGATGCCCGTCCTTCACAAGAATTGACTACTCCATCGTCGAGCCCATCGGAACATAGCGATATTTTCTGCCGTCCCAGAACACCGCTGAGGTCTGGGCATCACCGCCAGTTTCTTCAATGTAAATCGCCATGTGTTGCTTCTTCTTCTTGTTTCCCAACATTTTCACGCGGATGTCTTTGAAGGGAAGATTAACGATCATGAACTTTGCCTTAGGCGTGGCCGAATACCACGCATTGGTGCCGAAGCCATGAATCACGAGCAGCGAAAAGCCGCGCCGCTCGGGATCTTCCGAAGCAAATTGCGTGGTGATGCGGGGATTGCCGTAACCGAAAAATCCGTTGTACGGATCGATGACCTGGTAGTCGTGTTCTGCCTGATCCATCATTGGGTTCTTGCAGCGGGCAGGTATGACGATATCCATGACGTGATCGCCATCAAAATCGGCCTGGATGGCTGGCATGCCGATCATCACGCAATTTTGGCCGAATGCTTTCTGCACGAAATCGTTGTTTACGACTGGCGCACTGGCTTGCTCGGCGACCGCACAAGCGTTCAGACAGACGCCGACGGCGAGAATTACAAAAGTAACTCGGGAAAGCGACATATGGTCACTCTAGACTCTGCGGCCTGCGATTTCCTAGAGAACGAAGGAGTATGGCAGCACCAAAGTCACCAGTGTTTTTCGATTAGCGGGTGTTCAAGGTTTACATCGAAGAACGACCAGCGTCATATCATCGTGCTGCTTGGCCCCGGCCACGAAGGTATCCGCGGCTCGCATGATTTGGGCGATGGTTTCGGACGGGTTGAGGCCGACGCAGGTCTCGACCGTCTCGATGAGACGCTCTTCACCCCATTCTTCGTCAGAGTTGTTCATGGCCTCGCTAATGCCGTCGGTAAAGGCGAGGAAGACGTCGCCCGGTTCGATCCTCAGAGTGCCTTGCTCGTAGGGAAAGCTCTCGAGCAAGCCGACAACCGTGCCGCCGGCGTCGAGCCGCGAGATCGACCATTCCCAGTTGGAACAGCGGAACAACATCGGCGGATTGTGGCCGGCATTGACGTAGGTGAGCTGGCGGATTTCGGGATTGTACTGAGCGTAAAAGAAAGTAGCGTATCGGTTGGCGGATGAGGCTTCGTAGACCAGGCGATTGACATTGCTAACCAACGCCGCCAGATTTTCTGGCGCGCGCGTAGCTTCTCCCCGCAGAGACGCCTGCAGGCTGGCCATCATGAGAGCCGCGGCGATACCCTTGCCGGAAACATCGCCAATGGCGATCCCGAGTTGTCCTCCAGGGAGTGCGAGAAAATCGTAGTAGTCACCGCCCACCCCTAACGCGGGGCGGCAAGCTCCAGCGTAATCAATTCCCAGGATTGGCGGCAAAGTCTGGGGGAAAAGCCGTTCCTGGACCTCGCGGGCGATCTCCACTTCCCGATTCAGACGTTCCCGCTGAGCGATCTCGTCGGCCATAGCAGACATCAATCGGGCGTTTTCGAGGGCTAGACCAGTTTGAGCGGCGACGGACTTAAGCAGGCGAACGTCCGTGCCGGAATAGGGCTCTTCTGATTTTTTGTGGCCGAGACTGATGAATCCTAAAAGGCGATCCCGCGCACTCAATGGCAACAGAAGCTCGGCCTGTAACTTTGCGATTTTTTCCCGATCCTCTTCGGTGATGTTCGGGTCGCGATAAAGCCAGGAATCGGGATCATCAAAGTAAACGCGTGCTGGTTCCTTGATTTCCTGGAGGGCTTGGATTGCCCCTGCCTTAGTCGAGAAGTCGACATCCGGCGACGAGTTGTAACCGAGGGCATAGGCGGGCCGGTAAGGCTCTACTCCGCCCAACAAAACTGCGACCTGAGGGATGTGCAGAGTATCCGAGATTCGCGCGGCAACGGTTTCGATCAAAGGCTTGGTTTCGACCATGCTTCGCACAGAATCGCTGAGTTCGCTCAGGACTTGGTCAGCGTTGTACGCTTCGCGGAAGAAGCGGCGATCGACCCAGTTACGGACCGTATCCGCGCGCCGCGTGATTCGCCTGACGCCAATTACTGCCGAGACCAAAACCGCTGCCTTTAGGAACATGCTGGCCGATCGGTCGGTGATTAGCCTCATGGCGAAGTACGACATCAGGAGAATGAGCAGGATCTGCAACGTGCGGATGCCGGTTTTTGCCAGGCCATATTGCAATCCCTGGCGAACTACCACGCGTACGTCCATGGCGCGCTGCACCACGATGACGTACGCCAGAGTCAGCGGAAAGAGCAGAAGCATCAACAGTCCGATGGCCACGATCCAGCCGGGGACCGCTTCCTCCATCGGCCGGCCACGAAGCCAGGCCACGAGCGAAAGCAGAAGCAATGGAACCATGGCTGCCGTAGCGCCCCAATAGAGGAGGAATAACCTACGCCGTGCGTCTTGTGAGATCGCCATCGAGGATTTGGTGAAGATCGCGCTGAAAAACCCAAAACCAATCGCGCAATAAGCGTAGATTCGCAACGGCACATCAAAATAGCGATAAGCGTGATAAAGGTTTTGTGCCCCAGCGTAATTGGTCATCGTGCGAACTACGACGACAAGTTGCGGAATTGCTCCGATGACCAAGGGCGCGCTAATCAAAACCGGAAGCCACATACGTCCCGGGCCCATTTTTTCCCAGAAAGGAAACGGTTCTGGGAAAAAGAAACCGAACAGGAACATGGAAACCGGCCACAACAAGACTAGCCCGATGTGCCACGTCATCGCGATCTCGCGCCAGCCAGGGCCCCAGCTTTCGATTTTGGCAGCGCTCAGAATCTGCGAAAAGCCAAGCAACACGAAAAGTAGTAGCCACGCCAACATATCCCTGGGCCGCACCAGGACGACCCAGGATCCGAGCAGTATGCATCCCATGGGCATGATTACGGTGAGCAGCAAGTCGTAGATCAATCTGCCCAAAGCAGTCGACGTTTTGCTGGCAGGCAGGGCGACTGTTTTAACCCCGGATGCGGTGCCTACTGTGATCGTGACTTGTTCACCAGGCTTGGCCTTGGATAAAGCCTCGGCGAGAACGGAACTCCCGGTGTACTTTCGCCCATCGACCTCGAGCAGCGTGTCGCCGACGTGCAGGCCCAGCTTGGAAGCGGCGGAGCTCACGTAACTCAGCTTTGCACTCGCGGTCTCGAGAGCAATGTAGGGAACATCGATCTTCTCCCAGTGCCAAATGTCTTGCGTATCCCATACTTGGAAAACCATCGCAACGGAGAAGATGAACAGCAGGCCAAGATACTGCGGTATGGGCCGAGACAAGAATCGTTTGGATGGCACTGGGGTCATTTTTGTTGAAAACAGACCGGATGATTGTACCTTGCTGCAGGGCGCAATTAGAACGGAGAGGACGAGGAGATTCAGAACAGTTTGAGTTGTTCGCTTGATCCCTCGTTAAGAACTGGATGGCTCCGTTCGCTGTAGCGATCGTAGTCGCTGCGGATTCCGTACTTCTGCCGGAGAGCCGCCAGCAGCTGGGACAGGCGCTTGCGATATGAAGATGAAAGGAACGCGCGGTCTTTAAAGCGCTTCTTGTAGCTTTCGACCAGGCCGGGAAATTCCTTTTCAAGAAAAGGCAGAAAAACCGCTGCCGAGCAGGGTTTCAGGAACAAGGAATTCGCAAAGATGTACTTGGCACCCACCTCCGCTGCGGCGTGAACCAAGGCATCGAGATCGCGCGGGGAGTCGGTAATCCCCGGAATTACCGGCGCACAGATTACTCCCGTATCGATACCTGCCTGGTTCAATTTGCGAACAGATTCCAGGCGCAGGTCGGGACGCGGTGCTCGCGGTTCGAGAATTCGTGCGAGGTCGGCGTTGAGGGTCGTGACAGTGAGATTGACGAACAGCTTGTTAGTTTTGGAAACGTGCTGCAGTAATTCAACGTCGCGTAGGATCAGATTCGATTTCGTGACGATCCCGATCTCGAAACCGCTGTGCTTGGCGAATTCCTCCAGTATCCCGCGGGTTACCTCGAACTTTTTCTCTGCGGGCTGGTAAGGATCGGTAGCAGTACCGATGGCAATTTCTTCTCCCGCCTTTACCTGACGAAGTTCCTGGCGCAGCAGATCGGCGGCGTGCTGTTTCACGAAGATCTTCTGTTCGAACTCGATGCCGTTGCGCATTTCCATGAACTCGTGGGTGTAACGGGCGTAGCAATATTTGCAGGCGAATTCGCATCCGCGATAGGGATTGATGGTCCAGGTAAAGGGCATCCGCGGAGCAGTGCAGCGATTCAACAGCGAGCGGACGGGGAGGGTGAAATATTCGACGTCGTGGCCTTGTCGCAGAGATTCGCCTTCTGCGGCGAGGCGGGCTATGCCAACCAGTTTAGGTCCGAGAACAGGCAGCAAAGAGGGTGACGCCATACGTATATTCGCTTTTTATTCGCCAAGAATAGATTACGCAGACGTTTTTGTCAAATTTGTTTTCCTGGTTCAAATGCGGATTTCGGTCACTCAACCGTCGAGGTCGCGACGTGGGGCGACCGTCCGAACATAAGGCCAGTCTCGACCTCCACCGGCTTGCCATTCAACAGGTAAGGTTTAAATTTCCATTGCTTTAAAGCCTCGGTAATGGCTTTTGACTGACCGGGAAACGCGCTCAGGAAGTGAATGTGTTTCACCGCCCCGGTCTTGTCGACGATAATGCGAACAGGAACCGGATTGAAAGCATGCTCGGTGAAGACAGGGTCAACGCGGTTGGTTAGGTGATCGTCGGAAGCATAATCCTTGATGCACACTGGGACGTCATCTCCGCCTGTTCCACCCACAGGACTAGCTTCATCCGGCAGTTCCATCTGATTGGATTGCAGCACCAGATTCTCGAGCAGTTTGGTGTCACGGCTGGTAACAACCATTTCTACTTCATGGCAGCGGATTTCAGTGGCTAAAACATACCAGTGCAGGTCGGCGACTGGCGACCAATAGGCATAGAAAATAAATGGCCGGCCAGAAATTTTGGTCTCCGACGGCGGCAACTCCAACTTGTAATCGGCCTGCAAATGATTGGTTTCGTAATCAACCAGTTCGTGCGCATTTTTCGCCGGCAGCGGGGTGAAGAACATATCTTGTGCAGTGATCAAGATGCTCCCACGAGCTGGGCCTTTGAATGTCTCCGATGGTTGCAGTTGCAGGAGCACATAGCGGCCGCTATCCGAAGGGGGTGGCCCTTTGTATTCCTCGATCCAGTCTTTGGGTAGCGAATAGTCCAACCGGAAATACGGATCTCGAAATGTGTTGCCGACGACACTTCCACCTTCGGGAACGGGTGTGCTCGAATCGCTGGCACTCGACCAGGCACCTTTTACAAGAATGACCCCCGCAGGGACTTTCTGTTCCGGCGGCACAGGCCCGGTGATTTTAGAAAAGTCTCCGCCATTCTTTGGAGTGTCTTGGGCGAAAGCGGTGCGGCCGCCAATGAAAGAGAGAAGAAAAACGACGACGATCAGGAAACTCGAAAATCCCGATTGCATGGTACTCCTTTGAATGAGAAACCCCACTGAAAATGCCTTGTCCTGACGGTCAGGACGGCTGGCGCTGTAATTCGAGTGCGAAGCGCTCGATCCAAGAGAGAGCGAGGCACGATTGTGCCCCGCCCCTTTTCGCGGAATCACAGCGACCGCAGGAAATCCAGAATCTGCTGTTGTTGTTGAGTTGAGAGATTGCTGAAATTTTGTTCAACGGTTGTGGCTTCACTGCCATGACCCTGGTGGTCCTGAATCGCGGTTACCAGGTTGGTGGTACGGCCGTCATGCAATAGGAAAATACGCTGCCCCAGACCCCAAAGCGGCGCAGTGCGGAATTGGTCGCCGCCCGCAGAGCCCTGAGAGACGTTGTCGGCCAAGCCGCTGCCCATGTGGTGAACTTCGAGGTCCGTGTACGCATTCACGGTTGCACCGCTCAACGAACCTGTCATCTGGGATTTTTGGGTTGGCCCGAGAGCTGCGTTGTGGCATTGCGCGCAGCCAATCGAGCTAAACAAAGCTCCGCCAGCAGAAATGTTCTGTTGACTGACCTGTTGGCCATTGAGGATGACTCCACCGGGTTGCGGTGGCGCCAATCCCCGCATGAAGTTGGAAAAAGCAGAGACGTCGTCCAGCACAGCCGCATTCGACGACGCGTTGGGGTTGGAGAAGTCCTCTGGGTAGCCGCTTCCGCTGAGATTCAGGCAGTTTGCAGGCAGACCGGTGGAACCACTGCCACCGCCGCCGTCTTCACCGGGGAGCGGACGATCCTGCGGAAACAGGATGTTCGAAATGCCCATCTCCACGTTGTAGGCTTCCCCAGAAAAGATCTGCAGCGACTTGTTCTGAGCCTTCCAACCAAAACGGCTAATGGTGCCGTCGTTGCCGTTGCGGTTGAACGTTCCGGAGATGCCGAGACGGTTGTTATTGTTGTTCGCCTGGTTCGTCAGCAGGGTAGAGTCATCCAGGTTCTCAAGCAGACCCGCTCCGAAGACTGGGGTGGGGATGCGAAAGATGATGTTGTTGACTTGCTGTGCCGCGGAGAAACTCGGTTGCTGAAGGTTGCAACTGCCCGCGTCCGAGCGGCCGGAAACGGTGAACAAGTCTTCTACTCCGCCGTTGGGATTGTTGAAATTGGGGCTACCGTTGCTGTTGAAGTAGAAGGGAAACCGGGCCTCGCGAGTGGGTCCGTTAGCCGTGATGAACGAAGGAATTGAATTCGTCCCTCCGTTGACCATGCCACTGGAGATCGCTTCAAATTGCGGGTTGGTTGCCGGACCCGTTCCCCCGATTGCTGGTTGCGCATGGCATGCGGAACACTGGTTGAGGTTAAAGCGTGGTCCCAAACCATTGTTAGTGCCACCGGAGACGACTTCGACCTCCTGAAAGCGTGCGAGGCCGTCGTTAAAGAAACTGAGAATCCCTGGATTGTCGTTTTGTTGTACCGACGAAAGTGCGGCACCGGTACCGCGGTTACCGCTTTGAACTCCCGGATCGGTCTGAGCGAATGTTATTCCGATCAGGAATAACAGCGTCAGGATGGAAGCGGATACAAGCTTCGCTGCCTTGAGCATGAACCCCTCCTCGATGTCTTGTTGCATAGAGTCGCGAAAAGGCGGAGCAGCGCGAAAAGACGGAGTAGCACGGGGTAACACGTTACCGGGGCGGTAGGCGCGAGAAGTCCCGGTTACGACGTGCCGTGATTTTTAACTGAGGGTTGCGTTTGCTGTCAAGAGAAATCGGGAACTCGTCGCATCGCGGAATCCTTGCAGGAAGCAGAGCATTTGGGAACTTAATTGTTTTCTGTTTGCTATCAGGATGTCGCTTTGTTCATGCGAGAAAAATCAGAAGGGCATCGGGATCACAGATAGCCAAGACGGCTCAACAGATACCAGAAGCAGCAAAGTGAGAAGGCCCGACCCAGGTTTGAAGAATCTCGGTGGGGCTGCGGTTGGAGATAAAAAGCGCATGACGATCAAGCAATGAAGCATCGTTTTTTGCCGAATGCCAGCTTATTCTGAGGCCGGCTTGGCTTCAGGCGGTTTCTCGAACAGCTTGGGATCCACCGTCGGATTGAACTGCACACTGGTGTATTTCACCAGGCTCGAATCTTTCCCGTTCTCTTTGTTCTTGTGCAAAGTGGGCAGCGTAATGCCGTCGGTGGTTTTCCATTCGCTCAGATCGGTTTGCCCAGGGACTGGCCCATCGGAGCCGAGCGTTTCGTAGCTTTCCCGCAACACACGCCCGCTCTGAGGATCCACAAACCAGCGGATGCTCATATCCCCGGCACTGATATCGACGATCTTGGTTTCGACGTCGCCGATCTTCTCCGTTCCGTTCGCGAAGAAGATGAATTTTGGATCGTCGAGATGCTGGCCGATATAGATGGGATCGCGTTGAAGTTGCATCAGAGTTTCAGTCTTTTGCGCGGGCGGCAAATCGCGGTGGCCCATACCGGCCGCGGCCATAAAACCAAACTCTGGCGTGGCAACGATAGTCAACTTGGCTTGCGGTGTTTGGACCTCGATGTGCGCGTGATCGGGGAATACTATCGTGACTTGGACCGGGGTGCCTTGACCGCCTTCGGGGCCTGATTCACTGAGTTCGGTCCGAATTGACTTCACCGTTTGTAGCTTTGCGAGACCGCCCATTGCTTCCACAACTTTGGCTGCAAGCCGCTTCCCTTCAGTGTTGGAGGCGGTTGGCCTGGCCGGCGCGGTTTCTTCTTGAACGCCCGGCGGCGGAGGAATCCGGATGTCAACGTTCGTTACTGTACCAAGAGAGCTGAGTGGTTTATCGAACTGATCGCTATTGCCAACCACCAGGACTGCGAGCTGGTCTTTCTGCAAATACTTGGCCGCGACTCGGTTCACATCGGCGGTTTGGACTTTTTCGATCCCAGCCCGGTAGCGTTCCAGAAAATCTGCTGGATATCCATAGAACTCATAAGCCATGCGCTCGCGTAAAACTTTCTCTGGGGAATCGAAATTGAAGACAAAGGAATTCAGGATCGAGTCTTTGGCGCGTTTGATCTCCGCATCGGTGATCGGTTTTTTCGCGAGATCATCAATCTCGGCGTAGATTCCCTGGATCGCCTCGATCGTGCTCTCGCTTTTTGTGCCCATAGAAATTTCAGCGACCCCTTGATGGTCAAATGCGGAGCCGATTCCTCCTCCGACCGCGTAAGCAAGACCCTTGGCCGACCGCAGGTCCTGCACGAGTCGCGAAGAAAATCCGCCGCCGAAGGCCTCATTAAAGACCGTCGCGGCATAGAAATCCGGATTATCCCGGCGGATTCCGAGTTTGACCATGCGGATCGAGCTCTGATTCACGTCGGACTTTGTGATCAGGTAATAGCCGGGCTTTGCAGGATCGAGCTGAATTTCTGCGGCTTTGTAGTCTGGGCCTTTGGGCCAGTCGGCGAACGCCTGGCGAAGCTTGGCCTCCATGGCGGCGGAATCGAAATCACCAACGACTCCGATGATGATGTCGTTGGGATGAACGTGGTTTGAGTGCCAGGCGATCAAGTCCTGCTGCGTGACCGCGTCGACAGTGGCGTATTCTGGCTGGCGAGCATACGGGTTGTTTTTGCCGTAGGCGAGCATGGTTGCTTCCCGGCCGGCAATTCCTCGAACGTCGTCGTTGCGGCGGGAAATGGCGTCGGCCATTTCTTTCTTTGCCAAGTCCAGCTTGTCCGCACGGAATTCGGGATTCCGCAGCAGATCGTTGAAGACGCGAAATACATCGTCAACATCTTCTTTCAAGCATGACCATGAGATGGTGGTGGAATCGGCGTTGCTGTTGGTTTCCACCTTCGCCGCGCGGATTTCGAGATAATCGTCCAACTGATCGCCGGTTTGGGTTTTCGTTCCGCCGGTTCGCCAGACTTCGCCGTACATGTCCAGCATGCCGACCCTATCTTTCGGTTCAGAGCGGGAACCGCCGCGAATGCGTGCGATGCCGTCAATCAGCGGCAATTCATGATCTTCCTGCAGGAAGATAACCAGTCCATTGGGAAGCTCGATGCGCTCAGGCTCCTGTGGATGGAACGCGGGAAGCGGTGGAATGGGGATCTGCTTCCATGCGGGAACCTGCGCCCGAGCGGGAAGTAAACTGCTCATGACTACGAGGCCAGCGACGAGTTTTAGCAGATGTTGTCTCATTGCTCGCCTCCCGGGTTGTTTCCGGCGGGCGCTGAGCTCTCGATAATGCCCACGGTCCGATTGTTGTCTTTAAAGGTTTCGTTGGCCACGCGCCGGATGTCCGCTTTCGTGATTTTCTCGATGCGATCAACTTGCCGGAAGAGTTCTCTCCAATCGCCGTATCGTGCCTCCGCCATGCCAAGTTGGAAGGCCAACCCAGAATTGTCTCCAAGGCCGCGAATCAAATTTGCTTTTGCGCGAGTTTTGATCATCTTCAATTCGTCATCACTGATGTCTTGCGTCTTGATTTTTTCGATTTCTGCATGAATCGCATCGCCCATCTCCTCTGGCTTGTGCCCGGGCATGGGGACGGCGTAGAAGGCGAAAAGCTGCGGATATTTGGTGCCGGGATAATTCGCGAGCCCGGCAGAATCGGACGCGATCTTCTTGTCGCGAACCAGTGCGCGGTATAGCCGCGATGTTCTGCCTTCCGACATCAAATCTGCGATTGCGTCGTAAACCGCATCGTCAGGACTGCGATAGTCGGGACGATGGTATCCCTCGATGTAGAAAGGTTGTGAAGATTCAGTCAAAATCACGCTACGCTCTGAGTTCTGCGGTGGTTCGGTGGTGGTTCGTTCGTCGGGCTTTTCATGTGAAGGAATCTTGCTGAAATATTTCTCCACCATCGGCATCGCTTCCGCCGGCTTCACGTCGCCGACCACCGCTACCACCATGTTCGAAGGAACATAGTATTTGTCGAAGAATTTCTGCGCGTCGGTAGCGGAGAAAGAGTTCAGGTCCGACATCCATCCAATCGTTGGCCGATGATATTGATGCGCTAGAAACGCCGCGGTGGTGAACTGCTCGATCAAGCGACCGATGGGATTGCTGTCGGTGCGCATGCGCCGCTCCTCGATCACCACATTTCGTTCCTTGTAGAACTCGCGCAAGACTGGGTGGCTAAAGCGGTCCGATTCCAAGTAAGCCCATAGCTCAAGGCGATTCGCGGGGAGTGAGTAAAAATAATTCGTCTCGTCGTAATCCGTGCTGGCATTGATGTCCTCGCCACCATTGCTCTCCAGAATCTCGGTGAACTGCTCCGGAATCACATATTTCTGCGCCTTGGCTATAGAGTCTTGCCAGGTTTTCTCCAGTTGCTTGACCTTCTGATCGTCGCGCCCCACGCGCTTGTCCCGCTCCCGGATGTACTCGGCATACACGGTTTCGACCTTTGCCAATGCGACTTTTTCGGCTGGATAATCCTTGGTCCCAATCGTGTCGGTTCCCTTGAAGGCCATATGCTCGAACATGTGCGCTAAGCCGGTTTCTGCGTAGGGATCCTGAGTCGATCCGGCGTCGACGTGAGTGTAAAAAGAAAACACAGGAGCTTCCGGGCGCTCGCAGATCAGCACGGTCAATCCGTTGTCGAGTTTCTTGACAGTGATTCGTTTTTCAAACGATGCAATGTCCTGCGCAGCCGCAAGCGAACAAAATACAAGAGCTACCAGCAGATACTTGAAAGAGCGGGATTTCATCGAACCTCCACCAGGTTGGACGCGTACAAGAGGCGAAAGTTTGAAGGTAAGCGGCATGAGATGAAATTGTCAAACAAGGGATTGGCCGAAGCAGGTAAAATCCGGCATCAAAGGTGAGCGCCATACTTTTCGGGGCGAAACCAGTTCACTTTACGTGAGGACGAAACGTGAGCAAAGCAGAAATCGTCGAAATCGAAGGCAAGCATCTCAGCTTGACGAACCTGGATAAAGTGCTTTATCCGGCGGCGGGATTCACCAAAGGGCAAGTCATCGATTATTACGCCCGCATCGCTCCGGTGCTGGTGCCGCATCTCGCCGGACGGCCGCTCACCCTGAAGCGCTATCCCGAAGGAGTGGATCACGAATATTTCTTTGAGAAAAATGCCACCAAGCATCGGCCGGATTGGGTGAAGACCGCGCCTATTTGGAGCGAAGGCAATCATCGCAACGTCAATTACATTCTTGCCAACGACTTGGCAACGATCGTTTGGGTAGCGAACCTGGCTGGTATCGAACTCCATCCGTCTTTGTCACTCGCCAAGAAGATCGAAGCGCCTACAATCATCGCCTTTGACCTTGATCCCGGGCTTCCCGCCAACATTTTGCAATGCTGTCAGGTAGCATTTTGGTTGCGAGAGATATTCGATCACTTCGGCTTGCAAAGCTTTCCTAAGACTTCCGGTTCGAAAGGGCTGCAAATTTACGTCCCGCTCAATCGGCCGACTAGTTACGACGTGACCAAACCATTTGCACATGCGCTAGCTCGCTTGTTGGAAAACGATCATCGCGACCTCGTGGTATCAGACATGAAAAAAGAGCTGCGCAAAGGCAAAGTCTTTGTTGATTGGAGTCAGAACGACGAGCACAAGACCACGGTGAGCGTTTATTCGCTGCGTGCCCGCGAGCGTCCAACTGTTTCGACTCCGGTGAAGTGGGAGGAACTCGAACGTGCCTTCAAGAAAAATGATCCCGGCCTGCTGATATTTGAGGCGGGTGATGTTCTCAAGAGAGTAGAGGACATGGGCGATTTATTCGCTCATGTGCAAACCTTGCGGCAGCAGTTGCCAAAATTGCCGGGCATCGAAGATGCTCAACCAGAAGCCGTGGAAGCCGGACTTCAGGCTGCGGCCGCAGGTGATGGCTCGGCGCGTAAACCAACAAGAAAGCCAACTGCCAAGCGAGTGATTAAAAAGCGGACGAAGGTATAATGCGTGCCGTTGGCGATAGAGTATAGCGATGGCACAACTTTTTGTCGGCACGTCCGGGTGGGCGTATCCGAGTTGGAAGCCAGATTTCTATCCAGCGAAACTGGCGCAAACAAAATTTCTGCAGCATTACTCCACGCAGCTCAACGCGGTTGAAGTGAATTTCACCTTTCGCCAGTTGCTGAAGGATACTACCGCTCAAAAATGGATCAGCGAAACGCCCGCAGCCTTTCGTTTCAGCATCAAGGCTCATCAGGTCATCACTCACATTAAGCGTTTGAAGAAAACGGAAGATTTCATTCCACGGTTTCTGAGCACGATTGAGCCGCTGGCGCGAGCGCAAAAGATGGGGCCACTATTGTTTCAGCTGCCGCCAAATTTGAAGGTAGACCAGGCGCTTCTGGAAGAATTCTTGTCCGTGCTGCCCCGCGCTGTGCCTTCGGCGTTCGAATTCCGGCACGATTCATGGTTCAACGATGCGATTTATGATTTGTTGAAAAGCCGCAATTTGGCGCTATGCGTCGCTGAAACGGAAGAGCGGACGACGCCCGATGTGGTCACGGCGGATTTCTCTTACTACCGTTATCGCAAGCCAACCTACACGCCTGACGAGCGGCAAGCGATGGTCAAACGAATTCGGGAACACTTGACGGTCGGGCGAAACGTCTTCGCCTACTTCAAGCATGAAGAAACTCCTCAGGGGGCGATGTATGCGGTAGATGTGCTGAAGGAGTTTCGTTCGACTGCTGATGACTGGCCGGCGTAACCGATTTCGCCACTTCTCCCAACGTCCGATAATGTGCACACTAAAAGTGTGCCTTCCGATATAGATTCGGGTACGCTGTCCGGCTTTCTCGATTACTTGAAAATCGAAAAGGGCCTTGCGCCGCTTACTCTCTCGGCATACGCGACGGATGTCCAGCAGTTCTCCGGATTTCTATCCAAGAACAAGCAAACCTTGCTCAACGCCCGGCGAAACGATGTGCGCGAATTCATTCAGGAGCTGTTTGCGAACTCCGTGGATGGGCGTTCGGTAGGACGCAAGCTGTCGGCTTTGCGTCATTTGTATCGTTATCTTCTGCTCGACAAACTTATCGACCACGATCCCACACTCAACATTGATTCGCCTAAACAATGGAAGGTACTACCCAAGTCGCTTGCGCACGATGAAGTGGGCGCCATGCTGCGCGTGCCTTCTGCGAAGCCAGACAGCAAACTGGCAGCGGCCATCGCCATGCGCGACACGGCCATGCTGGAAGTTTTCTACGCAGGAGCGTTGCGCGTTTCGGAAATTATTGGAGTCAAACTGGAAGACTTGAAGCTGGAATTGGGTTGTGTGCTGGTAAGGGGCAAGGGCGATAAGGAGAGGATCGTGCCGTTGGGTAAGTCGGCGCAAGACGCTTTAAGGGCTTACATAAAACAAGGGCGTCCGATGCTAGCGGGAAGCAAAAGCTCGGCGCTACTCTTTTTGGGGCGAGGCGCGCGAAAGCTTACTCGGCAACGCGTCTGGCAAATGGTGAAGGCGGCGTCTTCAGCGGCGGGTCGTCATGCCAGTCCGCACATGCTACGCCACAGTTGCGCAACCCACATGGTGGAAAACGGTGCCGATCTGCGAACAGTTCAGACCATTCTCGGCCACGCCGATATTTCCACGACGCAGGTATATACGCATCTTGCGCTGGATCGTTTGAAGAATATTTATCAAAAGCATCATCCGCGGGCGAAGGCGAGATGAAGGAGCTCAGTACGGAGACACGGAGGAAGATTACTTTCTTGTTTGTAAACTGACGGATGCCAATGCAATCCAATCTGAAAAGATCGATCGTCGAGAAGGCAGTAGATCAATTTCTGCGCTCGTTGAGAGAGCGGAATGCGTCTCTGCATACCATCAAGGCCTACACCTCTGATCTCGATAATTTCGCAAGCTATGTCGGCTTCCGCGATTGGCGAAGCATTGATCACCTAACCATTCGCGGATTTCTGTCCCATCTTTATGAAAAGGGACTGAGCAAGACTTCGGTAGCCCGGTGCCTGGCTGCTGTTCGGTCGCTTTATCGGTGGTTGGCGCAGGAAGGAGTAGTGGAGCAGAATCCCGCGGCTCTCGTTTCAACGCCAAAACTGGCCAAGAAATTGCCGCGCGTACCTACGATCGAGGAGATGAATAACCTGCTTGATGCGAAGCTGCCAGAAGAAGCTGCTTTTCCCGAGCGCGATCGATTGATGTTCGAACTTCTCTACGGGTGCGGCATTCGAAATTCGGAACTGATCGGTATTAACGTTGACGACATTCGTTTGAGCGCTGAGGCGATCTTAATTCGCGGCAAAGGCAAGAAAGAAAGGTATGTGCCGTTCGGCGATTCGGTAAAGACGGCGCTGGCAGCGTATTTGCCGGCTCGCCAGCGACTGCTGGCCGAACGCAAGAGAAGCGCCGACGCACTCATGGTCAACTGTCGTGGAGGCAGGCTCACGCCGCGTAGTGTGGGGCGCATCATCAAGAAAATTGCCGTTGCCAACGGCCTTCCGCCTGATGTGCATCCCCACACGCTTCGCCATGCCTTCGGGACCCATATGCTCGAAGAAGGCGCGGATTTACGCGCGATTCAGGAGATGTTGGGCCACGAGCGGCTCTCGACTACTCAGCGATACACGCAGCTTTCTGTGAAGCACGTCATGCAGGTGTACGATCAAACCCATCCGCGGGCGAAGTGACCTTCGGCTAAGGTTCCTTCCGCAGTTTCTCCCATAGTGTGATTACCTGACCTCTGAGTTGTGCTGTCAGCATCTCGTAATTTTCTTCGGAAGCGGCGGACTCAGGTGGAGGGAAGACAGGTTTTCCGAAAGAAATTCGTAAGGGAGAGAATTTCTGGAATTTCTTTCCCCGCGGCCAGGCGTCATGAAAACCCTCCATCGCAACCGGAACGATCGGTACTTGCATGTGAGTCGATAAAATCGCAGCGCCTTTTTTGAAAGCCTTGGGTGGTCCGTCGATTGATCGCTCGCCCTCGGGAAAGAGGATCAGCACTCGGCCATGTTGCAGCCCAAAGGCTCCTGCGCGAATTGCCGGGATAAGATTGGCATCGGGGTCGAGGACCATGATGCGCATCCAGCGCGCCAAAACCCGCATAAAACCGGCGCCGAAGATGTCGCTCGTGCCCACGAAGAAGATGTCACGAAAGATTGTCCACGGCAGGACGCAGCTCAACACGACGCCATCGATGAAACTTTGATGATTCGGGCAGATAAGAAATGGCCCGCCGGACGGCAGGTTTTCCAGCCCGTTGACCTTGAGTTGAAACCGATCGTAACAAAATATCGCTACCATGCGCGTGAGGACATACCAAAAGGCCTCTACTTTTCGCTCCGGGCGGGCGAGAGCAAGGACCTCAAGGTCATTGGGCTCTTCTTTAAGAATGTTTAGCCATCCCGCGAAACGCTGATGGCCTGCTTTAGGCTCTGTTGCCGCATTTTCGAGTACGGCGTCTACAAGTTCGCGAACGGTGTAGATCTCGGCAAGCCGGGACTCCTCCATCTGCCCACCCAACTGCTCTTCTAGAGCCACAAGTAACTCAACTCGCTGCATGGAGTCCAAACCAAGATCGAGTTCCAGGTTGTCGCGCGGG
>Ga0335073_10001774_pt1 | contig 29128 bp, 32 predicted proteins | sample Lox_Sample_22_FD_207093 | JGI IMG/M metagenome (GOLD analysis project Ga0335073, IMG submission 207093) | Soil microbial communities from Loxahatchee National Wildlife Refuge, Florida, United States - Lox_Sample_2.2 | ecosystem: Environmental > Terrestrial > Soil > Wetlands | place: USA... | reverse complement strand
GGCGGCGTCGCGGTGTGGGGCGTTGCCGAGCTCGAAGCCAGGCTCGGGGATCCAAGCTATCGAGGCGCGATCTCCGTCGCGGGCGATATGAGTTACGAGGGCTTCGAGGCGCACGACGCGCGCGACTATGCCACGGTCACGAACATGTACTGGCCCTTGACGGCCTTTGGCGTGAAGGCGAGTTATCCCTCCTTCGACGTAGCGCGCATGCTCTCACCGGCCATGCTCGCGCGGTACGAGGACATGACGACGAAGGGATGTTGGTACTACGCCTACGCCGCGGCCGCGGAGATCGGACATGAGCCGGCGGTCCGGCCCGGCTGGAACGAAGCACCCGAGCTCGCCCGCTACAATCGAGACAGCCGCAGCGCCAACAAGCCCATTCGGGGACCGCTCATGGTGCTGGCTGGGGACGACGATCTTTCGGTGAATTTCGCCAATATCAAAGCCGGCGTCGCGCAAGCGTGCAGCCACCACTTGCCGATCGAGTTCGTACACCGGCCGGGTCTCGACCATGATCCACTGATGGAGAAGACCATCGGCCTGCAGCTCGCCTGGGTGCGCGCGCGGCTCGAGGGCAGGCCGTGGCGAGGCAATTGCGGATCCAACACATCGAGGTGATGAGCGCATGATCCGTCGAGCGCTATCGCACAGTCGAATTTCCGGTGAGGCTGGCTTTCACTGGCGGGGCCACGAGGTCACGCGGCTGGAGGGCTTTACCGATGCGGTGTTCGCCTTTGCGGTCACCCTGCTGGTGGTATCTCTCGAGGTCCCCAAGACCTACCCCGAGTTGATCGGGGCCATGCGGGGGTTTCCTGCATTCGGTATCTGCTTCGCTCTGCTCGCTGTCGTCTGGTATGAGCACTATCGCTACTTCCGACGCTATGGGCTCGAGACTGCGGTCGCCGTGATGCTCAACTGTGCGCTGCTGTTCTGCGTGCTGCTTTACGTCCTTCGCCAGACCCAGGTAGTCCGCGGTGCGCTCGCTGACGAAGGTAAGGGCACCCGACGGCGCCGCGTACCACGTGTAGGCCGGAATCACATGGAGAGCGGCCTGCAGGCGCATTTCAAGCCCGTCCCTCGTGAGGAGCGAAGCGGGCGGCGGTTGTGCGCTGAGGAACTCCACGGAGACATTTTGGCCCGGCCGGTGGATCTGCGGAAGAGCCACGGGGACCCGCGAGTGGCCGCAGGTGGCCGCCCCCTGTCCATCGCGCAGTTCGCCATTTTGCTCGAACGGCTGCGCTGCGAACGCGGCATATCAGCCGGATTCATGCGGCGTGTGGGGCCGCCCTATCGGACGATGTCCATAACTGAACACCCGAGTAACCACCCATCTACCGTACATGTGATGCCATAGGATGAAGAAGTCGCCCATGCCGAAGCATTTTCCGGTTTTTATCCAACAGAAACGGTGCTTACCCTGCTCGATGGCGCCATATCCTTTGATAGGGAAGACTTCAAGGGTACCGGAAACAAGTTCGCGTCGAAATTTTCCACAAACGTTGTTCTTGGTATTCGTAATGTAGTCACGACGGGACCACGTAACTCCGGTCTTGTCGTGATAAAACTCAACGTTCGGCGCAAAGTAGCCGGCATGCTTCTGCAGCTGGTCAGGAGACGCGCAGTGATTGAATGTATTGAACAGCTCGGCATCCAGCGTGGAAACCGTGATAAATAGCGTGTCTTGCGCGCGTGTGTTGCGAGTGCTGTGGTCTGTTGCCGCTGCAGCACCCAGGCTGGGAGCAGCCAAGATGAGCATGGTGCAGGTAAGGGAACCGAGGCGTCTCATAAGCATTTCCGTGACGGCAGGCAAAGTGTACGCCCGACGCCCCTATGAAGAAACTCGGGACAAAGCACTGACTGGCCGGCTGCGGCCGAATGTTGAAAATGAGCTTTGAGGCGCTAGAATATGGCTAGGCAAACCCAGGATCCCGGCAGCGTTCGGGGATATGGTCTCATGCCCTTCTTGGCGATGGCGGCATATAGGTGCGACGTAGCGGGCGAGCCAACCGACTCGCTCGGGCCTTAGGCACGTGGCGTGCTTAGCGGCAAGCACAGGCGGTTGAGGAAGCCGCTCTAAGGCAAAGCAGGTCATCGGAGGGCGCAACTGTGCTCAGGCATTACTTCCAGATGGCGGTACGGGGATTCGCCCGCCACAAGCTCTATACGCTTATCAATCTGGTCGGGCTGTCGGTCGCTTTCGCGTGCGCGATTCTGATCCTGCTGTTCGTCCGGTACCAGCTCTCATATGACGCGTGGGTTCCTGATACATCGAACCTTTACCGACTGGAGGTGACGCTGCACATGATCGGGCGGCCGCCCCTGCCGCAGGCACAGACGCCCCTTTCGGTCCTGGAAGACCTGCAATCAAAAATTCCTCAGGTCGAGGCGATCACCTATTTGGCGCCGGAGAACATGACCGTTACGGTCGGACATAGGCAATTCCTGGAGACGGTAACGGGAGCGGATTCGGACTTTTTTCAGGTGATTAAGCTGCCTCTCGTGCGTGGCGACCCGGCTCACGTGCTGTCCCAGCCCGGTTCCGTCGTTTTGTCTCAAACCATGGCGAGAAAATTCTTCGGCGACGCCGATCCGGTTGGGAAACTCATGACTGTACGGGGACCGTTGGGAGGTGGGTGTGCATTCGCATTCAACTATAGTGGCTGTTCGCCTGAGACCCGCACGCTTGAGGTGACCGGCGTACTGCGCGACTTGCCACGCAACACGCAGCTCGTCGCAAGTATTGTCGTACCCGACTCGAGCTCCGCGGGCACGAAGGCTTGGAAATATGGGTCTGCCTATGGGTATGTGCGGTTGATTGCCGGCGCTCGTCCGCAAAGGGTGCTGCAAGAGCTCAAACCGATACTTGATGCGGCATTTCACATCAAAGTGGGGAATATCGAGCAGACCGCAAGCGAGCTCGAGCATTTTCACCTCACTCCATTCCGCGATGTCCACCTGACAGGCGGACGCTACGGCGGAATGACTCCGGCGGGAAGTCCGGCGACCGTATACGGCTTTGCCGTCATTGCCTTGCTCATCGTGCTGATCGCATCCGCCAATTTCATGAATCTCGCGACCGCTCGGGCGACGTTGCGCGCGCGCGAGATCGGTCTTCGTAAGCTCGGCGGTGCCACGCGCGGCCAGCTCGTCGTGCAGTTTCTGAGCGAGGCTCTTCTGATCAGCGTGATCTCGCTCGCTGTCGCGATGGCACTTGTCGAGGTCTTATTGCCGGCCTACGACCGCCTTTTGGCGGAGCCCATCGGGGTGCAGTACCTCCCTGACTGGAGACTGCTCGCCGCCATCGTCGGTGGCACGGTCGGGCTCGGATTGCTGGGCGGGGCCTATCCCGCGCTCGTGCTTTCACGGTTTCGTCCGGCTGAGGTCCTCAGGTCGAGTGGTACTGCGCAGACCGGCTCCGGCGCATTGCGTTCGGCGCTCGTTCTGGGGCAGTTCGCGGTCTCTATCGGTCTCGGTGTTGCCGCGATCGTAATCTTTCGTCAGATAAACTTCGTACGCGAGCTCGACCTCGGATTCAACCGCAGTTATGTCCTCGTGATCAGCGGCATGAGCAACATGGCGCCTGCCGCGAGAGAGGGATTGATGCGCGCTTTGAGGAACGGTCCCGGGATCATCGAGACGGCGCTATCGGATGAGGTGCCGTTCCAGTCGGGGAACACCTTTACGGGGCTCTTGCACGCGCTGAGCAGCTCGCAGGTGTTCAGTGCCCGCTTTATCCACATCACCCCGGATTACCCTTCGCTTTATGGAATGCGACTGCTCTCGGGGCGGCTTCTGTCATCGGCGTATGGGCAGGACCTCTCTTCGGGTTCAGGGGTGCAGAACATCCTGATCAACGCCGAAACGGCGCGGCAGCTGGGTGGTTCGCCCGCAGCCGCCCTGGGCCGCATCCTCGTACCCGGAGGCCGGATCGTGGGCGTTTTGGCGAACGCAAAGATGGGTGGTGTGCGAGTTCCGGTATTGCCCACCATTTACTTGGTCGATCCCGTGCAGGCGACACACCTATTTGTCAGAGTGAGCAGCAGCGACCTTGCCCAGGCTCTGGCGTTCGTAGACCGAGCCTGGCGGTCATGGGCACCGGGAGTTGCCATGGATCGGTACTTCCTCAGCAGCGCATTCAACGACCTTTTCACGCCGGATGAGAGACAGGGTACGGTGCTCGCCCTCTTTGTGGCACTTGGCATCTTTATCGCCTGTCTTGGACTGTTCGGCCTGACAATCTTCACCGCCGAACGCCGCACCAAGGAAATCGGAATCCGGAAGGTTTCGGGCGCACGTACGCACGACATTGTGAAACTCATGCTGTGGAGGATCTCGGTGCCCGTGCTGCTTGCGAACGTCGTTGCGTGGCCCGTCGCTTATTATTACCTGCACCGCTGGTTGGAAGGCTACGCATACCGGATCTCGCCCAATCCGATCTATTTCCTGGCCGCGGGCGCCGCGGCGTTACTGATCTCCTGGGCGACCGTGTTCCTGCACACACTGGGGCTCGCGCGTACCAGTCCCGTGCACGCGCTGCGCTATGAGTGAGAGCGGGGCCGGGCCGGTGGCATGTCACCACGAGACAGGCATAAATGCTCTCTCGAATGGCGGCTTTCCGGAGTCCTATCCATGCCGCTCACGGACCGCAAATTTCGTGCGTTGCTTTGCGTTCCGATGAGATTTTAAGAGCATCACCTCGGCTCATGGCCGGAGTTGCGGGTGCGCTCTATCTGCTGATCTTCATCGCCGCGCCCGTCGGCGAGTGCATCCACCGGGAGAGACGAGCTTGCATCAGGGCTGCCGGTGCCGTCGGCTGACGGTTAGAACGTCTATTGGATCGCAACCGCGATCTGCTGAATCGTGCCATTCACCGTTGCGGAAACCAGCCACACGGAAGAGCCGTGCGTCTGTACTATTTCGTAAGCTTCCCAGTGAGTGACCGCAGACGACTCCGGTCCTTCGATTGATACTCCATGCTTGATGAAGCCCAGGAATTTCTCCGACCGAAGCGGACCCAAGGCGGCGAGCTTCGCTGCGGGCGTGTCCCCAATGCACTGACGGTCGACTCCGCGGGCCTGACCGGACGCTCTCTCAAATCCTGTTATCAGCTTTTGAAGCAGGCGGCGCACCGAATCGGCCGCCGCCGGAGTATGCGGGCTCCCCGGGTGGTTCATTAGGATGTCCCCATTGAGGTCCCGGGGAAGTGCTTGGTATGGCATGATGATGATCGGCACGCCCAAAATCTGCATCGGCGGCGCGAATTGGATGGGCACTTCCACCCAGATCGGCGTGCCAGGTGCGACACCCTCCAGGGGCGCGAATTTCCACATTCTGACGGCCCTTACTGCGGACCTGTCCATGAGGGCAGAGCCCGTGCTGCGCAGAACCTTGACGCCGCCGACACCCCAGTGCGCGTCCAACCGCACCGCCATGACGATGCGGCCGTTCACCCCGCATCGATCCCATATGAACGGAATTCTCGGAACCACGTAATGGACGATCCTTAGCGCCACGGGTCCGCCCACCCGCCCGATTTTTCCGTGTCGTGCAGGCGATCCGGTGCTATGCGCAATCGGTCCTGCACTCAAAACCGGGGCCGGGGGCTCAGGGACTCGGATCTCAGGGATCGGCTGCTCCAGCGAGACTTGCAGCATCGCAAGCTTTGGCCTGCGCAGTCGCGATGGCGTCGGAAAGGGCGGCTGCCGCGTCCGTGCGATCAAGCTGATATGAATGGGCACAACCGTCGGAGCCGCTGACGTGGGGTGCGTGATACCGAACTTAATCAGCACGTAAATGAGCAGGACGTGAGCTGCGGCCACCAACGCTGCCGCCCCTCTTCGAGCCCGTCTCCTGGACGCATCCGGGTTGTCGTCTCCAGTAGGTGTGTCAGCGCGCGCATCCTTGCCCACGCGCGGGCGCTGTATGATCGAGATGCGCATGCCGTCTGGTCTGTCTCACCCCGCCCGCTGCGCGCCTCGGCTGCTCATGGATCCAATCGAACTCGCACACGAGGTAGAGAAATGCTTCCCGGCAGCCGCAGCCTGCGCGGGGTACATCCGAGCTCGCACGGGCGATTCTCTGTGCGGTTGGTCGATCGGCCGACTGAGACCAAGGCACATATGAATGCGGGGGAGGTTAAGGCAGTTCCCGGAACCCGCGCGCCAGAACCTTGCCGTCCGCAGACAGAGGCGCGATCGACCATTCGGCTCGGCCGTGCGCGAACGTGACGTCGTACACATCAAATCCACTGCTGCTGACCCCTTTGAAGGTCATGGCCTGGAAGGCGCCTAACGTGTGAATGATCTGCTCGATCATTGGCAGTTGCGCCTGAACTACAGCGGCCATTTGCGATGACATCTCGTCGTAATTCGGCTTTCCCGTCTCAAGTGAATTGATGTAGCGAAGCAGCGATGCCTGCGTGCCGGGGCTGGGAATGTTGTTGCTGAGTCGGTGTCGAAGTTTCGTTTCGGCTGCTTTCGCTACGGCCGCGGATACCCTCTGGGCCGGTTGCAAAAATCCATTTTGATGTAGGACCAACCCGGTAACGCGACCATTAGGGCCCATGACGAAACTGATTTGAGCCGCCACCACGGTGGCAAAGAACTCAGTAGAACTTTCCGGAAAATTCTCAGTGGGCTGTTGTCCGTTGAGCTGCGCGAAATAGTGATCACCGTTGCGGAACACGTGCAAGAACGCTGTCGGGCCAAGTTCGTAGTAACCGGCGAGCTTGTCGAAGTCTTTTGGATCAAATGGCACAACGGTTTGCGGTCTGGACTGATCGTACCGTCGCTGCGCGATCTCCGCTGGAGTGGTTGCCGCGGCAGAGGATAGGGATTGCGTCGGCGCTCGAGCGCTAGCCGGTCGCGCTGTTAGCATGCCCACGACAAGGGGCGCGGCTATGCCCGCAACGCCCAATGTGAGCACCAGTACCCTTTTGGCGGCGGGCACTCTGCGGTCCATGTGGCCATTCATAATTGCTTCCACTCGGTCCTTCAAGCTCGCACCGGATACACCGGATGTGCAGGCGGGCGGCGCCGGCACGTAAAGCCGGCAGACCTTCAAGATGCTCTCGGCGTAGATGTGCGCCTCGTGGCCAGAGGCCAGCACCGCCTCATCGCACGCGCGCTCGCGCTCGGCGATTAGCCGTCTGCCCAGCCACCACGTCAACGGATAGAACCAGAACACGGCCTGGCTCAGCATGTGCATCGCAAAGGTCAAGTTGTCGCGCCGACGCAGGTGAGAGAGCTCGTGCGCCAGGATCGAGCGTGTTTCTTCGCTCGACAGATGGCTAGCGAAGCCTTCTGGCATCAGCAGCACCGGGCGCCAGATCCCCACCAGTCCCGGCTCGACCGCGGACGACGTCGATCGAACCGGCACGGGGGCCGGGATCGCGAGCGGCCGGGCCGCATGGACTACTGTCCGCAGCCTCCGCCACCGGACCAGCCAGGAAGCGGTGACGATGAGCATGCCCAAGAGCCATACGGCGAGCGCGATGCCCGAGATATCCGGCCAGGCGCCTTCCGTTACGCTCAGCGGTGCGCCAGCGGCCACGAATGGCGTGCCTACTTCCTGGGCTAGGGACGCTATCGGTAACGCGGCGGCCGGCGCGAGCGTCGGTATCGTAGCCCGGGGACCGAGGAGGCTTCCGAGGCTCACCAGCAGCGCAAAAGGCACGAGAAATTTCACCGAGGCGGCGAACCAGAGCCAATAGCGCGTATGTGCACCGTTGCGACGCAGCAACAACGTCAGCAGGGCCGCCGCACCCAGACACAACGTGGACTGCCACAGATGGTCCAGTACCGCGAGGATCATGTCGACGTCTCCCGCTTTGACCGCGTGCGCACCGCGCGTTCAGCCGCCTGAATGTCCTCCTCGGTCAGCTTGCCGCTCTCGATCAGGTGGGCCATCAGGGGTTGCGTGCGACCCCCAAAAAGCCCCAGAAAATCATCGATGAGGCGCCGGTGGGCGGTACTGCGCGACACGACCGCCTCGAAGATATGCGCGTTACTGATCTTCTTCGCGCGCCTCACAGCCTTCTTCGCCTCGAGCCGATAGACCATGGTCTGTACGGTGGTATACGCCGGACGATTCTTCACCGGGAAGGACTGCTGAATCTCGCGAATCGACGCGAGTCCGCGGGTCCACAGGGCCTCCATGACCTGCAGCTCGAACTTGCTGAGCTTGGGCATCATCTGCAAGTTATGCTACTACAATCGTCATAGATATTACTGCAATGCAGTTTTCGATGCAAGTAGTCAATGTTTGAGCAGCGACTTGTGAAGCGTAGTCGCTAAAGTGTATTAACAATGCATTAACTCGCTTGACGGCCGAGGGCAAAATGATAGGCTCGGTCCCATCCGCGAACGCTGCTCCGATATACCCGGGAATGTAAGCTATGCGGCGGCTGTTTTGTTGGCAAGTCTCAGTTTTGCTGCTGCTGCTGTCTGGAATGGCGGCGGGCGCTCAAGTCCCCAATTCGAGTCAGAATGCTCAGCCTTCGGACAACGCGCCCAATGCGAACACCAAATCTACTGCTGCCAGTGAGGCGACGACCGCGCCACAGACCCTGAGGCCTGGAGTAACAGTCACTGCCAAACCATTGCATTCCGAGCCGCCGCTGCCAAAGCTTCCACCGTTCGAATTCACGCAATGCGCCCCGATGTTTGGAGTCGAGCAGTGTGAGATCAAAATGGACCAGGAAAGGAACATCGTGCTCGGGGCTTGCTACGATCGCAACGGAAAGACCGCGCCTCGCAGAGTCATTCGGGCATGCACGGAGGCGCTGGACCGCAACATTCTCGAGGTCCCCCAGCGATCCTTTCTCCTTGTAGGACGTGCGGATGCGTATTTCGCTTTGGGTGACAAGCAGCGTGCGCTCGATGATTACAGCGCGGCGATCAAAATGGCTCACCTTCTTCCGGCCAACGAGCGTTTCCTTCTGTTTACACCCCGTGCGGACGAGTATTTCGCTTTGGGCTACGAGCGGCGTGCACTCGACGATTACAATGCGGCCATCAAATCGGCTCCTCGTAATGCAGCCCTGTACTACAACCGGGGAGTAGTCTTTATCGCGCAAGCCAATTACGATGCGGCTTTGCAGGACTTCGACACCGCCCTGGAGCTCGACTCCAAGTTTGTCCCCGCGCTGCGTCGGCGCGCCAAGATCTACACGACTCGGGGTAATCTCGCGGGCGCACTGGCGGACTATTCAGAGGCCATCCGGTTACAGCCGAAAACTGCTGCGTTATGGAGCGATCGAGGCTACGTGGACTTAGGTCGACACGAGTATGGAGACGCCATAGAAGACGAAGCTCGCGCGATCCAGCTCGATCCAAAGCTGGCTTCGGCCTATTACCTGCGTAGCATGGCCTTCGCAAATTCTGGTGACCGCGCAAAGGCTGTGACAGATCTTCACACGGCAGTCGGCCTCGACCCTTCGCTGGCTACCTACGTCACGATCAAAGGCAAGACGGTTGTACTTGAGCTGCCGCCGCCTTTATGAGCGTCCGCTGTGCGGCAGCGGGTTCGTAACTTCACTGACCGATCGACGATATGCCGACCTGTCCGATAGGTTTGCCACCCGGACAGAAGCGAACTTCAAAACGCGAATCGAGAGCGGTAGTCCTGCGGCGTGACGGTAAGCAGGCGCAGGAAGCTGCGGCGCATCGTTTCCTCCGACCCGAAGCCGCAACGCTGTGCGATACGCTTGACCGGCGTGCGTGTCTCCGACCGCAGACGTCGCGCCGCCTCCATTCTCAGCCGCTCGATGGCTCAGGCTTCTCAACGTTGTTTTTCCAGCGTGTAAGTGATCGTCTGTCCGTGCGCGATGTCTTTGTCGATGACCGTGATCGTGTTTCCGTCCTTCGCGAGCGCCAGACGAATCTCATCGACGATCCTGCCCCGTCGATGATCGGTCTCCTCGACCGTTGCATCGTCGATCTTCTTGAGCGATACCGTGGTCTTGCCTGGATCTCCGGCGACCGGACACTCCTTGCCGTCGAACTTCGCGTCATAACTCTTTCCGTTCCAGCGCATCTCGAATCCTTCGGCAGTCATACGGTATTGTACGGAGGCCTGCTCGCCTGCGACGTGCTGTTGCTCCAGCCAAGAGCCCGGGAGGGGGTGCGAATCCGCAGGCGCGACGGCCACGCGCTTCGCTGTGAACTCATCGGTCTCGGTTTGCGCGCCAACATGATTGGTGACCCTGCTGGTGAGCGTCGTGCCATCGGGAGAGACCGTATCGCCGAAGCGCACGACCTCCTTGCTTCCCTGCTTCAATACGATCTCCGCCGAGTTCGGCCCCGTCACTTTCACCTTTACGGTGTCAAAGTAGGCTTGGCCGGTCACCTTATGGTCAGCACCATCTGCTTTCACCGTGTACGGGGGATTGCAGAACACACAGGTGTATTCACCTCCGGCGAGCAGCAAAGCCATTGGCTTCCCCGTCGTTTTCAGGGATTCAATGTTGGTCTTCCACGTGCCGCGAATCCCGTGCCAGCGAACGCTAGCGCGGGCGGCAGCAGTGTCGCGATTAGAAGCCTCATCCTCATCGCATCTCGCCTTTATCGGTCGTTCGGCCTTAGTGGGGCCACGGGGTCGTCCCCCCGAGCTGCGGATACTACGCCGGCCTGGCACGAGGTACTAATGCTGCGGCGCAGGACCGTTTGCGTGGGCAAAGCAGCTGGCGGAGTGACACAGCGTAGCGCCGACGGATGATGCCAGTTATGTTACGGTCCAGTCTTCGAGCCGGCGGCCTTCGATCCGCGAAAACTCCCGGGTGCTGTGCGTGACGAGAATTACGTCCAGCGCATGAGCGTGGCTTCCGATGAGCGTGTCGAGCGGACCGATCTGCCTGCCGCGCCGCTCGAGCGACGCGCGGACATCTCCGTACCTCATCGCGGCGCCCTCCTCGAAGGTAGTAACCTCCAGCGCCAGCAGGAGCGTTATGAGCTTGCTACTCCGCTCAAGATAAACTTCAAATTCAATAGTTTGCCAAGCGACGCCCCGTTGCGATGCAGCACCGAGCACAACCGACTCCCGCGGATCTCCCGCGCTCTCGGCGCCCGATTTTGAAGGCGACGCCGAGCGAGGGCCCTTGCCGAGAGGGGCCCCCGCTCGACCATCCTCCCCGGCGGAGCCGACCTGTGCGTCAGAGTAGTCGCTCATCTGGAACGAGAGCCCTCGCGCTCCATCGCGACTTTGGCGAGATCCGCAAGAAGCTTCTCGTGTGTGCGCCAGAATGCGTCGGGCGCCTTCTTCGCCAGCTCGATCCAGTGCGGACCTTGCATCGTCTCCTCGGTCCAAAGATGGCAGCCTTTCGGCGTGGGTGTGATGAGCCACGCGTGATAAGCCTTGGAATCCTCCGCAACCTTCGGGAAGCCGCCCCAGGCGACGCGTGTGATAGGTTCGAATTCCTGCACGGACGCAACTACGTCTTGCCCGGCCAGATTGGTTTCGAAGCGCGTGCCAAGGCGCAGCCACTCACCTCCGTCAAGCAGACGAACGTGTTCGACGCCAGGGTAGAAACTGGGCCATGCTTTGGGATCCGTCAGCAGCGACCAGATCGTCTCAGGAGACGCTTGAACCTCGAGTTCGTTCGTGAAATGGATTGGCGAGCGGCTCGGAGCCATTTCCTCCGGCCATGCAATTGCTTCGAACATATCTACCTCCTTACGCGATGCGCTTTGTGAAATGTGAACCCGCTAGGCCCGGACTTCCGCGGCCGCCCACTCCATCTGCGAAGCTGCTGTACGTTCTAGGCTGGTATCCAAGCAGGGCAGCAACGCGCACCGTCTGGTCCTCCGTGCTGCTGAATCCACGCTCGATGAAACCCTGATACGTGAGCCGAAGATCGTAGGCCAGCCAGCTCGGACACCCTCCCGCCCGCAACTGATGATGACGCTGACTCGACTCTCGGCTACGCGACGAAGCGGACTACGCCGCCATCCACGCGAAGTGCCGCGCCAGTGGTCGCGCAAGCCTGCTCGGAGCACACATAGACGATCATGTTGGCGACCTCGTCCGTCGTTGCGAAACGCTGGATGAGACTGGTGGGACGCATCGCCCTGAGGAAGCCCTGCTCGGCTTCCTGCTGGGTGATTCCGTTTGCGTCAGCCTGCTTCGCCATGAAACCACCGAGGATCTCGGAGCGAGTAGGTCCCGGCAGGACGGCGTTGACGGTGACGCCCGTACCCGCGACCGCCTCGGCAAGTCCGCGGGAGAGCGCAAGTTGCGCGGTCTTGGTCATGCCGTAGTCGAGCATTTCCTTGGGGATGTTGACCGCCGACTCGCTGCTGACAAACACGACGCGGCCCCAACCCTTCTTTACCATGCGCGGCAGGTAATGGCGCGCCATGCGTACGCCGCTCATCACGTTCAACTGAAACAGGCCAAGCCAATCCTCATCGGTAATCTCCGCTATGTCCTCGATGCCGTTGTAGTCCCGGATGTGAGCCGTACCCACGTTGTTCACGAGGATGTCGGCGTCCGGCGCCTGGGCGAAGAAGGCCTCGGCGCCCTCCGGTGTCGAGAGATCGGCGGCAATACCGGAGATGTCGCTGTCCAGAAAGTCTTGCCGCATTTGACGCACCGCCTCGTCGACGCGTGCATTTCTACGGCCATTGATGACGACCGCGGCCCCGGCGCGGGCCAGGCCTTCAGCCGTGGCGCGGCCGATGCCGGCGGTGGAACCGGTGACGATCGCCTTGCGGCCGGTAAGCTCGATATGCATGGAATGAGTCTCCACTGGGCAATTCAAATTCAGCCCGCCACGTCGGCCATTGCCGCTTCCGCCGCGCGGGCGAGGCGTTCGACCCAGTCCTGGTGATAACGGTACAGGGCACCGGGATATCGGCGCCCGATCAACTCGAGGAAGAACTCGCCCTGCTGGGTTTCCTCGGTCAGGACGTGGCAGCCTGCGTGCGTCGGCGTAATGACCCAGCCGTGGTAGGCGCTGGAGCCAGTAGTGTCACCGTCGACGGTCGTCGCCCACGCCAACCGGTGGTTCGGCACCCATTCGGTCACGACGAGCGACATCGGGTAGCCGACTGTCACCCGGTGATATCGAGTGCCGAGCGCGAGCGCCTTTTCGCCGGACGGGATCCTGACCTGGTCCTCGGCGGGAAAATAGCGCGACCAACGCTCGGCATCGACGAGCAACTTCCAGACCGCCTCCGGCGGTGCTTTCACGTCGATATCGTTGAGCGCGTAGATCGCGGACGTTTTCGGATGGTATTTTTCGGGCCAGCTCACATGGTCAAACATTACTCAGTGCTCCTACCGCAATTTGACGAGGTCCTCGAAAACCAGGGTGCCGAGCTTTTGTCCCGTGGCTGCACGAACTGACCGCCTGTGGCAATCTTTCCGAGGCCAACCGATGCGTAGCCGGGGAAGATCAGCCGACGACCTGCGCAGGCAGCTCGCGCAGTGGCATCCGTGCCTGGTGTCGGCTCAGGAATCGAATGCGCCGCGTCGGCTTTTTGAGAAGCCGTACCGCCGTCGCTCGATCGAGCCACTCCCAGTCGCAGACACACTTGCGCAGGATCGCCCGAACGAGAGCGAGCGTCCGATTTACGGTCGCATTGCTTCGTTCTTCCGCTTGCCGGGGCTGGCTTGATCCAGCGCCAATACCACATTTGCAATTATTAACTCAGGGTGGCGAACGCTGCCGGCGTGAAGTCGGCAATTTGGTCAACACGACCGTGCCGTACCTTCTCAAGCCAGGCAGGATCCTGCAGCAGCGCGCGTCCGACTGCCACGAGATCGAACTCGCCGCGTTCCAGCCGCGCGAGCAGCCCGTCCAACGGCGTGACTTGGGCGCTCTTACCCGCAAAGGATTCGTAAACGTCACCGGACAGGCCGACGGCCCCGACGGTTATGGCGGTGACGCCCGTAAGCTTCTTCGCCCAGCCGGCAGGGTTTAGTTCCCTATCAACCTCAGGGAAGGCGGGCTGCCAGAATTTCGGCTGTGAGAGGTGGAAGGCGTCGGCACCAGCTTCGACGAGAACGCCAAGCCACTGTTCGAGCGCCTTCGGCGTCTCGGCGAGCCTTGCATTGAAGTCTGTCGGCTTCCACTGCGAAAGGCGAACAATCACGGGGAAGCCGGAGGTCACCACCGATCGGATTGCCTTGAGAATCTCCACCGCGAAGCGGGAGCGCTCGATGAGCGTCGTGCCACCGTATCCGTCGTCGCGCAGGTTGAGATGGTCGTAGAAGAACTGATTGATGAGATAGCCGTGCGCGGCCATTACCTCCACTCCGTCGAACCCGAGCCGCTCAGCATCCGTTGCTGCGCGCGCGAAGGCGTCGATGATGTCGACCACATCCGCTTCACTCATCGGCTCACTGACACGTTCGCCTGTTACGGAAAGCCCCGACGGGCTTTCATAGGGCGCGGGTGGTGTCCAGTCCGGCGCCGCCTTCGAAAGCTTATGTCCCACGTGAACCAGCTGCGGTGCGATGCGCCCGCCCGCCGCGTGAACCTCGTCCACCACCTTCTTCCAGCCAGCGAGCGCCGCCTCGCCATGGAAATGAGGCATATCAGGCTCATTGAGCGAGGCCGGACGGCCGACCCCGGCTCCCTCCGTTATGATGAGGCCGACGCCATTCTGCGCGCGGCGGCGATAATAGCCGGCGACCTCGGACGTCGGCACGCCGCCCGGAGAGACGGACCGAGTCATCGGAGCCATGACGAGGCGGTTCGGCAGGTCGAGCGAGTTCACGCGGTAGGGTCTGAACAGGACGTGCAGATTGCGGGCATGGGCTAGCCCCTCCGCACTGGCACGGCCGATACCAGCGGTGGATCCGGCGACTATCGCCCTGCGGCGCTTGAGTTCGATATTCATGCAATTTATCCGCGCTTCCTCGGTCACTGCTGCTTCTTGAACAGGTCCTGGAAAATGAGGGGCGCCCAAAAGGGAACGGCCAGCAGAATGACATCCGCGGCAAGCGCGTCCTTCAGCGACTTGGGGACGATAGTTGGCCCAATTGGGCGCGCAGCCGCCGCAATAGCTTCGGGCGGCCGCGTCGTTGCTACCGCCGCGCTAATTCCTTTGCAAGCGAAAGCTCGCGCCAGGGCTTTCCCGACTGTACCGAAACCCATAATCGAATAGGTCATCGCAATGCTCCGAATGATCGGCCGTGGTACCCGTAGGCCGTCGGCGGGCCGGAAGGCATCCCTGGCAGTAGTTCACGACGCGGCACGAGGCTGGATAATCCCACACGCCCAGTGCCGCCACCTCCAGCGGGAAGATAGGATTCCCCTTCGAAACCCACCAGTACGTATCCTTGCGGAGGGGTGGTGCATAATTGCACCGGGACCGTCGAGGTTTCGGACACGACGGACTTAAAATGCTGCCCTCCAAGCCGGCGCGAGGCGCATTCATGATCGAATGGGACGACGTACGTTATTTCCTCGCCGTCGCACGCGGCGGCTCAGTGCGCTCTGCTGCCGAGCACCTTGGTGTTAACCACTCCACGATCCTCCGCCGCATTGCACAGCTAGAGAAAAGGCTCGGCGCGCAGATGTTCGAGAGGCTGCCCTCGGGTTACCGCATTACCGAAGCAGGGGAGGAGGTGCTGGAACTCGCGCAACAGATGGAAGCCTCGTCCAATCAGCTTCAGGCACGCGTTTTCGGGCGCGATCAAAGCGCTCGAGGTCTACTGCGGGTCACGCTTGCTCCCACGCTCGCAACGCATCTCCTTATGCCGGATTTTTCAGAGTTCGCACGCCGACATCCGGAGGTCGAATTGGATATCCTCTCACTGGACGAGCCGATTAACCTCACCAATCGTGAAGCGGACGTGGCGATCCGCGTCGTTTACGATCGAAACAAGTTGCCACCAAACCTTCACGGATTGAAGGGACCGGACTTGTTTGGCGCGGTCTACATGTCGCGCGATCTCCTTGCCGCATGGCGTGCAGGCAAGCATCGCCGCATCCGTTGGATCGTCAAAAATAACATTGAAATTTCGGATTGGGCACTCGACAGCGAGGTCCGTTCTGCTGACGTTCCGTTTAGGACCACGACCGCCGACGCTCAGATCGTTGCGGTGCGCCAAGGAGTCGGCATGACTACGCTGCCATGCTTCGTCGGCGACGCCGAGCCGTCATTGACGCGGGTGCCGGGAAGCAAGCTACATATGCATGGGACACTCTGGCTGCTGACTCAGGGCGAGACGCGAAAGACCAAGCGGGTGCGGCTGTTTATAGACTACCTGTCGCGCCGTCTGGCCGCATACGCGACCCTTCTCGCTGGCGGGTCGCGGTCCTCTGAATGAGCGCCGATGGCTTGCATGGACGTACGACCGCGACCAAATAGCGCGACTGGAGGAACAGGACCGCTGCTAAGGTACATCGTGTACGGACGACTAACCGCCACCGGCGCGGCGTCCGCTTTGCGGACGCCTGATGCGCTCCTCGGCAGCGAGTTTTGGCTGGCTGCAGCCGATCTGTGCGTCCTAGCACAGGGGCCGGAATAATCCGTTACCCATGTGGTCGGAACGGACCCCCTTGATTCTGGGATTCTGGTCGAAAGGGAGGGACTCGAGCCCTCGACCCCGGCATTATGAGTTGTCGCGCCGACCCCCAACCCTTGTCTATTCAGGGACTTGTGCTTCTACTCGCGGTGTCGCGCCGCCGTTGATGGGCGCCGTTACGCAAATTGTGCAGCGCTCTGAGCGGCAGGAAGATCCTGGCAAGGTAATCGAGACCTATGTTGACGTTGGTCTACTTGCGCAGCTCGAGAACAACAACCATCAGATTTTCTATGGCCGTCGCGGTACTGGAAGTTTTTCCTGAGCTGCTGCGGGTTCTTCGGCGCACGTTGGAACTCGCGGGTACCCGTCTTTTTTTGCTCATCGACGAGTGGTCGTCGCTACCGGTAGATATTCAGCCGTTCCTCGCGGAGTTCCTTAAGCGGGGACTTTTGCCCCTTAGCGTTGCAACGTTGAAAATTGGGGCGCTTGAATATCGTTGCCGCTTTAGTGACTCTGTCGCGGGTCGCCAGATGGGTTTTGAATTGGGCGCGGACCTGTCTACTGCACCAGACCTGGATGATTATTTCGTTTATGACCGTGACCCCGAACGAATTACGAGTACATACGCAGACGTTCTTCTCAAGCATTTGGAAGCCGACCTTCCGAAAGACTACCTGCGCGACAAACACCGGATTGATAGCGGAGACAAATTGGCTTCTCGGTTATTTACCGAACGCGCTGTATTCGCTGAGCTTTCTCGGGCATGCGAGGGCGTTATGCGAGACCTGATTAATATATTTACGCTCGCGTACTTTAATGCACATAGGCGTGGTCGCAGCAGCATAGACAAGAAGGCCGTGCTCGAATCGGCGCGTCAGTGGTTTGAACAGGACAAGGCGCCGCACCTCGACGACCGACTGCAGTCAGTTCTTCGACGGATCGTCGATGAGGTTATCGGTTGGCGTCGTGCGCGTTCGTTTTTGCTTCCGCGAGAGCTTGAACGCGATCCGACGGTGCAACGACTTTTTGATGCACGCGTTTTGCACCACATGCAACGTGGTTACGCGGACAAAGATCACCCGGGGATTAGGTACAACATTTACGCGGTCGACTATGGCGCGTATGTGGACCTGATAGGCACGTCAAAGGAGCCGGAGACTATTCGGGAGCGTGCTGCAGGGCCCGATTTGCTCGTACCATTCGACGACAAGCGGAGTATCCGTAGGATTCATCTTAAAAAGGAATTCCTCGCTTAATGTCGCGGTTGGTCCACGTAGTCCACAGCTCGTTAGCCGGCCGACGGCGCGGCGCTTCTAGCAGCCGCGCCAAGCGGCCGGGCGCGCGGAGCGCTCGGCTGTGGACCCACGTGGACAAAGGCGCTTGACGCGAGGGGGAGGACACGGTTCCCTTGCCGTCCGCTATCGATATGGGTACCGCAGTGGGCAAGACCGAGGAGCTGGCGAAGCTGTTCGCGTCGAGCGCCAGGCGCTCGAGGTGATTGAGGCTCGCGCGATCGCGAACTTCCAGGGGTCGTTCCCCGACCTCGAGTCGGCGCTCGGCATGCTCCGGCGCAGGGCGCAGCGATGAGCAGGGGGGGCTGGTCGGAAGGGTGACGGGATTCACGGTCCCGCGACAGCGGAGCTTGGACATAAGCGCAAGCGGCTTGCGGTGCTATACTGCCCGTGACCGGTCACGCCCCGGGACGCAATTACGGGTGGCGCGAAGTGAATAACGAACTCAGGCTGACGATCGAGACCGAGCAAGAGGACGACGGCCGTTGGATTGCAGAAATCCCGCAGGTGCCTGGCGTTATGGTCTACGGAGAGACGCGTAAGGGCGCCGCCATGCGTGCCGTGGTGCTGGCGTTGCGCGTGATCGCCGACGAGATCGAACATGGCGAGCGCCGCGCTGACGCCTTGGCTGGCGTGACTTGGCCGCCGCCGATGGACAGCACCGGATTCAGTTCGGACGCTCGCTGTTGAGCCAGTGCAGTGGCCGGCCACGCCGGCAAGACGCGTTCTCGCTGCACTCCTCCGCATTGGCTGGCAAATCAAGCGCCAGGACGGGTCTCACCGGCGGCTTATGCGCCCAGGTTGGCCTGATTACACCTTTGCATTCCACGACCGCGAGGAGCTCGGCCCCAAGATATTGTCGCGGATTGGCAGCGAGCGCGGCAATGAGAATGCTCAATCACGTCGCCCAGTTTACCTATATCTCTTACGTCGGACTGACGCTCATTACGCCAGCGCGAGCCGTCCGCGCGGCATCTTTGCCGATGCCAACGGGAACACAACTCACTGCGACTATCACAAAGCTTGATGCCAACCTTTTTGCTTCGTACAACGACTGCAATCTCGTCTCGTTGGACCAACATCTGCGGGAAGCTGCGCCGCGTGCTTGTGCCCGGAACGCTCGCGGTGTATCCGATACCAGGATACGGAGCCCTTGAGACCGGTGCCGATCAGTTTTGCGAGTTACGCACCGGAAACTGCGACTTTTTCTCAAAATTTTCACAGCTTTGGCACTACCGACATGGAGCGTGGCTGCTGAGCATCGTATTCAGTTACGATCACCATGCTGGATCTCCCAGTGGCGGCCGCGCAAGGTCTCCGCGTCACAGTGCTAAGTGACCGCAGGCGAGACCGGGACCCTCGACCGCTCGTCGATTGCAGTGACGTTGAGCAGCCTCAATTCCACGCACCGCTGCCGACCATGATGGAAGGGAGTAAGCCGACCATGTCGCAATTCTCAGAGGCTCTGATGAAAGCCATTCCTCGACCCTGCCGTGGACGACCGTTCGTATGTGAGGGGAGCCCTGAGCAATGCCTAGTCGTCGTTATCGGCGAGAATCCCGCCACGGAACTCAACGTCGATTGGTGGGAATACTGGGACGAATCCCGAGGATTCTTATTTGACGAATGGACTGCCGTATATCAACAGTTGCGCAAACGCAGCGGAAAGGCTGCTGTATCTCCCACTCGCTTACGACTCAATCGCCTCCGAGATCACGGCGTTAAATGTTTGGAGACAAACGTGTTCTTTAATGAAAAGTTAGGAGGCCCAGGCCGAGGTACGCCAAACAAAGACATGCTAGATTTGGCCCTCTCTTCACTGCCTGCACTCCAATTCTTGATCGCGCATGGACGCGCGGCGCACAAATACCTGCAAGAAAAAGGACCGCTGCCCTCGACAATTCTCAAAGTCTTCTGCACTAAACACTTTCGGCTGGAGTCTTATGAAACGATTCGTCTAATTGCTCAAGAGATTCTTGCTACACAACAGCGTCGCCCTCAATAGATTTGAGCGGCTGCTTTCGGGCGAGCAATTTGACCGTCCTCCTGGCCGCCGGCGACCCGGAGCGGCGCCCACCGCGTGCGGCGTTGACGCTCAGGGTAGTGGCTGTTATAAGATCTCTGGCAACCAAGCGGGGCTGCTATGGATGTATCGCGAGAAGAGCTAAAAGAACGCTTTCGAGAGTTTTCAGACGAGGAGCTTCTGCGGCACTTCCAAAGTGGCACGCTGACTCCGTTAGCGGCAGACGTGGCCGCCGAGGCTTTACAATTGCGCGGCATGGAGGTACCGCGGGCTGAGACTAGCGATACCGCTGCAATACCAACGGAAGAACCAGAAAACCTGGACGTTGATCTTGACACAATCGCGGAATTCTGGAACCCGTTGCAAGCGAACTTGCTGCGAGCGTGCCTGGAATCCCATGGAATATTTGCATATGTATGGGGCGAGCACCTCGGCACGGCCAACATACTTCTGTCTGTGTCGGGCGGAGGACTGCGAGTACAAGTGCGTAGTGACCAAGTGGCGCAAGCGAAAGAGATCATTGCGGCCTTTGAGCGAGGGGAGTTCGAAGTCCGAGATAGTCCAGAAACCGCGGCTGACGACAAGCTCTGAACTGATGGTGAATGACGGGTTTCGAGAGACCTGACGCGTGGGGTCGAATGTCGGCTGATGGCCGCCAACCGCCGCTCACTTGCCGATGCTGGGCAGGGTTAGCGACGGCAGGAGGAAAAAGCTCTTCACTATGCCGCCGAGGAAGTAGATGTCGAGCTGTCGCGCAAGTGCATCCAGTATTCCGCGGAGATCGCCGGACATTTGTTCGCAGCGGTCTACCTGCTGCCGATCTACCCAGTTTCCAAGTCCGGAGGTCTAGCCTACAGACGTCATTGGACGAGTTGCGTGACCCGGACTCGACCAGGTTCCATGACCACGAAACGGCTGTACAAGCTGTCCGTCCGCTCGGCAAGGAGTTTCACGACCTCGTCGGTGAGCGTCGAGCGCGCGGTTGAGGGATAGCGGATGAGGATCACTCCTGAGTTCTCCTTGGCTGCGGCAAACACGAGTTGCCCAAAATCCTTGTCTTCCTTGAGCAGTAATCGACGCTCTGTTGCGGCGAGCTTGATGACCTGCTCGTCCTCGGCACCCGGCATTCGCTCCGTGATTGAAATTACATCGTGCCCGGCGCTGCGCACGGCGCTGACGACGGCGAAATCGCAGCTTTCGTCGGCGACCAGACGCATTATGCTGGGCTTCGATTGAGCGAAATCAAAAGGCGGCGGTCAACAGAACTTCTTCGTGAGCTAGTGAGTCCGCGGCGTACAGGAGTGCAGCCTGAATGTCAGCTGCGGCGAGCCTGGGGTAAGCCTGTAGAAGGGCTCTTTCATCCGCGCCTTCGGCGAGCTTGCGAACGATCAATTCCACCGGAATCCGTGTTCCGCGAATTACCGGCTTGCCCAACATGATCTTGGGGTTGATCTCGATGCGGTCGTGAACGGCCATAGTCGCTGAACTCCCGGCGGCATAAGCACCTCAATGGCCCCTGTACGGTAGCACTTCCGGCTGCTTCGCTGTTCAGACGCAAAGAATCCGTCGAACGCACAAATGCCGGGCTCGAAAGACCACCGCATAAGCCATTGATTTCATTGGTGGAAAGGGAGGGACTCGAACCCTCGACCCCGGCATTATGAGTGCCGTGCTCTAACCGGCTGAGCTACCTTTCCACTGTTCTTCGATACCGGACGCCACCCTATTCGGGTCGTAGGTGGACGGCCTGCCCAGGAGGGGGGCGCATTGTCCTTGGGGCCTGCCGGCAGTGTCAACCCGCCCCGCCCCGCCCAATATTGCAGCCTCGCCCAAGCAGAAGGTGTATACATACCCCGCCGGGGGCTCGTTTTCGCATGACAACAACGACGAAGTCCGGGGCTGGGGTATCCCGCTACCTGCGGCTGTACAGAGTACTGTCCCAGGCGCTGGCGGACGGACAGTTTGGCCCGATGGAGCCCCTGCCTAGCGAGCCTCGCCTGATGAAGGTTTACGGCATTTCCCGTTCGACCGTGCGCCGGGCCCTGGCGCAGCTCGAGGCAGAGGACCGCATCGAGCGCAAAAGAGGCAGCGGGACCTTCGCGCGAGGGCAAAGCGGACAGCCCACGGCTTTCAGGGACTTCTCTCCGGTATTGGATGGCGTGGCCAGTCGGCCCGCGGCGGCGACCAGCCGGACGATTGCCTCCCGACATCTGCCGCCACCTGCGTTCCTGCTCGACGAGCAACCTGGACTCGGCGAGACCGTCCTGCTCATCCGCCGCATACGCTACGTCGGCCGCGAGCCGATCGTGCTGGAGAGCGCATACCTTCCGGAAGAGATCGGCGGCGGCCTGACCGGACGGCGGCTCGGCGCCGACGGCGGCGGCATCCTGACAGTGCTCGCTGCGCGCGGTCATCCCAGCGCCAGCGTGGAGCGGGAGTTTGCGGCCCTCGAGGCGGATCCTCTCACCGCCGACAGCCTCGGTCTCGCTATCGGCGAACCGGTTTTCAACGTGCGCACGCTCGCACGCGATCGGCGGCATCGCATCCTGGCGTACGTCGACTGTTTGTATCGTCCCGACCGTTACGAGGTGCATGCTGCGGTCGAGATCGGCGATGCGCGGCAGCGACGCCGCCGCAGGGAAAGGCAGAACTGAGACGCCACTCATGGCCTCGACACCCCGCTCCCGACGCAGCAGGTCTTCCCCGGGAGGGGATACAGAGCTCGCAAGTCGACGCTTCGACGATGGGGTGGCCCGATACTATCGACTTTACGAGCTGCTCTCCGCCGCCCTGCAGGACGGCACCATCCCGCCTGAGAGCGCGCTGCCGAGTGAGCCGCAGCTCTGCGCCCGGCATGGGATCTCCCGTACGACGGTCCGCCGCGCCCTGGATCGGCTGGAGCGCGAAGGACGAATCGTCCGCCGACGCGGCAGCGGAACTTACGCCCGCGCGCAGCGAGCGCGGTCGCGACTATGCGTCGCGGTGCATGCCCCGTCCGAAGTACCGGCGGCCCACGAATTTCGCACCGCCACCACGACGCTGCGTTTCGATACGGCACCGGTTCCGCACGCCCTGCGGGCGATCGCGGCCGAGATCGGCTCGACGGCTTACCTTCTGCAGCGTCGTCTGTCCGGCCAGGGTGAGCCGCTGTCAGTCACCGCAGCCTACCTGCCGGAGCCCATCGGGCGCCGCCTGCAGCGTCAGATCCCAAGCCGTGCCTCGCTGATCACGATGCTTGCCCGCCTGGGACAACCGGCCGCCGCCGTCAGGTACTCCGTGGGAGCCGTCCCAGCGGATGCCGCTGCCGCGCGCGCGCTCCGAGTCCCGCTTGGCTCGGCTCTCGTCAGGGTTCGCGCCGTTCTGACCGGTGATGCCGGAGAGCTGCGCGCCGTAATGGAGAGTCTCTGCAGGTCCGACCGTCTGCAGTTGAAGATCCTGGAGCCGCAACCGGGCTGACGCTAGCGCGCACCGGACTCAGAGGTCCGCGCCAGGAGCGTCTCGAAGGCCTCCACCGGCAACGGCCGGCTGTGCAGATAGCCCTGCGACTGCTCGCATTGCAACCCCCTGAGCAGAGCCAACTCCTCCTCGCGCTCGACACCCTCGGCGACGGTACTGAGGTCGAACGCACGCGCCAGCGAGATGATCGTGCCCACCACGGCCTGAGCGGTCTTGTCGCCCGCCAACCGACTGATGAAGGAGCGATCGATCTTCAGCGTGTCCACCGGAAGGTCGGCGAGGCGGCTGAGCGACGAGTAGCCCGTCCCGAAGTCATCGATTGCCACCTGCACGCCCTCGTCGCGCAACACCTGCAGCGTCCGGCCGAGGAACATCGTGTCATCGAGCAGCGCGCCCTCGGTGATCTCGATGTCGATTCCGCGCGCGCCCGCGAGGTTCCGCCCCGCCGCCGCGAAGAATCGCGCGGCGAACTGCGGCTCCCGCAGCTGCAGCGGCGAGACATTGACGGCCAGCCGGATGGGCCTCAGGCCCTTGCCGGCCCAGAGCTGCAGATCGCGTGCCGCCTGGCGCACCACCCACTCCCCGACATCGACGATGAGACCGGTCGACTCGAGCACCGGCAGGAACACCGCCGGGCTGACGACGCCGGTCTGCGGATCGTTCCAACGCAACAGGCCCTCGGCGCCGACCAGCTCGCCGGTCGCGACGCTGACCTTCGGCTGGTAATGGAGCACGAACTGGTCGGCATCGAGCGCCGTGCGCAGCCGCCGCTCGAGAGCCAGGCGATCGGCCACTTCCGAGCTCAGCTCCCGCCGGTAACGCAGGAAGCGCTCGCCGGTGTTGCGCGCCTTGTGCAGCGCCGCCTCCGCATTCTGCAGCAGCGCCTCCGCATCAGCGCCATTCTCCGGATATCGCGCCAGTCCCACCCTGACGGCGACCGGGATCTCGTGTCCCGCCGTCGCGAGCGGCTTGCCGAAAGCCGCCGTGATGCGGTCATGGATGAGCCGCACGGTCTCTTCATAGGACGGGCAATCCAACACGACGGCGGCGAAGTTGCCGCCTTCCAGATGCGCCAGCCCCTCACTGCCGCCGAAGTTGCACCTGAGGGCATCGGCGACGAACTGCAGGACCCGATCGCCGACGTGCCTGCCCAGGGAATCGTTGATCGCTCCCAGCCCCTCCACATCGAAGGCGACCACCACGACCTCCTCGGTTTCGCCGGCGCGGCGGCCGAGCGAGCGCGCCAGCCGTTCGCAGAAGAGCGCGCGCTTGGCGAGGCCGGTGATCGGATCGAAGTAGGAGAGGAAACGGACGGTATCCTCCTTGTACAGGTACTGGAGCGCGAAGGAGAGGTTGGCAGCAACCTCCTGCAGCATCCGCATTTCCTCCTCGCCGAACATGCCCGCCTCGGCGCCTCCCACGGTGAACGTCCCCACCGGGGTGTGCTCGATGAGCAGCGGAATCGAGGCAAGCGAGCGGATCCCAAGTGTCCCGAGCTTGTCGCCGAAGCGCAGCGGACCCACCACCTGCGCCACATCGTCGCAGACGACTACCTCGCCAGTGCGCAGCGCCCGGTCGGTGACGCTCTCGCCGGCCTCGCTTCGGCCGCTGTCGTCCACCTTGAAGGTGAGCTCTCCCTGAAATTCACGGCCCGCGCCCGCCCAGGCGGCGCCACGCGCGATTCGCGTCCGCGGATCGATCAATACCACCAGCGCGCAGACGTAGTTGCCCACGGCATGGGCGATTCGACAGGCCTCCTGCAGCAGCTCGGTACGGTCGCGGACGCGCACCACCGCCGTGTTGATTCCCGATAGCATCTGCAGAACGCGGCTGAGACGTGCAACGCGCTCCTCCGCCTGATGCCGCGCGCGCTGCGAGGCGGCCTCTGCCAGAGCACGCTTGACCGCAGGCCCGAGCCGCGCGAGGTTGGTCTTGAGCACGTAGTCGACGGCGCCGTGCTTCAGCGTGTCGATGGCGCGTTCCTCACCGATGGTGCCGGAAACGAAGATGAACGGAATCTCGGGCGCCTCCGCCGCAGCCATCGCCAGGGCAGACATGCCGTCGAATCGCGGCAGGGAGAAATCGGACAAGACGATATCCGGCCGCTCGCGCAGCCCGGCGCGGAATTCCGCCTCGCTCTCGACGCGTTGCCAGGCGCACCCGAGGCCCGCCGTCTCGAGCGCTCTGACGGTCAGCTCGGCTTCCGCGGCAACGTCTTCCAGGATGAGGAGGCGTAAGTCCTGCTCCATTTCCTTGTACCTTGGCCCGATGACAGCTCACGATACGTAGCCGGGGAAGCCCTGTCACCTGCAAACGCGACAGAATGCAGCTTCCGTGCCGTGACCCGTTTCTCAAACATTGAATCGGAAGTGCACGACGTCCCCTTCGCGCATGATGTACTCCTTGCCTTCCAACCGCAGCTTCCCGGCCTCACGAGCTCCAGCTTCACCGCGCAACCCGACATAATCCTCGAAGGCGATGACTTCGGCGCGGATGAAGCCGCGCTCGAAATCGGTGTGGATCGCTCCCGCAGCCTGCGGGGCCGTCGCACCCACCCGCACCGTCCAGGCTCGCACTTCCTTCGGCCCCGCGGTGAAGAAGGTCTGCAATCCCAACAGGCGGTAGGCGGCCCGGATCAGGCGGTCGAGTCCCGGCTCGCTGAGCTTGAGCTCGGCCAGAAACTCCGCGCGGTCACTCTCCTCGAGCTGGGCGATCTCCGCCTCGATCGCGGCACAGACCGGCACCACGGCGGCTCCCTCCTTTGCGGCGCGCGCCTCGATGGCAGCCAGAAGCGGATTCCCCTCGAAGCCGTTCTCCGCGACGTTCGCTACATACATGACGGGCTTGGCGGTCAGCAGGTGCAGGTCCCTGATGTCCCGCTGCTCCTCTTCGGTCAGACCCAGCGCCCGCACCGGCAGCACCTGGTCGAGCTGCGTCTTCACCCGCTCGAGCAGCGCGCGCTTGCGCAGCGCGTCCTTGTCCCCCGCCTTCGATGCCTTGGCGGCGCGATCGAGCGCCTTCTCCACGCTGCCGAGATCCGCCAGCGCGAGCTCCGTATCGATGGTCTCGATGTCGGCGAGCGGATCGACCTTGCCCGCCACGTGAATGACATCGCCGCTCTCGAAGGCCCGAACCACGTGCGCAATGGCATCGACCTCGCGGATGTGCGACAGGAACTGGTTGCCGAGCCCCGCTCCTTCGGAGGCGCCCGCGACCAACCCCGCGATGTCGACCAACTCCACGGCCGCCGGGATGATCTTCTCCGGATGCACGATGTCGGCCAGCTGCTGCAGGCGCGGGTCGGGCACCGGGACCACGCCGATGTTGGGATCGATCGTGCAGAAGGGATAGTTTTCGGCGGCAATCTGCGCCCTGGTGAGGGCGTTGAACAGCGTCGACTTGCCGACATTCGGCAATCCGACGATGCCGCAACGGATGGACATGAGAAAGACTCCTGTGGGCGCCGCCGGCTTACGGCTCGGGGCGCGGAGAGGCGTGCAGGCGATTCATCGCCTTCTGCGCGCCGTCGCTCAACATCACCGGGACGGCATCGGCGGCCGCGAGCACCGCCTCGCGAATGAGCGCGGCCTCCGCCGCCGGCGGCCGCCCGAGCACATAATCCAACACGACGTCGCGGTCGCCCGGATGGCCGATGCCGATCCGCAGCCGCCAGAAATCATCGCCGAGCTGGGCGATGAGATCGCGCAGCCCGTTGTGACCGCCGGCGCCACCGCCTTCCTTCAAACGCACCAACCCGGGCGGAAAGTCGAGCTCATCGTGAGCCACCAGGATCGACTGCGGCGGGATGCGGTAGAAGCCGGCGACGCTCCTGACGGACTGCCCGCTCAGGTTCATGTAGGTCATGGGCTTCAGCAGCCAGACCTCCGTACCGCCGATGCCGGCGCGCGCGAGCTCGCCCTGATGGCGTGCCTCGTGCCTGAGGCTCACACCCGTGCGCCGGGCGAGCTCGTCCACGAGCTCGAAGCCGGCATTGTGCCGGGTGCGCGCATACGTGGGGCCCGGATTCCCGAGCCCCACGATGAGCGTGAGCGGCAGACCCGCCATGCGCCGCTATTTCTTGCCGCCTTCCTTCTTGGCCGGAGCGGCCTCCTTCTTCTCCTCGCCTTTCTTGGCCTCGGCACCGGCAGCGGGCGCCGCGCCGGCAGCGGGCGCCGCACCGGCGGCAGGCGCCGCGCCTTCGGCAGGCGTCGCGGCAGCGGCAGCTTCCGCAGCCACCGGCTCCGGCTCCGCCGCACGCGGGGCATGGATCGAGACCACCGGTGTGTTGCGATGCGCGAGCTCCGGGATCGTGACCCCGGGCGGCAGCGGGATGTCGGCGAGGAACTTGGTGTCGTTCAGGCTCATCTGCGAGAGATCGAGCTCGAGGAACTCCGGCAGGTCCTTCGGCAGGCAGCTCACCTCGACGTCGGCGCGCATGTGCGACACGATGCCGCCTTCCGTCTTCACGCCGGGGCTGATGCTCTCGCCTTTGAAGTGGATCGGCAGGTGCAGGCGGATCGCCTCATTCTCGATGACGCGTTGCAGATCGACGTGTACGACGACGTTCCTGGCCGGGTGCATCTGCACATCCTTGACGATCGCCGCCTGCGGGGTGCCGTCGATCTTGAGCTGCACGATCGAGGAGTAGAAGCGCTCGTCACCGATCATGGTGAGGAGGTTCTGCTGGTCCAACACGAGCGCCTGCGCCTCCTTGTGGCCGCCGTAAAGAATGGCCGGTACCTTGCCGGAGCGACGCAGGCGGCGGCTCGCACCTTTGCCTTGCGCCCCGCGCGCGTCCGCGCCGAAGCTGAATGAAATACGCATGATGTTCTCCAACGTTGATCCCCCTACCCTCACGGGCTACGGGGGACAGGTGACAAGACGCCGCCCTCGCGACCAAGCGCGGCGTAACCCAAAAACCTTCAATCTACATACAACGAGCTGACCGACTCCTCGTCGCGGATGCGGCGGATCGTCTCCGCGAGCAGCGCCGCCACCGAGAGCTGGCGGATACGCTTGCAGCCGCGCGCCGCGGTCGAGAGCGGAACGGTGTCGGTCACGACCAGCTCATCGAGCGCCGAGCGCGAGATCCGCTCCACCGCCTCACCGGAGAGCACGGCGTGCGTGATGTAGGCGACCACCTTGGCGGCGCCCTCGTCCTTCAGCGCCTGCGCTCCAGTACAGAGCGTGCCGGCCGTGTCGATCATGTCGTCGACGAGCACGCAGGTCTTGTCCTTGATGTCGCCGATGATGTTCATCACCTTCGACTCGTTCGGCCGCGGCCGGCGCTTGTCGATGATGGCGAGCTCCGCATCATCGAGGCGCTTGGCGAAGGCCCGCGCCCGCACCACGCCGCCCACATCCGGCGAGACGATCACCACGTTCCGATACGCCTGCCTCCATGCATCCCCGAGCAGCACCGGCGACGCGTACACGTTGTCGACCGGGATGTCGAAGAATCCCTGCACCTGGTCCGCGTGCAGGTCGACCGTGAGCAGCCGGTTCACTCCGGCGCTCGAGATCATGTTGGCCACCAGCTTCGCCGTGATGGCCGAGCGCGTCGCCTTGGGCCGGCGATCCTGGCGCGAGTAGCCGAAGTACGGCACCACGGCGGTGATGCGCGCCGCCGAGGCACGGCGACACGCATCCACCATGACGAGCAGCTCCATCAGCGTGTCGTTGGCCGGCGGACACGTTGGTTGCACGATGAAGACGTCGCGGCCGCGCACGTTCTCCATCAGCTCGATGTTGACCTCGCCGTCGCTGAATCGGCCAACAGATGCCCGCCCCAGCGGGGTTTGTAGGTGCCGCGCGATGTCCGTCGCCAACGCCGGATTGGCGTTGCCGGCAAACAGCGCCAGTGTATCGCTCGTCGTCA
>Ga0335073_10001772_pt1 | contig 29147 bp, 29 predicted proteins | sample Lox_Sample_22_FD_207093 | JGI IMG/M metagenome (GOLD analysis project Ga0335073, IMG submission 207093) | Soil microbial communities from Loxahatchee National Wildlife Refuge, Florida, United States - Lox_Sample_2.2 | ecosystem: Environmental > Terrestrial > Soil > Wetlands | place: USA... | reverse complement strand
TTCTCCCAGACGCGGCGGAAGAATGCGTCTTTCTCCTGCTCGAAGCGGCCTTCGCTCGATCCGGTCTCGGCTTCGACGCGGTCGTTGCGGCGGCGCGCGCGCTTAAGCGAGGCTTCGAGGCCAGGCAAGAGCAACAGCGTGAGGTCGGGCTGGAGCCCGCCGCAAACGATGCGGTGCATATCAAGAACAATCTGCGAGCCGAGTTGGCGTCCGCCGCCCTGGTAGGCTTCGGTGGAATCGGTGAAGCGGTCGCAGAGAACGATGCGGCCGGCGTCGAGAGCCGGTTGGATGACCTCCGCGATAGCCTGGGCGCGGTCGGCAAACATCAGCGCCATTTCCGTCATGGGCGCTACACCGCGCGAGCGCGAGTCAAGCAGTATTTCGCGAATGCGGTCGCCGGTGGATGTGCCTCCGGGTTGACGCAGCACGACCGGCTCCTGGCCGCGCCGCGCGAGCCACGCGGTCAGACGCTTGATCTGCGTCGTCTTGCCCGACCCGTCGAGGCCCTCAAGCGTAATCAAAACTCCGCGCTGCATGGGGTGAGGATAAAGCAGCGGGCGGGAAATAGGGAATAGTGACTGCGGGATTGCGTGATGGTTTTCGATCTGTTGCTCTCTGCTGTTCGTTCTCTCGCTCCACGGCCGTCTGCATTGCTGACAACCCTGTTCCAAGTGTGTTACAAGAGTTTGAATCCCTGAAAAATCGGGGCACAGGGGCTCGGAGACTTGTGTTTCCTTTGGAGAGAACCATGGATGCTCGTAGCACACTGAAGCTAGGTTTATGCGTGCTTGCGCTGAGCGCATTGCCTGCTAGCCGCCTCACCGCGCAACACCTGACGCTGGAGGGCCAGACCGGCGGATTTCTGACTCCGACCGCCTACGTAGTCTACTCGGACAAAGACCACTCCTTCTCGCACCCGGCCGTCGGTGCCCACTACATCGATGCTTCAGCGGTCATCGGCAATGTTGAAACCTTCAGCATCACCGAGGGCTTTCGCAACCGCGTCGAGGCAGGCTACACGCGCAGTATCCATCAGTTTGGCGACAGCGGCTCTTCCAGCGCTCTGGATTTGAGCCAGCTTTGGCACTACACCGGCATGAACGTTTTTCACGGCAAGGCGGTAGCGATCAAGGACGGGCAGTTCGGCCCGTGGATGCCGGGCATAGCCATCGGCGGCCTGGTGCGTACAGGCGATAAGTTTGTCTCCGGCGCGATTCCGCCGATCGCCACTGCCGAACTCACAGAGATACTCGGTTCTACCGGTGGCGCAGCCGTCGCGACGCAACTTTTTGGGACGACAAGCACCAAGTCCTACACCAACGGCGATGTCTATGTCGCGGTGACGAAGACGTGGATCAAGCCGCCCGTGCCGTTCCTGGTAAACATGGGCTGGAAGGCGACGAATGCCACCATCTTCGGCATCGGCGGGCAGAGCACGCGCTTTGGCGGCCGCTTCTTCGGAGGACTGGGGATTCCGCTGCCTATCGCCCATGGCATCGTGGCGGTGCCCTCGGCGGGATTCACGCAGGAGCCAAAGACTTCGGTGAATCTGAACACCATGCTGAATACGGCGCTCTATGCATGCGAAGCTGCATCCCTCTGCAATCCGGCGTCCTTTCCGCTGATGAGAGCCCATATCCCCACCACGCTGGACTACGCTGTACGCGTGACGCAAAAGGACAATCCGCATTTCTCGTTCGATATCGGCGTCGGCCAGGTGGCAGGGAACATCGGATCTATCTATGTGCCGAATCCCTTCTACAGTCCCAGCAACCCCGCGATGGGGCCTCCGGTTGTCACCACGCCGGTAAACCTGCAGGCGCGTAGCGTGGTCGGTATGGGCCTTAGCTATCGGTACTAGATAAGCAACGGATCGGCGGGTCAGCAACGGCGCATGTGCCGACGCGCGCCTTCTCAAGTTATGGACGCGCTGGTTACCTTGGGATCAACGTAAGTCAATTCGATTCAGCGTATCTTGTGGAAAACCCGCCCCTTCCGTGCAACTTCTCCGCCCGGAAGGGGTTCCAATTGGCATAGACTGGATGCGCTCTTGAAACGCAGGCACCAGCTTTTTGAAATAAAGGAGGAATCCCCCATGCCAGCTTTTGAATGGATGCGCGCCAAGTTTTTGCGCGCGACGATGTTTGCGCTGTTTCTTTGTCTGATTCCCGCATCTTCCCGGGCAGGAGTTTTCGTCAGCGTAGGTTTTGCTCCGCCGATTCTGCCGGTATACGTGCAGCCCCCGTGCCCGGAGCCGGGCTGGATGTGGACGCCGGGCTACTGGGCATACGGCCCCGACGGCTATTACTGGGTGCCAGGCACATGGGTTCCGGCGCCCTATGAGGGCGCGCTGTGGACACCGCCTTACTGGGGCTGGTCCGGCGGGCTCTTTGTCTTTCATCCCGGCTACTGGGGAGCGCACGTTGGCTACTACGGCGGCGTGAACTATGGCTTCGGTTACATGGGCATCGGTTTTGTGGGCGGCGCGTGGCACGGCCACGAGTTCGCCTATAACACGGCTGTGGTGCACGTGAACACGACGATCATTCACAACACCTACGTCGACAATACCGTGGTACGCAACAATACGATCGTGAACAACAACCATGTGTCCTACAACGGCGGCCCGGGCGGCATCAACCATCAGCCCACGCCGCAGGAGAATTCCTTCGCGCATGAGCAGCACATGGCTCCCACCTCGTTCCAGACGCAGCACGAATCCACGGCTCGATCCAATGTGAATGCATACGCCAGCCACAACGGCGGCCACCCGCAGAACCTGGCGATGAGCCGTCCCGCGGTCGGCGGCAATGCGCATCCGGAGGGCACGATCAACTACAACGCCTCCAAGTCGAATACCGGCAACGTGACGGCGCCCCGCGGCCAGAACCAAAACCCGAATCAGCACGGGAGCATCAACTACAACTCGTCGAAGTCGAATTCAGGCAATGCGCCGGTACATCCGCAGAACCAGGGCTTCCAGCCCCAGTCGCATCCGCAGAATCAGGGACACCAGCCTCCGCAGTCGCACCAGCCCCCGCCTCCGCAGTCGCATGAATCGCATCAGCCGCCGCCGAGGAACGATCAGCACGGGCACAGGTAAACGGAATCGTTCGATTGCAAGCAAGAAGGCCCGCGGAATCGTTCCGCGGGCCTTCTTTGTTTGTTGGCTTCTGGCCGCGCCAGACAGGCGTCATGTTTCGCGCAGGACGCTGGTAGCGTGCAGCAACTGGCGCAGTTCGCGTTGCGCCGGTTTCTCAACAAAGTAGAGCGCGCAAAGAGCCATGACGATGAGCAGTAAATAACTGAGCCATGGATCGAATCGGCTCAGCCCAAGTGCGTCCAGAACGTGCGATGCATGAAGCAGGTTCCAGAAGTTAAAGTGCAACAGGTAGAGACAGTAGCTGGCTTCACCCACGAAAACCAGCGGCCGTACCCCGAGCACGCTAGAGAGAAGATTGTCTCCGGCCAAGCCCAGAATGATCGAGCCGAACAGCGGCATCAGCAGGCCGTCGTGAATAAGGGCAAAGGGGACCGATGGCCCCAGAGCGACCAGCGTGTAGATTCCCGCGAAGCCGACGAGGCCGAGCCATAAGCGAACGCGGCTGGCGCGCGGGATCATGACATTCAGGTTTGCCAGCATCACGCCGAAAAGGAAGCTGAAGATGTGGGCGTACGGGGTGTATTTGAGCGCGTTCAGCCAGGGCCCGTAGCTCCAGCGATCGGGATGCGCCAGGCCATCGGGATTAAAGGCCATGTAGAGCACGCCAGGCACAAGCCCCAGCATCCATACTCCGGCCAGCTTTACCAGATACGGCTTGATGCGTTCAGGCTTCTTCACGCGCGCCAGCCAGGGAAAAATGAAGTAGAAGAAAGCCTCGGCCGACATGGTCCACGCCGGCGTGTTCAGAAACGTGGCCACGGCCGGAACCCAGCCCTGCAGCAGCAACGGCGTAAGCGCCACACCCGTCCAGAACATGGCGCGAGTGTGGGTCGGGTATTCCAGCTTCAGATATCCCAGGCTCATTACCAGGCTGACAAAGTAGATAGGGTAGATGCGCGTAAAGCGCGCCTCCCAGAATCGCTTGCGATCGAGTTCGCCATTGCGCGCCCGCTCGTTGTAGTTGTAGCCGAGCACGAAGCCCGAAAGCTGGATGAAATAGCTGACGGAGATAAACCCTTCATTGATCACCGGCGACAAAAATCCGAACCAATGTGGATTGGAGAAGTGAAATAAGACGATGTTGAAGGCCGCGAAGCAGCGCAATCCTGTCAATGCCTTCAGCGGCTCTGGTTTGCGGGTTTCCACGTACTGTTTGACGCTCCGAAGGACAGGGAATAGGGGGTCAGGTACAGGGGATCGGCAACAGGAGCAGCGTGGGTGCAAATTCAGTGCGGAACAGTTTTCTAATCCCCGATTCCCGTTCTCTCATCCCTGGCATTTACGCCGTGACCAGCGAACCCACCTTTTCGCCCAGGACCACGCGACGAATATTGCCCGGCTGGTTCATGTTGAAGATGATCATCGGAAGGTTATTGTCTTTACACAGGCTCACGGCGGTCAGGTCCATCACCTTCAGTCCCTGGCGCAGAATATCCATGTACGTGATCTCTTCATATTTCACGGCGTCTTTCACCAGCACCGGATCGGCGTTATAGATTCCTTCCACCTTGGTGCCCTTCAAGAGCACATCGGCCTTGATCTCCATGGCGCGCAGGCTGGCCGCCGTGTCGGTAGAGAAAAACGGGTTCCCGATACCGGCGGCGAAGATGACCACACGGCCCTTCTCAAGGTGACGCACCGCACGCCGGCGGATATACGGCTCGGCAATCTGGTTCATGAAGACCGCGGTCATCACCCGGCATTGCACGCCGCGCTGTTCGAGAGCGTCCTGCAGCGCCAGGGCATTAATGACCGTCGAAAGCATGCCCATGTTGTCGGCGCTCACGCGGTCCATCTCCTTGGCCTGCGCCTCGACGCCGCGAAAGAAGTTCCCACCGCCTACCACCAGGCCGATCTCTGCGCCCAGCGCATGGATCTCCGCCAGTTCGCCGGTGATCTCGGATACCTTTTCGGCATCGAGACCGAAGCCTCGCTCGCCGGCCAAGGCCTCTCCCGAAAGCTTGAGTACGATCCGTTTGTACATGCCGTTTCGAGTATCGCATACGGGCCGCCGCCCGCGCCTTCAGGCCGCGCGTTTTTTCCCAACCATGACCCTGCCGTTGCTGTTTCCCAAAACGAATGACTTCACCGCCCCGGTCTCAAAACAGGAAGCGCCCGCAGCAATTTGCACATTGCCCGTATCCTGCACAAGGTGAAACTTCTTACACTTGGCTCATTCCAGCAGGCCATTCTTTACTATCGAACGACAGGATTCCATGATCGTCAAGACGCAGCACAAAGGGCGCGAGTTTACGGGCGTCGAAATCGGCGCGACCAACGTACGACGCTATTTCCCTAAGGATGCCAGTGTCATTGAGCTCCATCTGGATCATCTCCTCATTCAGTTGGGTCTCGACCCGGAGTTCTGGCAGGGCCATGCGCAGATTTGCGATCGGCGCCTGTGTGCCTGGCTCGAATCGAAAAACTTTCACGGCCGCCCCGGCGACGCACCGATCCCTCTGGCGCTGATTCCCTCGGGAAAAAACTGCTACCGCCTGCAACCGGTCGGCTGCCACAATCGGCCGAAGTCCAAAGCCGTTCCTACACTCGAACCTATGCAGGCCGCATAAAACCTGGCCGACAAACGAGGCCGGTTCTAGTCTAGCCGCGCCGCCTGCACAATCGCCGCCACAACTTCCTCGGGCGTGAGCGCATCCACGGCAATCGACACGTGTGCGGCACGGTAAAGCGGCAAACGCCGCTGGTAGCGGCCGGCCAGGTTCTCCTGGTCGGCAAGAACAGGCCGCAAATGCTCGGTGCCGCGGCAGCGCGCAAGCGTGGTCGCCAGTTCCACCTCAAGATGAACCAGAAGCGTCTCCGGCGCATGGAGCAGCAAGGAGCGCGTGGCTTCGCTTTCAATCGCTCCGCCGCCCAACGCCAAAACCAGGGCGTCTTCGCCGGCAAGGCGCGCGATCGTGGCGCGCTCGCGCTCGCGGAACGCGGCCTCGCCCTCGCGCCGAAAGATCTCCGGAATGGTGCAGCCGGCCTCGGCCGCAATCACGTCGTCGGCATCGCTGAACTTCCATCCCAGCCGCGCAGCCACCAGCGGCCCCACCGTGCTCTTGCCCGAGCCCATAAACCCGGTCAACACGATGCGTCGCGGCCGCACACCTGCCTCGGGCCGGCCTTTCAAAGCCTCGCTCGCGGAATTTACCGTCATTGGTTTCAGTATAGGAGAGGGGTTTCGGGAGTGCACAAGGGAGACGAGCGAAGCAGGTGAAGCGGGTGAAGTACGCGCCATGCGGTGGGACGATAGGAGACGGAGAAATTTACATCGTTCAGTTTCTTCACTTCCTTCGCCAGCTTGACTCGCTCATCATCCGAGCGCCATCACCATCGCGCCGGCGGTAATCAGCACGCCGCCTACGACCGCGGCGGTTGAGAGTTTTTCGCCGAGCATCAGCCACGCAAACAGGATGACAAGCGGAACGCTGAGCTTGTCGAGCGGCGCCACGCGCGAGGCCGGCCCCAGTTGCAGAGCGCGAAAATAGCAGAGCCAGGAGAGCCCCGTCGCAATACCGGAAAGCGCGAGAAACAGCAACGTGCGGCGGTCGAGCAGGCGCAGCTCTCCGTGCTTGCCCAGGGCGAGCGCAATGCCCCAGGCAAAGACAACCACCACGCTGGTGCGCAGGGCCGTGGCCAGGTTCGAGTCGACGTGGGCCACGCCCACCTTCGCCAAAAGCGCCGTGGCCGCGGCAAACACGGCAGAAAGCAGCGCCCATCCAATCCAACTCGCGGTCCAGTTCAATGTCCGGCTCCTGGCAATCAGCATACGCGCCCGACGCCGCTCTCCACTGCGGATTCCGCCCATGTAAACTGAGCCCATGGAGACTGGCCGCGCCAGCAAAACTGCTCTTCGCGTGGCCATGCGGCGCGCCGCTCACCAGGTGCTTGACCAGCCGCGCGTTCTGGACGATCCCATTGCCGTGCCGCTCCTGGGACCGCGGTTTTCCGTTGATCGCTCTAGCGAATCGAGCCGCTTGGCGCGCGGTTTCCGCGCCTTTATGGCCGCACGCAGCCGCTACGCTGAAGACCGCCTGGCCGAATCGGTAGCTCAGGGTCCGGAAGCACAGGGAGTCGCTCAATACGTGATCCTGGGCGCGGGCCTTGACACCTTCGCGTACCGCAACCCGTTTCCACAGTTGCGCGTCTTCGAGGTCGACTTTCCCGCCACGCAGGGCTGGAAGCGCACCCTCCTGGCCGAAGCCAGAATCGCGGAGCCGGCAAATCTCACCTTCGTCCCCCTCGATTTTGAGCACAAAACACTGGCCGAGGGTCTGGCGCAGGCCGGATTCGATGCCGCGAAGCCCGCTTTCTTCGCATGGCTCGGCGTGGTGCCCTACCTTACGCTTGAAGCCTTTCGTTCGACACTCGAAACCATCGCCAGGCTGCCTGCGGGAACGGCCGTCAGCTTCGACTATGGGCTCACGCCGCAATCGTTCGGCCCGCTACAACGCTTGGCATTCAACACCCTCGCCCAACGCGTCGCCAAAGCAGGGGAGCCGTTTCAGCTTTTTTTCACGCCTGAAAAACTCGATGCCGAATTTGTGCGCGCCGGTTTTCGGCGCTTCGAGCAGTTGGATTCGGCGCAACTGAATGCGCGTTACTTTGCCGGCCGCGCAGACGAATTGCAGCTTCCCACGCCGGGGTTGGGCAAAGTGGCCACGGCGTGGGTGTGACGTCGAAGCCCGCGCGATAGAATGGCCTCATGCGTTCACTGCCACGTTTGTTGATTGCCGCCTCGTTTGGGCTCGCTCTCTTGAGCGCAAGCGGCTGCGGTTATCACACGCTGGGCGCGGCCACGCATCTGCCTCCCGACGTGAAAACTCTTGCCGTGCCGGTCTTCGCCACCCGCACCGAGGCCAACGGCACCGAAACAGCAATGACCGAAGCCGTAGTGCGCGAGTTCATCGCGCGCACCCGCTTCCGCGTGACCACAAATTCAGACGACGATGCCGATGCCGTGCTGCACGGCACAATTCTGAAACAATCCGTTGCTCCGCTCACCTACAACGCGGCCACCCAGCAATCGTCGAGCTTCGTCATCACCATCGTAGCTTCTGTCACGCTCACCGCGCGCAACGGACGCGTGCTCTACGAGAATAAGAACTACGTCTACCGCGAATCCTATCAATCCACCACCGACCTGCCCACGTTCATTCAGGAAGATCCGGCGGCCATTCAACGCCTTTCGCGCGAGTTTGCCCGCCAGCTCGTGGCCGACATCGTCGAAGGCATCTGACCGCCGCTTTCCGCCATGCAGCCCGTGTGCCGATCGGCCCGCATCGACTTTGATTGACACGCGCGGCACTTCCCTTCTATCGTTCCCGCTGGAAGCCCGGCAGCTTTGGGGGAGTGCCACGATGAAGATACGTTGCCGTCTTTGGGTAACTCTTTTTTCCCTCGTTTTTCTTGCCCCGGTGGCGGCAAACACCGCGCACGCCCAGGACAACATGCGCGGCGCGCCCTACAACGGCTACACCGGCCAGCCCTTTGACACCACGCACGCCGCTTACGACTACATGGTCGACAGCAGCCTCGCCCAGGACGATCCCGCGCAGAAGAAATTTAGAAGCTTGCAGGCCGCCTACGCAGCCGCGCCCGCCGGCGCCGCCGGCCACCCCACTGTCATCGGCATCAAGCCCGACGTGTATCTGCTCGCCGGCGGCGACACCGAAGCCAGCATGACCATCACCAAGAACTACATCACTCTGCTCGGCCTCACCGATGACCGCCGCAAAGTGGTGCTGGCCGATAACCGCGGCAACAAGGAAGGCGCGTCGAACAACGGCTACATTCTCATGGTCAACGCCACCGGCTTCTCCATGATCAATCTCACGCTCGTCAACTACTGCAATCTCGACTACGAGTATCCGGGCGACCCCTCGAAAAATCTCAAGATGCGTTCGCCGGTCATCACCCAAGCCGTGGCGCTCGATGCCCAGGGCGATAAGCACGTCTATTCGCATGTCGCGCTCCTCGGCCGGCTCGACACCACCTTCATCCGCACCACGCGCTCCTACTTCACGCACGTCTTCATCGAAGGCACCGACGATTTTATCGGCGGCGGCCAGGTGGGCGTGTGGGAAGATTCCGAGGTCTACTTCCCCACCGGCAATGGCGTCATGTCGGCCTACGGCATCGCCTTCATCCACACCGTTTTCAAAGCCTCGCGCGGCCTCGAGTTCTACAAAGGCTTCCGCAATCCGGTCGCTCTCATCCACTGCACCATGCCGGTGAATACGCCCAAATCGCCGGTGGCGTGGATGGTGTGGAAGGCGCCGGTGCGGCAGAATGTCTACGCGCTCACCTACCAGACCAAAGACGCGAGCGGAAAACCCGCGGTGCTTTACGACAGCATCGTCGGGCCGCATGCCTTCACGCTCTCGCGAGAGATCACTGCCGAGCAGGCGCGCGCTTTCAACCCCTGGAACATGCTGCGCGGCACTCCCGACGGCAAGGTGGACGACTGGGACCCGGCGCACGCGCGCGAAAAATACGCGACGGACGGCAGCGATGTGTTTCGCATGGGACTCATGGCCGCAATTCCCGGCGTAGCCGCGCGTCCGGCCGGCTCAGTCGCCGACCCCTTTGCCAACACCGAACCGCCGGGCAACATATCGATTCGCACCGGGGATGCCGGCGCAACCATCACAGCAACCGTTCAACCCCAGCGCGCATCGGATACGCCCATTCACTGGTCCACAGATTCGCAGCTGATCGCCCTGAGTTCTGTCGCCGGCAACTCCATCACCGTTACCGGCCAGAACAAAACCGATCAGGCTGCGTGGGTGAGCGTGAAGGCCGAGGCCGCGAACGGCTTCTTCACGACATCGCGCATCTACGTCGAGCCGAAATACATCGATCCGCCGGCGTTCATCCGCAAGCCCGCGCTTAGTCCGCCAACCGACGGCAAAATCGCGGTGAATTACGCGCTGAACCTGGGCCGGCGCCCCATCCCGCTCGTCGACCAGTCGCTCGTCGACTGGTATGTGTGCAACGATGCGCAATGCGCCACGCGGCGCAAGGTCGCAGTGAGCCGCGGCGACGTGCCCCTGCGCCAGCTCACCCTCCTGCCCGGATTCGCCGGCAAGTACATCGAAGCCGCCGTCCGGCCCAAACACAACATCAGCGATCCGGGCCCTGAGGTCCTGGCCGTTTCCGTCAAGCCCATCCGCTCATCGGAAACCGCAAAAAACATCGATCCCAACTTCCGCAACTTTGTGGAAACGCCGGATGCCAATTACGCGAGCGGGATGTGGACGGTGCTCGGCACCTGGACCTCGTCCGCGAGCGACAATCTGGTCAACGGCTACGGACTGCGCGTGGCCTCGCAGGGTGCGCAGCTCCTCTATCAAAACGACGCGCCCACCGGCGATATGCAGGTAAAGATCGTGATGACCCCGGAGAAGACCGCGGGCCAGGGATTCGGCATCGCCGGCTCGCCCGACGACTCGGCGGGCCCGCGCAACCAGAAGGCAGACATCTATATCAAGTACGATCCGCGCACGCGCAACGGCTACTCGCTGCGCTTCTGGCGCACCATTCAGTCCGCGGAAAAATGCATGTTCCAGCTCTATCAGATCGTCAACGGCGTCGGTCATCCGGTGAGTGACCGGCAGCAACTCACCGGCGTCTTCAAGCCCAACACGACCATTGTGCTCTCCGTAGACGGCAATACCTTCACCGCCACCGGCTCGAACACTGCCGACAGTGAGACGCTGTCGCTCAAAGCCGCCATTGCGCCCAACAACTACGGTGGTGCGGGCGTCGCGTGGTCCGGGTCGGTGCCCTTCGGCAACAGCGTGGTCGTCAGCCAGCTTGCAATCTCTTATCCCACGGCGGCAAAGCCCTGACCAGGAGAAGAAATACCGCAAAACCGGTCAATTTTCGATTTCAGCCCGGTTTTCCGCAGTGATCGCCTGACTCGTCGAGCGGTATTCTGGAGCCGCATGGTATTCAAGCGCATGCATCGCACGAGCGGGAGGCTTCTCAGGTGAGCAGCGCGCGCTGGGGCGCGGGATTTGCGGCGGTAGGCCGCTTCGTGGCGGAGACGGAAGCCGCGCAGGCGGGCACGGGCAAGTTGCGGCCCGGATACGTGCTCGCCGGCGACGAGGTCTTTCTCCTCGACCGCTGCCGCGCGGCCGTTCTCAAGGCCTTCGTTCCCGCCGACCTGCGCGATTTCTGCCTCTCCGACCTCGATCTGGCTTCAACCACGATCTTTGAAGTCCTGGACCGCGCGCAGACGCCTTCGCTGATGGCGCCCTTTCAGGTGATCTTTGTGCGCAACGTGCGCCAGCTCTACACGCGCGGCGCCAAGAAAGACGAATTTGCCGCGCTTGATCGCTACTTCCGGTCGCCGAACCCGCAGGCGTTACTGCTTTTCATCGCCGATTTTCTGCGCATCCCCTCCGACACCCGCCGCATGGAGCTCGACGACAAGAACCGCTACGAGCGCCTGACAGAAACCCTCGGCGCTCACTGCGGCATGGTGGAGCTGGCACGGGTGAACGAGGAAGACGCCATGCGCTGGGCGGCCGCCACCGCACAGCAGGCAGGTACGCGCCTGGAGCCCGATGCGGCGCGTGAGCTGGTCGACGCGCTCGGCTCCGACATGATGCTGGTCGCTTCGGAGCTCGATAAGCTTCTTCTCTACACCAGCGGCCACGGGCGCATTACGCTCGGCGATGTGGAAACCATGGTGCTGGCCGCCAAGCAGCGCTCGCTCTACGAACTCACCGATGCCATCAGCGCCCACGACCGCGTGCGCGCCCTGGCGCTGCTCAACGGCCTGCTCAACAGCTCCGACGCCGGCGAGGGCGCCGCCATCGGCCATCTCTACATGCTGGCCCGCACCTTCCGGCAGATGCTGGTGATTCTTGAAAAGAACGTGCGCGATTCGCGCGCCATCTGGCAGGCCTTGTGGCAGGGCTTTCGCATGCCCCCGTTTGCCGCCGAAGATCTGATTCGGCAGGCACGGCGCTATAAAAGCCGCCGCGAGCTCACGCGCGCCCTGCGCCTGGTGGCACGCGCCGACCTCGAACTGCGCTCCTCGCCGCCCGATAAGCGGCTGGTATTGGAGCGGCTCATCTACGAGCTGGCCTCGGAACCAAAACCCGCGGCCGCGGCCTGGATCTCGCCCCAGTTGTCGTTCGAGAGCTAGGGCCTGTTCAAAATTCCACGCGGGGGACGTACGCGGAAGTATCGGTTGCGCGCGGCCGGATGGCGTTGAGCCAAAGACCGTAGTCAAGATCTTCTCTGCCGATGTGCTCGGAGTGCGCATGCAACAGCAGGCTGAACAGCTGCGCGTTGCGCTCCAGGGGATTGCGGCCCGGTTGCGCCGCCAGCAAATCCACCTGATCGACCAGCCAGCGATGCTTCAGGCAGTGGATAGCCGTTCCCGGATAGCGGGTTGCCGACATCAGTCCCTCTTCCAGCGCGAAATGCAGCCGCATGCGCTCGGACAGCTTGCGCAGCATGGCGCCGGCCTGGCCGTTGGCAAACCCCGCGGCGGCCCTTAGTTGAATCTCGGTAACGATCTCGGTCAGGTGATCGTGGTCCCGATCCATGAGTTTGATCCCCACGCTCGAATGGGAAGTTTTTCCGGTCGTATTCATCGCATTCTCCCTTTTGCGTCACCCTGACGCCAGATCGAAATCTATGAAACCGGATGAATGTTCTGCGATGGAGACACGACTGAAAACCGTCTTCTGAACTCCAGTATTTCCCCTCTTTTCGCTTTCATGCCGCTCCGCGGCCGCGCGGATTGATTCAAGCGCTCTGTACTGCGCCCTGCGCCTGGCTTTGTGCGCGTGCCAGGTCGCGCGCACGATCCCTGAGCCAGTCGCCGAGCCGCTGATCGTCGTTCTCAACGTGAAAGACAAGCCAATCGCGGAGAAAGTTCAGCGCATAGTGATCAAGCTGGGCGCCGCTTCGGCCATGGCGGGCGACGAAGGCATGCAACTTCTCCATCAGGCGCTGGTGATTGGCCTGATGCAACGCAAGTCCGGGATACTTCGCCTCGCGCATCAACGATTCTTCGCTCGCAAAGTGCTTCCCTGTAGCCTCCGCAAGCCGGTGCAGAAGCGCGCCCATCTCCCTCGCTTCCGCCTTGCCGTCCATCGCCGACTTGAGATCCTCTACCGCAGAGAACAGTGCTTTGTGATCGTCGTCGATCGACTCAACGCCTATAACGAATTTGTCGCCTTTTTCGTCCATGGCCCTGTTCCTCTCGATAGTTTGTTGGCCATTCTCCTACCCAATCGAGGCCCGGTCCCGCTCTTTGGCATTACTTCATGCCTTGGCGAGCGAGCCACGGGCCGTATTCCTTGTCTTCTTTCTGAATGTGCTTGGTCAGCCACTCGCTCAGGAAGCGCAACAATTCGACGTTCACCATGGTATCGCCGCGTTTGTAGCGCCCCATGAACTCCACCACCTGCTTGGTCAGTTCGACGTGATGCGCCTTGTGGGTTTCAGAGCCGGGAAACTTCGAGGAATCCATCATCCGCTCTTCGTAGGCAAAATGCTCCTGCGTGTACTTCACCAGCTTGTCGAGCAGGGCGCCCATTACGTTCTTCGCCTGCCTATTCATCATGGCGGCGTGCAGCTCGTTCACAATGGCGAACAGACCTGAGTGCTGTTGGTCGATGGTCTTCACGCCCACCGAATAGGTATCGTTCCAGGTTAGAAGTGACATGCGCACTCTCCAACCGGCGGTTGCCGGCAACTGAGTTATCGGAAAGGACTCGGCAAAGTTGAGAAAGCGGGTGCGGCGCTCCGCATGTGTCTCTTTGCTGGACAGCGGGCGGCGATCGCGCACCGCCTTAGCAGACGCCGCGCGCCTGCAACCACGGCGCATACTTCTTGTCCATGGTTTCCACGTGATTCAGGAAGCCATGGTGCAAGGCGCAGAGCAGAGAGCGCAGGGCGACGCTTTCGCCGTATTGCAGGCGATGCGCCGACTGCAGAATATCGGCCAGCATGCGATGGTGCTCAAGGCGATGCGCCTCAAGACCGTCATAGCCGGTCTGCTCCATCAGTTGCTCTTCGCTCCAGAAGTGCATGCGCGTGAATTCGATAAACTCATCCAGCAACTCGCAGATCTTTTCCTGTCCGGCGCCGCGCACCAGAGCCAGACGCAACGCGTTGATCGCGTCCATCAGAATGCCGTGCTGGTCGTCCATGGCCCGCACACCTACACTGCAGGCATGACTCCAGGTCAGGAGAGTCACATAAGCCTCCACAGATGACTAACCGGACTATCGGCCCGGCCTCGCGCTTCATGATCCGTCTCTTGCACTCGGAGGTAACTAAGGTTTGTCCTCAGCCGGTCACGCCCGCCGGGCGCACAATGGTGAAGATGGGCCTCATCACGCCTGCCAATCTGATCGCCGCCGTGCTCACACTCATTCCCTACCTTGCGGTGGCGTTTTTTCCTCGCTTCGCGGCGGCGCGCGTAGACGCATTGCCCCTTTGGGCGCGGCTTGCAAGCCCTGCGGCGCTGGCCATTCCGTATCTTCTGGTGGCGTGCGGCGCGGGCGTCTTCCGCTGGAGATGGCTGGCGCTCTACGCGCTCCTACCGGTGGCGATCGCGTTGCTGCTGGCGCAGGCGGCGCGCCTCGATCGAGCGCAGCGCGGCAACTGGCGCGACTATCTGGTGCTCGTCGTGCTGGGGCTGGCCGTGGACCTGCGCTGGTTTGAAGGCGCCTGGCCGGCGCATCTGGCCGTCTTCAGCAAAATCCTTCTTCTGGATGCGGGAATCTACGGATTCGTGCTCCTCCGCCGGCTCGAGAACACAGGCTTTGACCTGCGGCTTAACGGAAGCGACCTGGCGTACGGGCTGCGCGAGTGGGCCTGGTATACACCGCTTGCGCTGCTGCTCGGCCTTGGGCTCGCCTTTCTGCATCTGCACGCCGCCTGGCCCGGAGCGGATCGGATCGCCATCGCGTGGGTCTTTACCTTCTTTTTTGTTGCCGTGCCGGAAGAGCTGTTTTTCCGCGGCTGGCTGCAGAACCTGCTCGAAAGACGCCTGGGCAGAAATGCTGCGCTCGCGGTCACTGCGTGTCTTTTCGGATTGGCGCACTTCAATAAGCGAGCGGCCCACTTCAACTGGCGCTATGTGCTGCTGGCAGCGATGGCCGGCATTGCTTACGGCCGCGCCTGGCGCGCTCAGCGGCGCGTGGCTGCCTCGGCCGTGACGCATGCCACGGTGGATGCGATCTGGTCGTTATGGCTGCGATAAGTGCTGCATCCGGTGCGCGTGCGGATGATACGTCAGGTAGCCGAGCCCCACGCGCATGTTATGGTCTACGGGGCCGGGAATCGTCATGGCCACGGTAATACCAAGGATGGCGTGGGCAAGCATGAGGGGATAGATATTGCGATAGCGCAGGAAGAGCATGCACGCCACGAAGCCCCAAATGAACGTAATGGGCGTCAGAACCGGGTTGGGCAGGTGAGCCAGCGCAAAGAGCGCGGCAGACAGCAGCACCGCCGCCGCAGGCTTGGAGATCAAACGCAGAAAACGCAGCAGAAAGACGCTCTGCAAAAGCACCTGCTGCACGCCGGCCCAGACCGCATAGGCACAGTAGGTAACAAAAAAGGCGAGCGGACCGGCGGGCACCAGAAGCGTGTGCGCATGAGCGGCGGCCAGAATGGCTGCGGCAGCCAGCGCCAGCCCGGCGCCGGCGATCCACAACGAGCGGCCCAGATTCGTCGCGCGAAAGCCCATCGGCTGCCGGCCATCGAACGATCGCCATACGATCGCCAGCAGACCGGCCGCGGCAACCAGCCAAAGCACGCGCTGCACCGGCCGCGGCGTCCACTCGACGGCCAGAATCAGCAGGTATGCAACCGCAATCTCCAGCGCATTGCGGCGCCGGCTGTGCGTGGCGCGGCTCTCGTCCCGTGCATGCGGCACGGTTGGATGTGATTCCATGCAAGCGATGCTAGCCCATGGAGCAGGCGCTGGCCAATAGTCCGCATCCCGCTCCCTGCTGTTGATTGGCTGTTGGCTGTTCCCTACTCCAATATCACCGCCGGCTCCTGGCCGCGCGTGGTGAGGGTGACGGCCGCCGCAAGTATCAGCGCGCCGCCCAGCCACGCATAGGGCCCGAGCCGTTCGCCCAGCAGTTCCACGCCCAGGATGGAGCCGAGCGCCGGCTCAATATTCAAAAACACTCCGGCGCGCGAGGCCGGCACATGATGAATGCCCCAGTTCCACAGGAGCGTTGTCGTCGCCGTGCACAGCAGGCCGCTGATGGCCAGCGCCATCCAGGCCGTCGTGCTGATGTGCAACAACGGCATGGGTTCCATCTTCTCGTGCGTCACGGGCGCCAGCAGCCAGGAGCCGAGTTCCCACGCCACCAGCATCAACGTGCCGCAATAAATCGTGTACGCGGTGACTACCGGCGGACTGTGCGTTCGCATCAATTTCTTACTGAGCAGAATCCAGGCCAGGGCAACAACCAGCGAGGCAATCACCAGCAGGTCGCCCGCCAGCGAAGGCGTTTCGCGGCCGGTGGTGGCGCGGTCGCCGCCCAGAACCACCATGGCTGCGCCGGCTGTCGACACCAACAGGGCCAGCCAGCCGATCCAGTCCAGCCGTTCGCCGGCAAAGAGCGCGGCAGCCGCGGCCAGCATCACCGGCATGGAGCCGACCATCAGTGACGCATGGCTCACCGTAGTCAGCACCAGGCCGTGAAACTGCAGCAGGAACTGAATGGGAATGCCAAAGGCCGCGGTCAGCAATACGGTTTGCCATTCGCCCGCCGTCAGGCGCGCGCGGCGGCCAAACATCACGGGCGCCATGCCCAGGCAGGCAAAGAGAAACCGGTAGAGAACCATGTGCTCCACGCTCATCTCGTTGAGCGCGAGACGCCCCCAGTAGAAGCCCGTGCCCCAAAGGGTTCCGGCCATGGCGCACGCGCCGTAACCCAGAAACCTGAATTGCCTGTTTGACGAACTCTGATCTGCCATCCTTATTTACTGTCGCACAATGCGCGTCTCGCGCCGGCGCAGTCATAAGAGGGCGATGCCTGGAAAAACGGGAGCGGCACAATCATCAGAAGCCCGCTGGCTTTCACCGCCGACCCCGCATCGGCGAGAATACTCTTCGGTGGTGAACGTGCTGGGAATCGCGAGGACCGGGAGCGTACGTGGATGGGCGATGGTTTTAGCCACAGCGGGGGCTCTGGTTTTTTTTGCACATTTGCTTGCGGCGCAAAATGAAAACGGGCAGGCTGCGCCGGTGAAAGAACGGTTCCTCGTCAATCATTTTCCCGACAAGCCATCGCTTCCGCCCGCTTTCACCATCCCTCTCGATCCGCTTGGATTCGCCGCGCCCGGCGTCATCTACCTCGGAGCGCGCAATGCCATGGCATCGCTTGATTTCCTCGACGAAAACCGTCTGCTTTTCACTTTTCGCGTGCCCGGCCTTATTCATCGCGACCCCCAAAGCGGCGGCGAAGGCAGCGAGCGCCAGATCCGCGCCATGGTGCTGGCCCTGCCGCAAGCCACGGGCGAGGCCCGCGTGGAAGCTGAAGCGTTGTGGACAGTGCATGACCGCGCGCGCTACCTGTGGCCGCTCAACAACGGCCATTTTCTGGTGCGCGACCGCAATCAGCTGCTCGCAGGCGATAGCACGCTCAAGCTCAAACCTTACCTCGACTTCCCTGGCGCCCTGCTCTGGCTTGAACTCGACCCCGCGCAGCAGTATTTGGTGACCAACTCCGATGAGCCGGTAGCCGCAGCCGCGCAATCCCGAACGCCCGCGGAAAGACCTCCGTCCGTTGGGCCGAACTCGGGCGAAGTGGACAACCCGCAAGCCGACACCGGGACCGACGACGACTCCGGACAGGCAGACCACCCTCGGCTGGTGGTGCGCGTCCTCAACCGCGACTCGGGTAAGGTGATGCTGGTGAGCCGCGTGCGTACGACCCTGCACCTGCCCATCAACTCGACCGGGTATCTTGAAAATCTGCGCGGCCGCGGCGCCGATTGGATCTTGAACCTGAACTACTTCAGCGGCGGCAGCAAGATGCTGGGCAGCGTAGAGTCCGCCTGCCAACCCGAGGACAGCTTTCTTTCGGAGAAGGAAATCCTGATCGAAGCGTGCAATGCGGAAGGCGCGAGCAAGCTGGTGGCGATGACCACCGAGGGTCGAACGCTATGGATCACACAGGCGCCGGACACCGAAGTGTGGCCGCAACTGACTGTCGCGCCCAACGGCGCGCGGCTGGCCTGGTCCACGCTCGATATCAACCACGCCGTCACCGGCTTTGCGCCCTTGAGCGCGGAAGACGTGAAAGAGCAATCGGTGACGGTCTTCGATGCGGCCACCGGCGACATCGCGCTGGTCTCGCCGCTCAGCCCCATCCTCGATGCCGGAGGCAATGTGTCCATCTCGCCCTCGGGCCGGCGGGTGGCGCTCATCAACGCCGGCGCTATCCAGATCTTCGACCTCGCCGCCCCGGCCAGAAGCAGCTTTTAGCGAGTGGCTATTGGCTATTGGCTTCCTCTCGCGGCTTTACGTCTCCTTAGTCCTGCCTCCCTTGCTCCCTGTTTTTCCGGTACACTGAGCGACGGGGGGTTGTCTTTGGCCACGGCTGTTGCCCACTATACGGCTGCAGCGGTCACCGATTGTGGCCGCAAGCGCCCATCGAACGAGGATGCATTCGGCTATTCCGTCGAACATGGCGTGTACGTGGTCTGCGACGGCATGGGCGGCGCCGCCGCCGGCGAAGTAGCCAGTTCTCTTGCCGTGGACGAAATGCTGCGGCTGCTCACCGGCCGCGACCCCGACCACCAGCTCGTGGATGATGCTGAAGCCGCACTCTCGAGCGCCAACCTGGCCATCTACACACGCGCGCAGCACAGCCGCAACCTGAGCGGCATGGGCACCACGCTGGTTTCGCTGCTGGCTGAGGAGCGCCGCGGCTGGATGATCAATGTGGGGGACAGCCGCGGCTACCGCTTGCGCGGCGCCCGGCTCGAACAGATCACGCTCGATCACTCGCTCGTCGAGGAACAGGTGCGCATGGGCCGCATGGACCGGCTGGAAGCGCAGCGCTCGCCTTTCAAGAATGTGATTACGCGCGCCCTGGGCACGCAAAGCGCGGTCACTCCGGACGTGTTCGAGCTGGAGATCGAGCCCGGCGACCTTTTCCTTCTCTGTTCCGACGGCCTCACGCGCGAGCTCTCCGATCAAGCCATCGAATCGCGCCTCAAGCTCGACCTGCCGCTCAAGGGTCTGTGCGCAAAACTCATCGAAGCGGCAAACCAGGCCGGCGGCCACGACAATATCACCTGCATCCTGGTCCGCGCCGAAGCGTAAAGTTTCCTGATCCATTGTGACAGTTGGGAAAGTGTCCCAATGGGTTTCAGCAAGGCTCTCGATTGGTCCTATCCTGGGGCCATGCGTGACCTCCGGAAATTCATTCTCTTGGTCTTCGCGGCGCCGACCCTTTTCGGAACAGCAATTGTCGCGCGTGCGCAAACGCAATCGAGTACCGACGGCACCCAGTCCTCCGCAGATTCAGGGAAAGAGACTCAGCCGCGTGGCTTCTGGACCGATCAGTCTACGGCTCTAATGTGGGCGGAAAGGGACAACGGTAAAGACGTGAGTTGGAAAGGCGCGGTTAAGTATTGCCGTAATCTCCGATTGGCCGGGTACTCGGACTGGAGGCTGGCGACAATTGCAGAGTTGGGGGCGATCTACGACCGTAATGCCAATGTTCCCGGATTATTTGGATCGGGCAAAGACAATTTCTTCACATGGCACGTGAAGGGAAATCTGTTTCTTACCTGCGATGAGTGGAGCAGTGAGCGCGCAAATGATGATCGCGGCCATCCTGGCGGCTACGCATCGCACTTCGACTTGAACGAAGGGCAACCGAGGGACGACCCGATCGGTTGGCCTTATTCCTACACCAATAGTCGCGCGTTGTGTGTACGTGGCTCTGGAAAATGACACCCGCTACTCGCTTGCAACTTGGGGATCGCCTTGCGCTGCACGCCGCGGGCGCTTGAGCAGGAACGCCAGCGGAATGCAGGCCAGCGCGAGATAGCCAAGCAGGCGGAAGTTATCCGCGTAAGCCAGCACCGCGGCCTGCTGCTGCAGGCTGCCATACACCGCGCCCAGGGCCTGGCGATGCGCCAGGACCGCATCGGCGCCCCCAGCCTGGAACCGGGACGCGAGCCCCTGAACGGCGTTCGATGCCGCCGGATTGCTGGCCGTCAGGTTGGCGCTCATGTAGCTCTGGTGGATCTGCGCGCCGCGCACTAGATTCGCGGTGAGCCCGGCGATGCCGACGCTGCCGCCAATGTTCCGCACCAGGTTGTAAATTCCGGCGGCGTTGCCCATCTCCTGTTTGCGCAGCCTGCCCATGGCCAGCGTGGTCAGAGGCACGAAGACGAATCCTCCGCCAAAGCCGTTCAAAAAATTCGGCCACGCCACAGCGCCCATGGAGATGCCGAGATTGATCCGGCTCAACATGAACGTGGATGCGGCGAAGATGGCCATACCAAAGGCCAGCAGCGCCCGGCTGTCAAAGCGCCCGATCAGCATGCCTACGGCCACCATCGCCAGCATGGAGCCCAGTCCGCGCGGGCTCACCGCCAGCCCGCTGTCCATCGCCGAGTAGCCCAGAAGCGTTTGCAGAAACAGCGGCAGAAACGCCGTGACTCCATAGAGCAGCACGCCGAACAGGCCCGTGATGAGCGTGCCGGTTCGAAAACTGGGATCGAGAAGAATGTGCAACTGCACGATGGGATCGCGGCACAGCAGCTCGCGCGCAATGAAAGCGAGAAACATGGCCAGGGAAAGCGCCGTCAGCCAGCGAATCCAGGTTGCCTCAAACCAATCGGCCTCTTGCCCCTTGTCGAGCACCAGTTGCAAACTGCCGAGCCAGACCGCCATGAGCGCAAACCCGATACCGTCGATCGCCGTGCGCCGCGCGTGGCGCAGATACGGCGGATCTTCGAGGTACAGGTTAGCCATGAACAGCGCCAGCAGGCCCACGGGAAGATTGATGTAGAAGATCCAGCGCCATGAATAGCTGTCGGTGATCCAACCGCCCAGAGTAGGCCCGATGACCGGCGCCACCACGATGCCGACTCCGTAAGCGGCCATCGCCTTGCCGTGCTGCTCCGGCGGAAAACTTTCGAGCAGGATCGATTGCGCCAGCGGCTGCATGCCGCCGCCGCCCGCGCCCTGCAGCACCCGCGCCACGATCAGCATCGGCATATTCAAGGACATGCCGCAGAGAATCGATGCGCCGGTGAAGGCCATGATCGAGAACATCAGCAGGCGCTTGCGGCCAATGCGCCGCGAAAGCCAGCCTGAAGCCGGTAGCATGATGCCGTTCGACACCAGGTAGCTGGTGAGCACCCACGTCGATTCGTCGGTCGACGCGGAAAGACTGCCGGCAATATGCGGCAGAGCCACATTGGCAATGGAGGAGTCGAGCACCACCATAAACGTGGCCAGCATGACGCAAAAGGCGACCATCCACGGATTGACCGAAGGCCGCCACTCAGCGGGCGCAATGCCGCCGATGCGCGCTAAATTGCCGGTTGTGCTCATGGGCCAGTTTACTAGGTCGTATGCACATACGGCAGCCGTGCCGCCGGAATTGCCGCCCGCACAACCCGCATCCCAGCTCTCCGGCCGGCGCAGATTTGCTCTCTGAAGAACCGTTCGGGCAAGCCTCCGCGATCTTTCGCAGGAATCCCGGTTGACACACGCCGACTAAAACGGTATTCTCCGTGAAGTTATCGCTAACTCTCTCTCCCGGCAAGGCAGTTCGCAATGGCACACTCAGCAGCAGGGCCCTTCGTGGATCCCGCCGCGATTCCGCAGCGCAAGCTTTCTACCGGCGCTACCATGCCGGCCATCGGGCTCGGCACCTTTGGCTCCGACCACGTTTCCGCTCGTGACATCGCCGCCGCCGTGCGCACCGCGGCGACAGCAGGCTACCGGCATTTCGATTGCGCTTCGGTTTACGGCAACGAAGCCGAAATCGGCAAGTCCTTCGAGTCCATCGGGCGCGCCGGTATCTCCCGCAAAGAGCTTTGGATCACCTCCAAACTCTGGAACGACAAGCACGGCGAAGACGATGTGATCGCCTCCTGCCGCAAGTCGCTTGCCGATTTGCGCCTCGCGTATCTTGATCTTTATCTCGTGCACTGGCCCTTCCCCAACTTCCATCCCCCGGGATGCGACGTCAGTTCACGCTCGCACGACGCCAGGCCTTACATCCACGAGAACTTCATGAAGACCTGGCGCAAGATGGAAGAGCTGGTGGACCTGGGCCTGGTGCGCCACATCGGCACCTCGAACATGACGGTGCCGAAATTGAAGCTGCTGCTGCAGGACGCCCGCATCAAACCGGCCGTCAATGAAATGGAGCTGCATCCGCACTTCCAGCAGCCCGAGCTGTTCAAGTTTGTCGTAGCCAACGGCATTGCGCCCGTCGGCTACTGCCCCATCGGCTCGCCGGGACGCCCCGAGCGCGACCGCACTCCCGAGGACACCAACCCCCTCGAGGATCCGGTGATCGTAGCCATCGCGCGCAGCCACGGAATTCATCCCGCGGCCGTGTGCATCAAGTGGGCCGTGCAGCGCGGGCAAACGCCGATTCCCTTTTCCGTGCATCACTACGCAGAAAACCTCGCGGCCGCTGCCGCCGGCGATCCATTGACCGGCGAAGAGATGCAGGCCATCGCCGCCATCGACCGCAACTGCCGCCTGATCAAAGGCCAGGTTTTCCTCTGGAAAGAGAATCAGAGCTGGGAAGATCTCTGGGATGTGAACGGAGAGATCACGCAATAAAACGAGCCGCAGCTGCTGGCTCCCAGTCACTAGCTTTTTCCGGTGAGCCCATCGTCGATTGCCGCGGCCATGAAGAGCTCGAGGCTACAGGCCAGAAGCTGAGGAGCACGAAATGATTTCGTCCACAATGACCGCCGCGTTTCTGCCCGGCAACTCCACCGTCGAGATGCGAACCGTGCCCGTGCCCGAGCCGGGGCATGGCGAAGTTCTCTTGCGCGTCAAGGCCTCCACCATCTGCGGCTCCGATATTCGCTGCATCTATCACGAGCATCTCGGCAAAGGCCCTGAAGGCTATCAGGGCGTCATCGCCGGCCACGAACCCTGCGGCCAGATCGTCGCCGCCGGCCCCGGATGCCGCCGCTTCAAAACCGGCGACCGCGTGATCGTCTATCACATCTCCGGCTGCGGGGTGTGCAACGACTGCCGGCGCGGCTACATGATCAGTTGCACCAGCGAGAAGTATCGTCGCGCCTACGGCTGGCAACGCGACGGCGGCATGGCCGAGTTCATGATCGCCGAAGAGAAAGATCTCATCGCGCTACCCGGCGAGCTCTCTTACGCCGACGGCGCGCAGGTGGCCTGCGGATTCGGCACCGTCTACGAGGGCCTGGAAAAGATCGGCATCGACGGCAATCACGCCGTGCTCATCACCGGCCTGGGCCCGGTCGGTCTGGCCACCGGTGCGCTCTGCCGCAAGCTCGGCGCCGAAAAAATCATCGGCATCGACGTGGTTGCTGAGCGCATGAAGATCGCCAAGGACCTCGGCCTCTGCGATGAGGTCCTCAGTTCCGGCCCCGACAACGTCGCCCAGGTGAAGCGCCTCACCGGCGGCATGGGCGTCGAGCGCGCCGTCGATTGCTCGGCCAACGATGCCGCGCGCGCCACGGCCATTCGCGCCACGCGCAAGTGGGGCAGGATCGTCTTCCTCGGTGAAGGCGGCCGCGTCGAATTCAACCCCTCGCCCGACATCATTCACGACCAGAAGACCGTCTACGGCTCGTGGGTCACCTCCACCTGGCTCATGGAAGAGCTCGTCGAGCGGCTCGTCCGTTGGAACCTGCATCCCGCCGAGATCATCACCCACCGCTTCCCGCTGGACCGCGCCGCCGACGCCTATGCCTTGATGGCCTCGGGCAAATGCGGCAAAGTGGCCGTCTGCGCCGACGAGGAATTGACGAACTAACTACGCGGCTTCAATACGAGGAAACCATGGCCGACGCGCCAAGACTGACAACTCCCGATTGGGAACACGAACTGCACAACCTGCTCCCGTTCTACGGCCACCGCAACTGGATCGTCGTCGCCGACTCCGCCTATCCCGCGCAATCCAAGCCCGGCATCGAGACCATCGTCTCCGGCGCCGACCAGCTTGAAGTCGCGCGCAAAGTGCTCGACGCCGTCAACGCCAGCCGCCACGTGCATGCCAGCGTGTACCTCGACAAGGAACTCGAGTTCGTCGCCGAAGCCGACGCCCCCGGTGTCGCGCGCTACCGGCAGCAGCTCGACCAACTTCTGGCTGGCGCCCATACGATTCTCATGCCGCACGAGCAGATCATCGCCAGACTCGACCAGGTTTCGCAGGTCTTTCGCGTGCTCATCATCAAAACCGACCTGACCATCCCCTACACCACGGTCTTCTTCGAGCTCGGCTGCTCCTACTGGTCGGCAGACGCGGAAGACCGCATGCGCAATGTGATGACTGCATCCGGCGCAAAATAGGTCCCGCAAACTCGCGGCCCGCGGACCCGCCGCCCTGAGTCCCCGGGCCGCGATTTTGAAGCTGGGGTCAGCGCAACCGCCCGTCGCCAGGAGAAACCCATGAAAATGAACCGCCGCAAGCTTCTAAAGGCCATGGCCGCCGCGTCCTCCGCGTTCGCCCTGCGCAGATTTTCATCGGCGCAATCGGCGCCCTTCGCGCCCACGCGCCCATCGCTCCGCGCCTATCAGATCCCCGACTGGTTCCGCGATGCCAAATTCGGCATCTGGTCGCACTGGGGACCGCAGTCGGCCATCGAAGACGGCGACTGGTACGCGCGCAAAATGTACATCCAGGGAACCGAGCAGTACCAATACCACCTCGACCACTATGGGCATCCGTCGCAGATCGGCTACAAGAATCTGGTCGGACTGTGGAAAGCCGCCCAGTGGGACCCAGAACACCTGATGGATCTCTACAAAAAAGCCGGCGCCAAATATTTCGTGAGCATGGGCGTGCACCATGACAATTTCGATCTATGGGATTCGAAGTACACGCGATGGAATGCCGTGAATTTGGGGCCGAAGCGCGACGTGGTCGGCGCCTGGCGCAACGCTGCGCGCAAATACGGGCTGCGCTTCGGCGTATCCGAACATCTCTGGATCAGCTACAAATGGTTCTCCGTCTCCCACGGCGCCGATAAAACCGGCCCGTTCGCCGGCGTTCCCTACGACGGCGTCGATCCACAGTACGCCGATCTCTATCACGATGCAGGCTGCGCACAATTCATCTCTCCGCAAGTCGATTGGAGCGATACCGGCATTCCCGATTCGTGGCGCAAACATTACCTCGATCGCATGACCGACTTGATCGATAAGTACCAGCCGGACCTGCTCTACACCGACGGCCATCTGCCTTTTGAAGAGGATGGACTGAAGATGGTTTCGCATCTCTACAACGTGAGCGCCCAACTGCACGGAGGCCGCGTGGAAGCGGTGTACAACAGCAAGGAGCCCACCGATTGCGCGGTTGGCACCTGCGTCCTCGATCACGAGCGCGGCGTCGCCGACGGCATCGCCCAAAATCCATGGCAGACCGACACCTGCATCGGCCAGTGGCACTACAAGCGCGATCAGAAATACAAGACCGCGAAAAAAGTTCTCGATATGCTCACCGATATCGTGAGCAAAAACGGCAATCTGCTTCTGAATTTCCCCCTGCCCAACTCCGGCGAGCTCGATGCCGACGAGATGAAAGTACTGGAAGGCATCACCGCGTGGATGGCCGTGAACAGCGAAGGCATCTACGCAACGCGCCCGTGGAAGATCTACGGCGAGGGGCCCTCGACCGAGATCGCCATCAAGTCCGGCGGCTTCAATGAAGACAAGCAGGGCAACTTCACCGCCGAAGACGTGCGCTTCACCTCTAAAGGCTCAACTCTCTACGCCTTCGTGATGGGCTGGCCGCAGAAAGCGGCGATTGTGAAGTCACTGGCAAAAAACAGTCCGCAGAATCCCGGCAGAATTCAGCGCGTCACGCTTCTCGGCTACGGCCCCCAGGTCAAGTGGGAGCAAAACGAGATCGGCTTGCGTGTCGAGATGCCCGCCGAAAAACTCTCCGACATCGGCATCACGCTCAAAATCGAGCTCACCTAAAGCGATTTCTTCTCCGCCGGCCGTTTGCGCGCGCGCTTCGCCGTCTCAGCCGCGCCCGCAAACGCCGGCCAGCGCACTCCCCCGGTTCCCGTCGCCGCCCGCGCGATAGCCAACTCCGCAACCTGATCCACAATCCACTTGAAGTGCGCCTCGCCCACCGAGTGCACATCCGCGTCGGGCACCGGATTCATAAAGTCGATCGCGTAAGGAACGCCATCCTTCACCGCGAACTCCACCGTGTTCAGGTCGTAGCCAAGGCCGCGGCACAGCTTGATGGCATCTTCCTCCATCTTCCTCCAGAGCAGCCGGGCATGCAGCGTCCTGGGCCGCGCCCATTCCTTCAGATAACGCTCGGCGTGCGGCCGCCGCGGATCGTAGGGCATGATGCGCACGATCTTCCGCCCCACCACAAAGCAGCGAAAATACTCGGTATACTTCACCGCCTTCTGAAACACCATGCACAAATCGCGCGACTGGTCGTAAGCGCGGAAAAACTCATCGCGGCCTCGCACCTCGTGGACATCCCGCCAGCCCTTGCCATCGATGGGCTTCAAAAATCCGTGTTCGCCCACCGCGGCAAACACCGCCTCCCAGTCGAGAGGAAATTCCAAATTGCGCATCGATTGCGGAGAAGTCTCGTTGGGCAGCAGCTTGTGCGGCAACAGCACCGTAGGCGGCACCGCCACGTCGAGACGGCGCGCCAGCGTGTAGTTGAAGAATTTATCGTCGGCCCCGGCCCAAAAAGGATTGTTGAGGACAACGGCGCCGCCCAGCGCCGCCTGCTTCAACAGTGCGCGATAGAACGGCACGTCGTGCGAGATGCGATCGACGATGACCGTGTACGGCGGATTCTGGCCGATTTCGACCGCGCCCGTGACAACAAACTCGGCCCGCACGCCAGCAGGATTGCGCGCATTGATGCGTTCCACCAAAGCACTCGGAAAACTGTTCTCCACGCCAAACAGGATGCCGATCTTCTTCATGCGCCGGGCCTCCGTGCGCGGCCGCAGGTCGAAAGCGGCGCCGAGCACTCGGCAACAGTGTACGATGCGACGGTTGTCGTTATCGCCGGTTGGTGGTTATGCAGGCAATTCGGCAATGCGGCGCAGCTGCCTCATGTGATTCAAATCGTGACCGGCCATGGTTTCCACGATGGTCTGAAAGGTCATGGTTCCGCGCTCGGGATGGGTCACGGCTCGGCCTGCCGCAGCGGGCAGAGCGGAGTGGATGAGCTGGAGATTCCACTTGCGCAAAGCGCTGAAGGTCTCCAGCGCCACGGCCGAAGAGAGCTGGGAGTACCGCTCCGCCCACGCCCACTTGTCCTGGTCGAACGGCTGCACGGTCGGATTGTCTTCAGCCAGGGTTTGCCGCAGCCTGAAGCCGAAGACGATCTCGCAATCGGCCAGATGGCACACGATTTCGGCGGCGGTCCACTTGCCGGGCGCCGGTTGCTTCTCTCGTTTCGATCCCAGGATTTCAAGATACTCGGCAAGCGTATTCGGCGTAGCGGCCAGGATCGTCTCCAACGGCCTGCCGTCGAGAAATTCTTCGTATGGATTCATCTCGCTCATCGCGATGCCTCCGCAATTCCGCTGCTTGTTCTCTTGCCTCTCGCTCGCTTCCCGCTCTCAAATGCACTGCACCATGCGCTGCCACGTGGGCCAATCGTGCGAGTTCGGCACATCCCACACGCGATAACCATGCGGAATTCCCTTCTCCGTGAGAATGCGGTCGAGCTGTTGATTGTGAGCCAGGCACAAATCGTCCCATCCCGTGGCCAGCACATAGGAACCGGCCCGTATGCGATCGAGGATCCGCTTGTCATCCATCCGCGGCAGGTAGTGGGTGGGAAGGTGAAAGTAGCAATCCTGGTCGTAGTAGCCGTCGAGGAACGGCGTAAGATCGAATGCGCCCGACATCGAGAAAAATCCGCTGAACAAATCGGGATGACGCAGGGCGATGTTCACCGCGTGGTAGCCGCCAAAGCTGCAGCCCAGCGCCAGCAGCCGCCGGTCGGCGTTCTTCTGGCGAATCAGCGGCACCACGTCGTTCAGAAGATACGCCTCATATTGCATGTGCCGCGCGATGCGGCGCCGCGGAATAATCTGCCGGTTGTACCAGCTCTCGCGATCCACTGAGTCGACGCAGAAAAGCTGTAACTGGCCGGCATCGATCCTGCCCGCCAGCGCGCCCACCATGCCGCGGTCTTCAAAGTCGAAGAAGCGCCCGCCTGAGGTGGGAAACACCAGCGCCGGCAATCCGGCATGGCCAAAGACCAGCAACTCCATGGAGCGGTTCAGGTGGCCGGATTGCCATTCGTGATATTCGCGGTTCATGGTTCGCGCCCGGCAGCGGTTCGGGAAGTCACCGCTTTAGCTGATACTGTAGCAGCCGCGGATCGAAGCAGCCTGAGTTGATCGCCGCTCCGGTTCCCTGGTTCCCCCGGTCCCTGTTTCCTCCATTTGCCTCAAAGGCCCGGTTTCGGCGATACTTAGATGTCGCGATATCTTCGGCCGGGTGCATCCGCCCGGTCCTTGTTGCGTTGGAGACCTGGCCACCCAAGTACGCATGGATCCGGCAGGAAACTTCGGAAAAGCGACGCAAAGCCATCAACCGGAAAGGAACCTATCCACTGTGGTCATGATTCGTTTGGCGCGCGTTGGCGCCCGCAAGCAACCCTATTATCGCGTTGTGGTCATTGAGAAAGACCGCGCCCGCAACGGCCGCTCCATTGAGGTGGTCGGCACCTACAATCCCCGCACCAACCCGGCCTCGGTCGACCTGAAGCACGAGCGCATCGCC
>Ga0335073_10001771_pt1 | contig 29158 bp, 28 predicted proteins | sample Lox_Sample_22_FD_207093 | JGI IMG/M metagenome (GOLD analysis project Ga0335073, IMG submission 207093) | Soil microbial communities from Loxahatchee National Wildlife Refuge, Florida, United States - Lox_Sample_2.2 | ecosystem: Environmental > Terrestrial > Soil > Wetlands | place: USA... | reverse complement strand
CCGGCTGGTGGATCGCTCGGTGGCGGCCCTGGCCGCGGGCGTCGCCCTCGGCCTGTACGCGCTGGCCAGCGCCGCCGGCGCGCCGGCGGTGCTGGCCGGCCTGCTCGCGGCCGGGCTGGGCGTCCCCGCCCTGGGCGCGGCGCTGCCGGCCGGGACGATCCGGCTGCGGGCCGGCCAGCCGGCCGCGGTGGCGTTCATCTGCTGCGCGGCGGTCGCGTACTTCTCGGTCGATGCGTTCCTGCCGCTGTCGCTGACCTCCGTGCACGGCAGCTCGGTCGCGGCGGCCGGGCTGATCCTGAGCACCGGCACCGTGTTCTGGGCGGCCGGCACCTGGCTGCAGGCCCGGCTGATCACGCGGGTGAGCCCGCGCCCGCTGCTCGCCGGCGGGGCGGTCACGCTCGCCGCCGGGGTCGGCTCGACCGGCTTCGTCATGACCACCGCCTGGGTGCCGTTCGGCCTGGCGGCGGTGAGCTGGGCGCTGGTGGCGCTCGGCATGGGCATCACCTCGTCCACCGCGACGCTGGTGGTGCTGAACTGGGCCGGACCCGGTAGCGAGGGCCGGGCCTCGGCAGCCGCCCAGCTGGCCAACCTGCTCGGCGGGGCGGCCGGCACCGGGCTGGCCGGGCTGAAGATCGCCTCGGCCACCGACCGTCCGTCCCTGACGACGGACGTCCGGCTGGTCGCGCTGGCCGCCTTCGGCTTCGCGCTGGTCACCGCCGTGGCGTCGGCCCGGGCGCGGCCGGCCCCGGCAAGCCCGAACCCGTCCGATCCGAAAGGGGTCCGAGAAGGATGAGCCGCCTGCACGCACGTTTCGAGCTCTTCGTACACGACCACGCCGCCTCGATCGCGTTCTACGAGCGGGCGCTGGGCTTCGAGGTGGCTCGACGGCACGACAACTACGTCAGCCTGAGGCACGGGGACGTGACGATCGGTCTCGGCCGGATCGACGACCTGCCCGAGCACGACGACGGGCCCGGCTTCACCCGAAGCCGGCTGCGCGACGACCGCGGGGCGGGCGTGGAGATCGTCTTCGAGACCGACCGGCTCGACGCGCTGCACGATCGGGCCCGCGCCTCGGGCTACCCGCTGGCCGCGCCGCTGACCGACCGGCCGTGGGGCCTGCGGGACTTCCGGATCGCCGACCCGGACGGCTACTACCTGCGCGTCACGGAGTTCGCCACCGACGACGAGTAGGGCCGAACAGCCTGAATTTATCAGTTGATTTACACCGAAAACGGGCACGCTGGTGATATGCGAACACTCACCATGCAGATCAGCTCCCCCGCCCACGTCGCGCCGGTGACCTCGGTGGATCTCAGCGGAGACCGCCGGCTGATGGCCAGCGGTTCCTACGACGGCAGCGTGCTGATCTGGGACGTCGGCGAGCCGGACCGGCCGCGCCGGCTGGCCCGGCTCGCACACCGCCGCCTGGTGAACGCGGTCGCCTGGAACCCCTACCGCCCGGCGGTGCTGGCCACCGCCTCGGCGGACAAGACCGTGGCCGTCTGGGATCTGGCCGACCCCGCGGAACCGCGGCTGCTCAGCGTCTCGGCCCGGCACACCGACGACATCAACTCGGTGGCCTGGATGCCGGACGGCGAGCGGTTCGTCTGCGTCTCCGAGGACGGCCGGGCCAGCCTGTGGCAGGCCGACCGGTTCGAGGGCCTGGTCGCCTCGCACGCCGCGCACTGCATGATGGTGGACGTCTCGCCGGCCGGCCTGGTCGCCACCGTCGGCGAGGACGGCCTGGTCGCGGTGACCGACCCGCGGACCGGCAGCACCGCCGAGCGCAAGTACGACGGCTCCGTCGAGGGCTGCCGCTGGTCGCACGGCGGCGAGCTGCTGGCCATCGCCCGCGACGACGGCTACGTCGACGTGCTCGACGCCGACCTGCAGCCCCGGCTGAGCACCAAGGTCGCCAGCTCGGCGGCACGCAGCGTCGCCTGGTCCGACGACGACCGGATGCTGGTGGTCGGCGCGTACGACGGCGGCGTGCACCTGGTCTCGGCAGCCGACGGCGACAAGCTGCAGTCGGTGTCGGATCCGCGGTTCTGGCCGCGGGCGGTCGCGGCGGCCGGCGGCCTGGTCGCGGTGGGATCGTTCTGGAACGCCCCGCACCTGCTCGACCTGCAGACGCTGGCGACGGTCTGCGACCCGGCCGGGCCGACCGAGGGCGCGAACGCGCTCGCCGCCCGGGCCGGCTCGGACGAGCTGCTGGTCGGCACCGACTCGGGCGCGGTGCTGACCGTGGCCGGGGCGTCCACCGGCGGCCCGCTCATCGCGAGCCGGGTCGACCGGGTCACCCGGAGCCCGATCCTGTCGCTGGCCGTCCGCGACGAGCGCACCTGGGCCGGCACCTACGACGGGCACGTCCATCTCGTGGTGCCGGGCGCGCGGCAGGTCAGCTCGATCAACCTGGGCGCCCCGATCCCCTCGCTGCTCGCGGTCGGCGACCGGCTGGTGGCCGGCACCTACAACGGCGAACTGGTGGAGCTCGACGCGGCGACGCTGGCGATCCGGCACCGCAGCGGGGCGCACGACGGGTCGGTCAAGTCGCTGGCGGCGGGGAGCGGGGAGGCCTTCCTGTCCGCCGCCACCGACCGGACGGTGCGCTTCGGCGACCTGGACCGGCGGGCGGTGCTGTGGGAGCACGGCAACCTGGTGAACGCGGTCGCCACCGACGCGAGCGGCACCGTGGTGGCCAGCGCCTCCCGGGACCACACCGTCAAGGCCGGCCGGCTCGGGCCGGACGGCGGCGTCACCGGGCCGGTGCTGACGCTGCTCGGCGCCGACGAGTCCATCAAGACGGTGCTCGTGCTGGGCAGCCCGGAGGCCCCGGTGGTGGTCGCCGGCTCGTACGACTTCGGGCTATACGCCTGGCCGATCGACTGGTCGGCGCCGGAGCGGGCGCTGCGCACCGGCGAGCGGATCGGCGAGCTGGGCCAGGGCGTGTCCACCTCGTGCCTGCTCACGCCGGACCTGGCCGCGGTGGTCGGCTGGGATGGCTCCCTGGTGCTGCTGCGCCAGGCCGGCGGCCGGATCGAGCAGGTCGCCACGGTGCCGGTGCCGCACCTGCTCGCCGAGTGCCCATCCGCCAAGCCCGCCGCGACCGAGGAGGTCTCCCGATGAGCGCGTCCGTCCGCACCGCCATCCCGCTGCCGATCGACCTGGCCGACCGGACCCCCGAGATCGTCACCTTCGACGGGCTGGCCGACCCGCGGGAGCACGTGGCGATCGTGTTCCGGCCGCTGCCGGCGGTGCCGCTGGTCCGGATCCACAGCGAGTGCCTGACCGGTGACCTGCTCGGCTCGCTGCGCTGCGACTGCGGCCTGCAGTACCGCGAGGCGATCACCCAGCTGGACCGGCACGGCGGCGTGCTGCTCTACATGCGCCAGGAGGGACGCGGCATCGGGCTCTACAACAAGCTCGACGCCTACCGGCTGCAGGACGAGGGCCTGGACACCTTCGCCGCGAACCTGCGGCTGGGCCGCGGCGCGGACGAGCGCTCCTACGACGACTGCGCGGCGCTGCTCACCGCCCTCGGGGTGCGCAGCTGCCGGCTGCTGACGAACAACCCGGACAAGGTGGCAGGCCTGGAACGCAGCGGGATCCAGGTCGCGGGCGCGGTGCCCACCGGGTACTTCCGGCAGCGGACCAACGCGGCCTACCTGGACGCCAAGGAGACCGCCGGGCACCGGTTCCAGCGCGCGGCCAGCTGAGCCGGCGATGGTGCACCGCACAACCCGGCCGGCCACCGTGAGGAAGTCATGAGGGATGCCATGAGGGACCTGCGAGCAGGCCCTTGGACCGTTATTCAGGCGGTGCATCGCTCCTAGCGTGGACCACGGAGCAGGCCTGCTCCGTGGCACGCGCGAGGAGTTGGCGGACATGTCCACCCTGGTCCAGTCCCGCCCGGGACCCGTCGTCACCGGGGCTCCCGAGCCGGACGTCGACATCCCGGAACGGCTCAGCTACCGGATCAAGCGGCGGGTGCTGGGGCCGCCGATGGTCACCGCTCAGCTGCACGAGGAGAAGCTGACCAAGAAGGCAGCCCTCGGCGTGCTGTCCTCGGACTGCATCTCGTCCTCGGCCTACGGCAGCGAAGAGATGCTGATCGTCCTGCTCGGCGTCTTCGGGCTCACCGGCTTCCACATCCTGATGCCGATGACCTTCGTGGTGCTGGCCGTTCTGGTCCTCATGACGCTCTCCTACCGCGAGGTCGTCATGGTCTACACCCGGGCCGGCGGGTCGTACGTCGTGGCGCGGGAGAACTTCGGCCCGAAGGTCGCCCAGATCGCCTCGGTGGCGCTGCTGATCGACTACATCGTGACGGTGGCGGTGCAGTCGGCTGCCGGGGTGGCCGCGATCACCTCGCTGCTGCCGGCACTGGCCGGCGGGGACAAGCCGCTGTACCTCACCGTCGGCATCGTGCTGCTGCTGGCCTACGGCAACCTGCGCGGGGTGCGCGAGGCCGGCCGGGCGTTCGCCTTCCCGACGTACTTCTTCGTCAGCTCGGCCGGCCTGGTCGTGGTGATCGGGGTGCTGCGCGAGATCGTCGGCGACCTGCCGCACTACGCCCCGGCGCCGGGCATGATCCCGATCTCGAACACCGGGCACTCGATCTTCTCGGCGTTCGCGATCTTCTACCTGCTCAAGGCATTCGCCAACGGCGGTTCGTCGCTGACCGGGCTGGAGGCGATCTCGAACGGGGTCAGCGCGTTCAAGCCGCCGGCCGGTGACAACGCCCGCCGGACGCTGTCGGTGATGTCTGTGCTGCTGGGCACCCTGGTGCTGGGCATCTCGTTCCTGGCGTTCCAGACCCACGCCACGCCGTACAGCAGCGGCAGCCCGACCGTGATCAGCCAGGTGGCCAAGGCGGCCTTCGGTACCGCCTGGTACGGGCACCTGGGCTTCGTGGTGGTGCAGATCGCGACCGCGCTGATCCTGATCACCGGCGCGAACACCCCGTTCACCGGCTTCCCGTTCCTGGCCAGCTTCATCGCCGAGGACTCGTTCCTGCCCCGGCAGCTGACCCGGCGCGGGCACCGATTGGCCTTCAGCAACGGCATCATCGTGCTCACCGTGCTGGCGGTGGCGCTGCTGCTCGGGGTCGGCGCGCACGTGGACAAGCTGGTCCCGTTCTATGCCATCGGGGTGTTCACCGGGTTCACGATGGCCGGCTTCGGCATGGCCCGCTACCACTCCCGGCAGCGGGAGGCCGGCTGGCGGCACAAGCTCGCGGTGAACTTCACCGGCGGCCTGGTCTCGATGCTGATCGTGCTGATCTTCGCGGTGGTCAAGTTCTCCGAGGGCGCCTGGCTGGTGGTGCTGCTCTTCCCGCTCGGCTGGCTGGTGCTGATGCGGCTGAACACCCGCTACCGGGACGAGGCCCGCGCGCTCGATCTCGTTACCGCGGTGGGCAAATCGGGATCGACGCTGACCCGCCACTACCCGCGGCACGTGGTGCTGGTGATGATCGACCGGCTGGACCTCGCGGTGATCCGCGCGATCCGGTACGCCGGCAGCCTGCGCCCGACCGAGATCCGGGCGATCCACGTGGTGGTCGACGCCGAGGTGGCCCGGCAGCTGGAGCAGGAGTGGATCGACCGCGGCCTCGGCGAGCGGGTGCCGCTGGAGCTCGTCGAGTGCGCCGACCGCCGGCTGGTGCGGGCAGCCGCCCAGACCGCGCTGCACACCGTGGTGCAGGAACGGGCCGAGGTGACCCTGCTGCTGCCCCGGCGGACCTTCCACCGGCTTTCACAGCGGATCCTGCACGACCGGACGGCCGACCGGATCGCCGAGGCGATCGCCCGGATCCCGCACGTCGCGGCCACCATCGTCCCGTTCGACACCACGCTGCCGGCCGACGTCGAGCACCGGCTGGAGGACCGGCAGCGGCGCGCGGCGACCGAGCCGGCCCTGGTGGACCCCGAGCTGGCCGGCGAGGCGGTGCCCGCGGGGTCGCCGAACGGTTCGGCCCCCGGGGCCGGTGCCGGCGCCCCGGCGGTGACCGGGGACCGCACCTGCGTCGGGACCGTGGACGCGATCGGCACGGTCGGCTGGCGGCAGCAGGTCACCGTGGAGGGCAAGATCAAGATCGTCCAGGTGGGCACCGCGGCCGGCAAGTCGCTGGAGGCCCAGGTCTTCGACTCCACCGGCGGCATCCGGCTGCTGTTCTTCGGCCGCACCAAGATCCCCGGCATCGAGCCCGGCCGGCTGGTGCGGGCCACCGGCCGGGTCGGCGAGTACAAGGGCCACCTGGCGCTGGCCAACCCCCGCTACGAGCTGATTCCCGACTGAGGCCGTCCCCGCGCCGGCGCGGGCGGGCGCCCGGTAAGCAGCACCGGGCCGTTCGCCCGCGCCGGGTCCTGCTCAGTGGTTGCCGCCGGCCCGGCTGGCCGGGCGCACGTCGGCGGCCTCCAGCAGCTCCAGCGGCCGGTGCGCGACCAGCCGGGACAGCGCCACCACCGACGTGGAACGGGCCACCCCGGGAATCTGGGAGACCTCGATCAGCACCCGCTGCAGGTCCTCGTGCGAGCTCGCCGCCAGCCGGCAGTGCACGTCCCCCGGCCCGGTGGTGGCGTACGCCTCGACCACCGAGGGGATGGCGCGCATCGCCGCGGTGACCTCGTCCAGCCGGCCCTGGGCGATCTCCAGGGTCGCGAAGGCGAGCACCGGGAAGCCGGCCGCGGCCAGTTCCACGTCCGGGCCGTACCCCGAGACCACGCCGGCCTTCTCCAGCCGTTCGAGCCGGGCCTGCACGGTGGCCCGGCTGACCCGCAGGGTGCGCGACAGCTCCAGGTACCCGGCGCGCGGGCTGTCCCGCAGCGCCGCCAGGACGGCCACGTCCAGCGCGTCCAGCTCGTGCGCCATCCGCCCTCCCTCGACATCGACCGGTCCCCGGAACGCAGTCCGGCCCGGACCGGCCACGGTGCTGTGCACCAAAGCCGACCCGGGCCGAACCCTACCGAGCTAGAGGTTGCCGCGGCTCTCCTGCTCCCGCTCGATGGCCTCGAACAGCGCCTTGAAGTTGCCCTTGCCGAAGCCGAGCGAGCCGTGCCGTTCGATCAGCTCGAAGAAGACGGTCGGCCGGTCGCCGATCGGCTTGGTAAAGATCTGCAGCAGGTAGCCGTCCTCGTCCCGGTCGACCAGGATGCCGCGCGACTGCAGCTGCTCGATCGGCACCCGAACCTCGCCGATCCGGGCCCGCAGCTCGGGGTCCTCGTAGTAGGAGTCGGGGGTGGAGAGGAACTCCACGCCCTCGGCCCGCATCGCGTCGACGGTGCCGAGGATGTCGTTGGTGGCCAGGGCCAGGTGCTGGGCGCCGGGGCCGCCGTAGAACTCCAGGAACTCGTCGATCTGGCTCTTCTTCTTGGCGATGGCCGGCTCGTTGAGCGGGAACTTGACCCGGTGGTTGCCGTTGGCCACCACCTTCGACATCAGCGCGGAGTAGTCGGTGGCGATGTCGTCGCCGACGAACTCCGCCATGTTCACGAAGCCCATCACCTTGTTGTAGTAGGAGACCCAGTCGTCCATCTTGCCGAGCTCGACGTTGCCGACGACGTGGTCGAGCGCCTGGAACATCCGCTTGGGCGCGCCCGGCCGCTTGACGTAGCTGCCGGTCGCCGGGACGTAGCCGGGCAGGTAGACGCCGTCGTACCCCGACCGGTCGACCAGGGTGTGCCGGGTGTCGCCGTAGGCGGCCAGCACCGCCGTCCGGATGGTGCCGTGCTCGTCGCTGACGTCGTGCGGCTCGGCCAGCACGGTGGCGCCCTGGCTGCGGGCGTGCTCGACGCACTTGTCCACGTCCGGCACCTCCAGGGCGATGTCGAGCACCCCGTCACCGTGCGCGCGGTGGTGGTCCAGCAGCGGGCTGCCCGGCGCCACGCCGCCGGAGATCACGAACCGGGCCGAGCCGCTGCGCAGCACGTAGGACTTGTGGTCGCGGTTGCCGGTCTCCGGACCGGAGTAGGCGACCAGCTCCATGCCGAAGGCGGACTGGTAGTAGTGCGCGGTCTGGGTGGCGTTGCCGACCACGAAGACCACCGCGTCCCAGCCGGTCACCGGGAACGGGTCCACCGACTCGTCGTAGGGCACCAGGCCCACCAGCTGCTTGAGCTGCTCGAGGTCGAGCTGGGCGGCGCGCTCGTCGGCGGTCAGGGTGTCGGGCGTGGCGGTCATGTCGTCCTCCGGCGTCGGTGCGGGTGGCTTCGGTCCAGAACAGCTCCTTGCAGAATGGCGCGGACCGCCCAACTGCGCAACGCGCCCACCAGAACGTAGCAGCGATGCACACAGAGCCGGCCCTACTGGGGTAACTACTGCGCACAATGCGCAGTTGGCTGCTCTCTGCGCCAGCCGACCACCGGGTAGAAGACGCCGAACGGGTCACCGGCGTAGTACGGCCGGGCGGTGAACGTCCGGCCCTCGGCCGCGCCGGCGAGCACCTGCCAGGCCGCCCGGCCGGCGACCAGCAGCTCCGCGGCCAGGCATGCGTCCAGCGCGGCCAGCCCGGCCGGCTCCCCGGCCAGCAGTGCCCGCTCCACGGCCGCGTCGAACGGTGCCGCCCGCTCGTCCAGGTAACCGGGCGCCTTCAGCCCGCGCCGGGCGGTGCCGTCGGCCATCACCAGCAGCGCGGCCGGCCGCGCCAGCCCGGCGGCCAGCGCCCGGCCGGCGGCCAGGCAGTCCGGCGTCGGGCTGCCGGCGGCGACCACCCGCGCCCGGACCGGCACCGTGCAGCCGGCGGCGGCCAGCAGCTGCCGGCCGAGCACGATGCTCAGCGGCTCGCCGCCGTCGTACCAGCCCTCGGCGTCGCCGCCGACGATCACCACCTCGGCCGGCCGGCCGCCGAGCAGGTCGCGCACCGCGGCCGTGCACGCCCCGCGCAGGCGTTCCACCTCGGGCACCGGGGCGCCGGTCAGGCCGGGCAGCAGCAACGGTGGCTGCGGGCAGCTCGCCACCCCGACGATCACGCCAGCCCCCGGACCACGCGGCGGGGTGGGGTGCTGCCGCGGATCGCACCCACCATGTCGAGCACCTGCCGGGTCTCGGCGACGTTGTGCGCCCGGAACACCGTCGCGCCCTGCCACGCGCAGACCGCGGTGGCCGAGAGCGTCCCCAACAGCCTTTGTTCCACAGGAAGATCCAGCGCCTCGCCGACGAAGTCCTTGTTCGACAAGGAGACCAGCACCGGCCAGCCGGTGGCCACCAGCTCACCGAGCCGGCGGGTGACCTCCAGCGAGTGCCAGGTGTTCTTGCCGAAGTCGTGGCCCGGGTCGATCAGCACCCCGTTCCGGTTCACCCCGAGCGACACGGCACGTTCGGCCTCGCCGACCGTCCGGCGCAGCACATCGGCGACCACGTCGTCGTAGCGGAGCCGGTGCGGCCGGGTGCGGGGTTCGACGCCGCCGGCGTGGGTGCAGACCAGGCCGACGCCGAACTCCGCGGCCACCTCGGCAAGCTTCGGATCGGGCCCGCCCCAGGCGTCGTTGAGCAGGTCGGCACCCACCGCGCACACCGCCTGCCCGACCTCGTGCCGCCAGGTGTCGACCGAGATCACCACGTCCGGGTGCTCGGCGCGGACCCGCTCGACGAAACCCACGGTCCGCCGGATCTCCTCCTCGGCGTCCACCTCGTCGCCGGGCGCGGCCTTGACCCCGCCGATGTCGACGATCTCGGCCCCGGCCGCGACCACCTCGGCCACCCGGTCCAGCGCCTTGTCGAAGGCGTAGGTCGCCCCCCGGTCGTAGAACGAGTCCGGCGTCCGATTGACGATGGCCATGATCAGCAGCGCGTCGTCGGCGAACTCGTGCCGGCCTAGCCGCAGCATCGCACCTCCCGGCCGGGTTCCGACCGCCGGGCGTAGTGCGCGTCCCGCACCGCGGGCGGCCGCTCCAGGGTCGGCACCACCCGGTGCCGCCAGCCGTCCGGCGAGCTGCGGTCGTGCTGGCCGCTGCGGTCGTATTGGGAGAGCATGCCGGCCGGCTCGTCCGGACGCAGGCCACCCGGCAGCCGGCGCATCGCGGTGGCCAGGATCTCGGCGGCCATCACGCCCAGGTCGTGCACCGCCTGGTGCCGGTGCCCGCGCCGGCCGAGGTCGACCTGGGCGATCGCGGAGAGCCCGTGCCGCCGGTGGGTGTCGGTCAGGGTGGCGAACTCGACCCCGTAGCCGACCGGCACCGGCAGCGACTCGAACAGCGCCCGCCGGATCGCCCACTCGCCGGCCAGCGGCTGCACCACCGCGGCCAGCTCCGGCCAGTAGAGGTTGAGCAGCGGGCGGGCGCAGAGCTCGGTGACCCGGCCGCCTTGCGGGACCGCGGCCGCGGCACCGGGCAGGTCGTCGGCCAGCCGGTCGTAGAAGCCCTTCACCAGCTGGACCCCCGGCCCGGCCAGCAGCGGCCCGAGCAGGCCGGTGACGAAGTGCGGTCCCCAGTCCGTCAGGTCGGCGTCGATGAAGACCAGCAGGTCGCCGGTGGTGACGAACAGCGACTTCCAGAGCGCCTCGCCCTTGCCCGGCACCGGCGGCTGGCCGGTCTCGATCTCGCGCGCCGCGTACACGGTCGCGCCCGCGGCCCGCGCCCGGGCGGCGGTGTCGTCCGCCGAGTCGGAGTCGATCACGACCAGCTCGTCGACCAGCCCGGCCGGCACCAGCGCGTCGGCGATCTGGCCGACCACACCGGCCACCGTGCCGGCCTCGTCCCGGGCCGGGATCACCACGCTGACCCGGCTGCCGGCCGCCGCCTTCGCCACGGCCAGCCCGGCTGCGGGGAAGTCCGCCGCGGCGTGGGTGTGCGTGCCGAACCAGGCCTGAGCGGCGCTGTGCATGCGCGGGCCCCCTCTGCTCGGCGGTATCGGGCTCGACGCTACACAGCCGGACGGGCCGGTTAGCCGGCCAGCGCCGCGGCGAGCCGGGCGGCGACCGCACCGGGATCGGCGGCCTCGGTCAGCACCCGGACGACCACCGCCCGGCGGGCACCGGCCGCCAGCACCTCGTCCAGGGTCTGCTCGTCGATGCCGCCGATCGCGAACCACGGCGTGGCCGGCTGCTCGGCCGCGACCGCGCGCAGCGGGTCGAGGCCGAGGTGCGGGCGGCCGGGCTTGGTCGGGGTGGCCCACAGCGGCCCGACGCAGAAGTAGTCGACGTCCGGGTCGGCGGCCGCGGCCCGGGCCTGCTCGGTGCTGTGGCTGGACAGCCCGATGGCCACGTCCGGGCCGACGATCCGGCGGGCGAGAGCCGGGCTGAGGTCGCGCTGCCCGACGTGCAGGATGTCGGCGCCCGCCGCCACCGCCAGGTCGGCCCGGTCGTTGACGGCCAGCAGCGCGCCGTGCCGGCGGCAGGCGTCGGCGAAGACCTCCAGCAGCGCCAGCTCGTCGGCCGCCTCCAGGTTCTTCTCGCGCAGCTGGACGACGTCCACGCCGTTGGCCAGCACGGCGTCGAGGAAGTCCACCAGGTCGCCGCGCTCGGCGCGGGAGTCGGTGCAGAGGTAGAGACGGGCGTCGGCCAGCGTGCGCATGCCCCGATCCAACCAGCCGGCCCGCACGGCTGGTGCAGGATGGTGCTCGTGGTGGGCGAGGAGGTGGCGATCCGGCGCGGGCTGGACACGGTGCCGCCGCCGGCGCTGATCCTCGGCGGCATCACCTCGGTCCAGTTCGGCTCGGCCTTCGCCGACAGGCTCTTCGACCAGGCCGGCCCCGCCGGCGTGGTGCTGCTGCGGCTGGCGCTGGCCGCCGTGCTGCTGCTGGCGGTGACCCGGCCCCGGCTCGCCGGCCGGCCCCGGCGCGAGCTGCTGGCAGCAGGCGCGTTCGGGTTGAGCCTGGCCGCGATGAACTGGAGCTTCTACGAGGCCCTGCACCGGCTGCCGCTGGGGCCGGCGGTGACGGTGGAGTTCGCCGGGCCGCTCGCGGTCGCGATCCTCGGGTCCCGGCGACTGCTCGACCTGCTGTGGGCCGCACTCGCCGCCGGCGGCGTGGCCCTGCTCGCCTTCGGCAGCTCGTCCGGCTCCGACTCGCTCGACACGCTCGGCCTGCTGCTGGCACTGCTGGCCGGTGGCTGCTGGGCCTGCTACATCCTGCTCTCGCAACGGGTCGGCTCGACCTTCTCCGGAGTGCAGGGGCTGGCCCTGGCGCTGGGGGTCGGCTCGCTGCTGGTGCTGCCGGCCGGGCTGGTCGAGGGTGGTTCGGCGCTGCTGCGGCCCTCGGTGCTGGCCGGCGGGCTGGTGGTGGCGCTGCTGTCGTCGGTGATCCCGTACTCGTTCGAGCTGACCGCGCTGCGCCGGGTCCGCGCGGCCACCTTCGGCCTGCTGATGAGCCTGGAGCCGGCCTTCGCCGCGCTGGCCGGCGTCCTGGTGCTGGGCCAGCGGCTGCGGCCGACCACCGCGCTCGCCCTGGCGATGGTGGTGGTGGCCAGCGCCGGCACCACCCTGCAGGCCCGCGGCCGGCGGCCCCCGCCGCTGGACTGAGTGCCGGAGCACCGGCGATAGCCTGGCGGGGTGGCGCGGGTGCTGATCGTCGGCGGCGGCGCGGTCGGGCTGGCCAGCGGCTTCCGGCTCGCGCGGCACGGCCATGACGTGCGGGTAGTCGACGGCAGCGGCAGCACCGGCGCGAGCTGGGTGGCCGCCGGCATGCTGGCGCCGGTCAGCGAGGCGAGCTTCGGGGAGGCCGACCTCACCCGGCTGAACCTCGCCGCCGTCCCCGCCTTCCGGGCGCTGGCCGCCGAGCTCGAGGCCGGGACCGGCCAGCAGGTCGGCCTGCGCGCCGAGGGCACCCTTGTGGTGGCCTTCGACGCCGACGACAAGGCCGCGCTGGACCGGCTGTCGGCCTACCGCGACTCGCTCGGCCTGGCCACCGAAAGGCTCACCGGCAGCGAGGTGCGCCGCCGCGAGCCGTACCTGGCCAGCACGGTGCGGGCCGGCGTGCTCGCCCGGGACGACCTGTCGGTCGACAACCGGCGGTACCTGGCCGCGCTGGCAGCCGGCTGCGCCGCGGCCGGGGTGACGGTGCTCGCCGGCGAAGTCCGGTCGCTGGTCCGGGACGGCGGGACGGTGACCGGCGCGCGGCTGGTCACCGGCGCGGAACTGGCCGCCGACGTGGTGCTGCTCTGCTCCGGCGCGGCGACCCGGTCCCTGGTCGAGGTCGGCGTCCGGCCGGTGAAGGGCCAGATCGTCCGGCTGCGGGTGCCGGAGCGGCTCGGCCGGGTGCTCGGCCACACGGTGCGCGGGCTGGTCCGTGGCGGCGAGGTGTACCTGGTGCCGCGGGCCGGTGGCGAGATCGTGGTCGGCGCGACCTCGGAGGACCTCGGCCACGACACCACCGTGACCGCCGGCGGGGTGTACGAGCTGCTGCGCAACGCCTACGAGCTGCTGCCGGTCAGCTCGGAGTGCACGTTCGCCGAGGCGAACGCCGGCAGCCGGCCGGGCACCGCCGACAACGGGCCCCTGCTCGGGGCGTACGAGCCGGGGCTGCTGGTCGCGACCGGGCACTACCGCAACGGCATCCTGCTCTCGGCGCTGACCGCCGACGCCGTGGTGGAACTGGTCGCCGGCCGGGCGCCGGCCGCTGACTGGCGACCCTTCGACGTCCACCGTTTCGACTGACGGCGCCGGCCCTCCGGCAACGACCACAGAGGACACTCCATGCGGATCACCCTGAACGGACAGGCCCACGAACTCGGCGGGCGGCTGTCGCTGGCCGACCTGGTGCGCCAGGTGAGCGATCGGGAGGCCGGTATCGCGGTCGCGGTGAACGCCACCGTGGTGCCACGCAGCGCCTGGCCCGCGACCGTCGTGACCGAGGGTGACCAGATCGACGTGGTGACTGCGGTCCAAGGCGGCTGACACCCCTCGCTATAGCCCGCCCGGGGCAGTCACCTTCACTGATACGAGCAAGTACCGACGGGGCTGTTCAGCGAATTACCGCACAGCAACTCCGTCAAATTCACGTGGACCTGACTCATTACCCACGGTCACTCTCGGTCTCGCCAACGCGGGGTAATTCGTATGACTACAGTTCTGTAAAAAGCACCCTGGCAGCGTTCACGCGAAAGCGCTGAGGCAACGAGCCGGCCGTAATCGAACTTAGTTTCGACTACTGCCGGCACTCGCCACGTTTACAGCGGCAGACAGGGCCCGGACTGGGCCAATCCGGTGACACGCCACGTCCGATTAGGTACAGTCTGCGACTAGGCGTTGGGGGGTTTCGAGCCTCAGTTCCATTCGTAGTTGCGCATGATGCGACACCTCCTCGTCCTCAGCAGTCGGCCTAGTGTGGGGGGAATTCAATGCGCAGGAATTTAACCTCCTGGTCGCTCTGGCGAATACCCCGGCCTGCAGTCATCGTCATACTCTGCATCGAGGTGGTCGCGCTAGTCCTACCGGCGCTCGATACGCACCGCATTACCCGGGCCGAACTGCAGACAGCGGCCTTTCTGGCCTCGTTGAGCGCGGTCTACTCGGCCATCACCTGCCGCTGGGAACGGGTACGCCGCGCACTGGCAGCGGAAGAGCACCCCCGAACCACTCCGAACCTGCTCGCTTCCTGGAGTTTCACCGCCGCGATCCTGTTGCCCCCGCTGTTGACCACGGCGGTGATCGCCCTGGCCGGCTGGGCTGAATGGCCGGCTCGTCGGGTCTTTCCGGGCGCGAGGCCGCATCGATACATCTACAGCGTGTCCGGTGCGGCGCTCGCCGGCTTCGCGGTCCACCTCTGCACGCGACTGCCGATCCCGCCGCCGCTCGCGGTGCTGGTCGCGATGCCGGTGTACAACTTCGCCGGCGTGTTGATGATCATGATCGCGATGGCGTCCGTCCGAGAGTTCCGGGCGATGCGGAAGTTCCTCGACCCGCAGACCCATTACCTCGAGTTGGTCACCCTGACGATCGGCGCCTGCACCGTGGCACTGCTGCACTCACCGATGCCGATGATGGCCTGGCTGTCGCTGCCGGCCACCATCGCGCTGCAGCGGCATACGACCAAGGCCAACCTCCGTGCCGCCGACGATCCGCACCGGCGCCCGATGAACGAGGAGGCCTGGCTGCTGGTCTCCCGCGAGGTGATCGCCGCCTGCCCGGTCGGCGCGATCATGCGGGTTGACACCACCGACCCCGGGGCGGTCAGCTACCTGGCCCGGGTGCAGGCCGGCTGCGACGCGATCGGCCTGGTGGGCGATGCCGGGCTGGCGGTGCTGCTCACCGAGTGTCCTGACACCAACGCCGACGCCCTGGGCCACCGGCTGCGCAGCATCCTGCACCGGCAGGGCATCGCGGCCCAGGTGGCGGTCGCCGCCAAGCCTCGCGACGGTCAGTCGCTGGACGAGCTGCTGGCGGTGTCCGAGGCCGAGCTGATCACCAGGGCAGCCGCCAGCCGGTCGGCCAGTTCCGGACGTCCGGAGGCGTGAAGCTCGGCCAGGAAGCTCTCGACGTGGGCACGGGTCTCCGGCGCCAGCTCGCCGGCCGGTCGCTCGTCGGCCGCGGTTGGCCGGACGGTGGCCCGGATGAAGGCTTCCAGCGCGCGCCGCTGCCCGTGGTTGAGCTGGCTCGCCTCGGCCGGCGGCACCCACGGCTCACCGACCTGCTGCAGCCCGGCGGCGGCACGCAACTCGGCCACCGTGGTCTCGGGCAGCACCGCGGCGAACGCGGCCAGCACCGGCTCGCTCGGCGTCCGCGGATGCCGGCCGGACATGTACCGGTAGACGGTGGCCCGGTCCATCCGACCCTGCAGCGCCTGCACCACCTGCGCCTTCTGCCAGCCGGCGGGCAGATGCGCGTTCAGGTAGTCCGACAGTGTCGACACCACGCCTCGCCTCTCTTCGGCTCTCGGATTGCGGGCCGATCTTGCCATGCCCGCCATGGCGGCTCTGCGTTTCGGCGATTGTCGCACGTCGCATGCGACGCTGCGATAACCTGATTGCCCATCCCTGCAGGCTCGCCCGCGCCCGGCGAGCCGCCCACACCCCTCGAACAACCTCTCAACCACGACGAGGAAGTACCCAGGTGACCGACCCGATCCCCCACCGCCACACCCGAAGGCACGGCGATGCGGCTCCGTAGCCGGGACGTGCTAATCGAGTTCCTGGACGGCGCCGGCCTCTCCGAGCGGGAGCTCGCCCGGCGCGCCGGGCTGAGCCACTCGACCGTCAACCACCTGCTGACCGGCCGGCGCCGGGGCTGCTCGCTGAGCACCGCGCTGGCCATCGAGCGCGCCCTGGACGCCCCGCCCGGCGCGGTGTTCCGGCCGGACACCGACAACGAGCAGAACCTGCTCGTCCAGTACGCCGAGAGCGTCCGGCCGAGCCGCCGGCACTGAGGCGGCCGACTGCACTGGCCGGCCGACGGCATTCGGCCGGGCTCCGGCCGTCTCCCAGATCCGCTCGTCCGTCAGATCCGGCCGTCGAGCATGCCCTCGTACGGCGAAGACGCCTCTGCCCACCAGCGCCGCGGGATCCGCCCCGCCCCGGCGGCCAGCCGGCCCGCCTCCACCGCCAGCCGCATCGCGCGGGCCATCCGCACCGGGTCGGCAGCCCGGGTCACCGCCGAGGCCACCAGCACCGCGTCGCAGCCGAGCTCCATCGCGCGGACCGCGTCGGTGGCGCAGCCGATGCCGGCGTCCAGGATCACCGGCACCCCGGCCTGCTCGACGATCAGCGCGATGTTGTGCTCGTTGCGGATGCCCAGGCCGGAGCCGATCGGCGCCCCGCCCGGCATCACCGCCGCGCACCCGACCTGCTCCAGCCGCCGCGCCAGCACCGGGTCGTCGTTGGTGTAGGGCAGCACCACGAAGCCGTCCTCGACCAGCTGCTCGCACGCCACCAGCAGCTCCGGCCCGTCCGGCAGCAGCGTCCGCTCGTCGGCGACCACCTCGACCTTGACCCATTCGGTGCCCAGCGCCTCGCGGGCAAGCTTGGCGGTCAGCACCGCCTCGGCCGCGGTCCGGCAGCCGGCCGTGTTCGGCAGCACCGCGATGCCCAGCCGGGCCAGCACGTCGAGCACCGAGCCGGACGCCCCGGCCGACACCCGGCGCATCGCCACCGTGGTCAGCTCGGTGCCGGACTCGGCCAGCAGGTCGGCCAGCCCGTCCATGCTCGGCGCGCCACCGGTGCCGACGACCAGCCGGGAGCCGAACGTCCGGCCGGCGACGGTGAGCAGGTCCGTCATGTTCAGCCCACCCGCCGTTCGCGATCGCCCAGCCGGGCGAACGGCAACGCGACGAGCACCGCCACCGCGAACGAGGCGATCGAGGCCGACAGCCAGGCGTGGCCCTGCACGTTCAGGTCCGCCCCGAGCCGGTTCCAGAAGTCGGTCCACCAGCCGAGGGCGCCGGGGTTGATCAGCTCGTACACCGCGAAGCCGACCAGCCAGGCCGCGATCATGCCCGGCCGGACCGGCGCGTCGATGGAGATGTCCCAGTCACGCCAGGGCGTTCGCAGCCAGGCCGCGATCAGCACGCCGGACAGCGGGACGAACACCCCACCGATCAGGTAGAGGAAGTTGGCGTAGTCGTCGATGTGGATGCTCAGCGCCAGCACGGTGGTGACCGCGCCGATCAGCAGCGAGAGCACCCGCCGGTCCCAGCCCGGGCGCAGGTTCTGGATCGAGATCGCGGTGGAGTAGACGTTGGCGAAGCTCTGGTCGGTCTCACGGATCACCAGCACCGCGAAGGCGAGCACGCCCAGCGGCAGGCCGATGAACAGGTCGAACAGTCGGCTCGGGTCGACCGCGACCTGGCTCAGCCCGACCAGGCCGATCAGCAGGCAGGCCACCTGGGTGACGCCGTAGCCGGCGAAACCACCGGCGAAGGCCGCGCCGGCCCCGCGGGAGTGCCGGGAGTAGTCGGCGCCGAGCGGCACCCAGGACAGCGTCAGCGCCATCACCGAGTCCACCGAGAGCCAGAAGCCCTGCCACGACCCGGTCAGCCGGCTGCCGTGCCGGCGCAGCAGGCCGATCGCCAGCACCACCAGCGCCAGCACCACCAGCACCGTGACGTACCTGCGCAGCGCCCGGATCCAGCCGAGCGGGCGGATCGTCAGTGCGGTGGTGACCACCCCGCCGGCCACGATGCACAGCCAGCGCGGCAGGTGGCCGTGGGTGAGCGCGTCCAGGCCGAGCGCGATGGTGACCAGTTCGAAGATCGCCCAGCCGAGGCACTGCAGGATGTTCAGCGCGGTGGGCAGGAACGAGGCGCGGGCGCCGAGCAGGCCGCGCAGCAACACCATCGCCGGCGCCCCGGTGTGCGCGCCCAGGCTGAGCGAGGCGCCCAGGATCAGCCCGCCCAGCACCGAGCCGACCAGCACCGCGGTGACGGCGGCGACGAAGCTCAGCGGGCTCAGGTCCGTCGCCGGCTGCAGGGCGGTCGCCGCGGCGCTGAAGCCGAGCAGGCTGACCCCGACGTTGCCCCAGAAGCCGAACTGGTCGAACAGCCCGAGCGTGCGGGGCGCCTGCTCGTGCAGGGTCGCCGGGGCCTCGGTCGCTGCCGGTGCGCTGATCGTGGTGTCGACGGCCATCGGCCACCTCACTCCCTTCGCCGGCATTACCCGGATCAGGTTCGGCGGTCGGTGGCACCTCGGATGAGCCACCCTCTCAGCCCGTACAGCCGGGCTCCCGCGGGGACTCCCCTAGGTTAGTACGGTGACCTCCCCCGCTGACACTCCGATCGCGCTGACCATCGCCTCCTCCGACTCCGGTGGCGGCGCGGGCATCCAGGCCGACCTGAAGGCGTTCGCGCGCTGCGGCGTGCACGGCACCTCGGCGATCGTCGCGCTGACCGCGCAGAACACCACCGGGGTCAGCGCGATCCACGAGTGCCCGCCGGAGTTCGTCACCGCCCAGCTCGACGCGCTGCTGGCCGACCTGCCACCCCGCGCGGTCAAGACCGGCATGCTCTTCTCCGCCCCGATCATCACCGCGGTGGCCGGCCGGCTGGCCGGCACCGGGCTGCCGCTGGTGATCGACCCGGTGATGGTGGCCTCGTCCGGTGCCCGGCTGCTGCGCGAGGACGCGGTCGCCGCGCTCGTGGAGCGGCTGTTCCCGCTGGCCACGGTGATCACGCCGAACCTGATGGAGGCACAGGCGCTGACCGGGCTGGCCACCGAGGACCGCGCCGAGCTGGCCGAGGCGCTGGTGGCGCTCGGCGCACCGGCCGCGCTGGTCACCGGCGGCCACGGCGCTCGGCCGGCGGACCACCTGTGCGCGGCGGGCGAGCACCTGGAGATCCCGGTGTGCCGGCACCCGGTGGCGGCCACCCACGGCGCCGGCTGCACCCACTCGTCGGCGCTGGCCGCCTGCCTGGCCCGCGGCGACACGCTGGCCGACGCGGCCCGGCGGGCGGCCGCGGTGGCAGGCGAGGCGGTGGCGCACGGGCTGGCCGGCCTCGGCGCCGGCGACGGCCCGGTGGACGCGCTCGACGTCCGGTCCCGGAGGCCCTGACCCGGCCCCGGGCGACGCGGACAGCCCTCAGTGGACGGTGGACAGCGCTCAGGCGATGTGGGCGGCGCCGACCAGCGGCGAGCGGTCCGGGTCGGCCGCCAGTCCGATCGCGAACCGGCAGTCGGAATAACGGGAAAGCCCGGCGCGCAGGGGCCGCTCGATCAGGTCCCAGGCGCCGGCGATGGAGCCGCCGATCACCAGCTGGTCGGCCCCGAACCGTTCCAGCCACGGGCCGAGCACCTCGCCCAACACGGTGAACGCGCCGTCGAAGGCCACCGTGGCGGCCGGGTCGCCGGCCCGGGCCAGCGCGGCGATCTCCCTCACGTCGGTGTCGTCCGGACGCCCGGCGTGGCCGGCGTACCGGCGGCGCAGCGCCCGCCGCGACACCCACTCCTCGAGCGGCCGGCCGTCGTGGCGCAGCAGGTGCACCTCGGCCTCCGGCGGCACGTCCGGCCCGCAGTCGATCACCCGGCCCCGGTCCAGGAAGGCCGAGCCGATGCCGGTGCCGAGCGTGACCGCCACGCACCGGGTGGCTCCGCGAGCGGTACCGACCAGCCACTCCCCGATCAGGAATGCGCTGGCATCGTTGACGAAACTGATCGACGACGGTGGCTGCGGCAGCCGCTCGTGCAGCGCGGACCGGACGTCCACCCCGGCCAGCCCCTCGAACTTGCCGACGCCGGTGTAGTGCGCGATGCCACGGGCGTAGTCGAACGGCCCGGGCATCGCCAGCCCCCACCGGGTGCCGGCCGGCGCGTCCAGGCCGGCCGCCGCGTCCGCCAGCGCGGCGAGCAGCTCGCCCGCGCTGCCGGCCGGGTCCAGCCCGGCCCGGCTCGCGTCGCTGACCCGCCAGCCGTCCCGGTCCACCCAGGCCGCGCTGACGTGCGTGCCGCCGACCTCCAGCACCCCGACCCGGTCGGTCACGTCTCGCCCGGCCCCGGCTCGGCCAGCGGCTCTGCCATGCCGAGCTTGAGCAGCGCGTTCTCCACGACCTCCATCAGCGCCGGGTGGATCCAGTACTGCCCGCGGGCGAGCTCGGCCACCCGCTGCCCGAACGACATCGCCTGCACCAGCGGCTGGATCAGGCTCGAGGCCTGGTAGCCCATCAGGTGCGCGCCGAGCAGCTCGCCGGTCTCGCCGTCGCAGATCAGCTTGCAGATGCCGGTGGTGTCCTCCATCGCCCAGCCGTAGGCGGTGTCGCCGTAGTCCTGCACCGCGCACCGGTACGGCCGGCCCTGCGCCCGCACCTGCTCCTCGGTCCAGCCGACGCTGGCCAGCTGCGGCGTGCTGAAGACGGCGGCCGGGACGTAGCGGCGGTCGAAGGTGCGCAGATCCTGCGGGTGCGCCAGGTTGTGCGCGACCACCCGGGCCTCGGCGTTGGCGACGTGCTTGAGCTGGTACGGCGAGCTGACATCGCCCAGCGCCCACACCCCGGGCACCGCGGTGCGGCCGTACTGGTCGACCACCACCCGGCCGTCGGAGTGCGTCCGCACCCCGGCCGCCGCCAGGCCCAGTCGGTCCGAGTTCGGGGTGCGACCGGCCGCGACCAGCAGCAGGTCGGCGGTCACCATGCTGCCGTCGGACAGCCCGAGCTCGATGCCGCCGTCGGTGTCGGCGGCCTTGACCACCTGCTGGCCGAGCCGCAGGTCCCACCGTTGCGCCGCCAGCGAGGTGAACCGTCCCGAGATCTCGCCGTCGAGCGATCTGAGCAGCGCGGTGCCGCGGACCACCAGCGTCACCTGCACCCCGAGGGCGGAGAACACGTGCGCGAACTCGGCCGCGATGTAGCCGCCGCCGACGATCACCAGCCGCTCGGGCAGCTCGTCGATCCGCATGATCGTGTCGGAGGTGTGGAAGCCGACGCCCGAGGAGGCGATCGCGTCCGGGATGACCGGCCGGGCCCCGGCCGCGATCACGATCTGGTCGGCGGTGAGCTGCCGGGCCACGCCGTCCGCGCCGGTCACGGTGAGCGAGTTCGGCCCGGTGAACTCGGCATGCCCGAGGAAGGCGGTGGTGTTCTCGCCCTGTTGCCGGTAGGCCTTGCCGCCCTCGGCGATCGGGTCGATCCGGCCGAAGATCCGGTCCCGGATGTCCGGCCACCGGACGCCGTCGAGCGTCGCGTCGATGCCGTACCTGCTCGCGTGCCGGATCGTGTTCGCCACCTCGGCGGCGTAGACGTACATCTTGGTCGGGATGCAGCCGACGTTGAGGCAGGTGCCGCCGAAGGTGCCCTCCTCGATGACCGCGACCCGGCGGCCGTCGAAGTCCGGGGTGACCAGCGAGTTGCCGGAGCCGGTGCCGATGATGGCCAGGTCGAAGTGCTGGGCGATGGCGGAGGAATCGGTCACGGTCGGTCAGCCTAACCGGGCGCCGTGCACGAGCAGCACCTGCAGCGTGCGCGGGCCGTGCACCCCCTCGACCCGGGACAGTTCGATGTCGCTGGTGGCGCTCGGACCGCTGATCCAGGTCTGCGTCGGCCGGCCGGCCAGCCGGGCGACCGCCTGCGGCACCCCCGCCACCACCTGGTCGGCCCGCACCACCACCAGCAACCGATCCGGCACCAGCGTGAGCACTCGGCGGCCCTGCCCCGGACCGTGGTCGAGCACCACCGTGCCGGTCTCGGCCACCGCGACCGCACAGCCGACGACCGCACCGTCCAGGGCGTCCAGCTGCTCGACCGTCAGCGGTGGCTCGTCCGGCACCGGGTGGCGCACCGCCGCCAGCAACCCGGGTGGGAAGCCGGCCGGCACGCCGACCCGCCGGTCACCGACCAGCCCGGCCAGCAGCGCCGGCGCGTCCGGCCCGGCGCAGGTGTGCACCTCGGCCCGGTAGTCGGCGATCCGCTCGGCCAGCAGCCCCAGCAGGTCCGGCACCTCGGCCGCCTGCCGGTAGTCGCGGGTGACCGGCGCCGGCCGCGGCCGGTCGGCCAGCGCGGTGGCGATCCGGGCCAGGATCTCGTCGCGGGCGCTCACCCGGCCGACCCCTCACGGTCCCACCAGTCGCGAAAGGTCTCGGCCGGCGGCTCGGGCAGGTCCCGGCTGGCGGCCCAGGCCGACAGCGGCGGGGGCAGCACCGGCAGCCTGCGCAGCAGCCGGCCGAACCGGGCCAGCCGCAGCACCCGGCGCCAGCGCCGCGGCTCGGCCATCGTCCAGGCCAGCGCGGCCAGGCCGGCCCGCTCGGCCCGGTGGGGCACGGCGGCCACCGACCGCTCCCGCAGGTGCACCAGCATGCTCGGGATGTCGATGGCCACCGGGCAGACCTGCAGGCATGCACCGCACAGCGACGAGGCGTAGGGCAGCGAGGCGTTGCGCGGGTCGGCGCCGAGGCCGGTCAGCTGCGGAGAGAGCACCGCGCCGATCGGGCCCGGGTAGACCGAGCCGTAGGCGTGCCCGCCGGTGCGCTCGTACACCGGGCAGGCGTTCAGGCAGGCCGAGCAGCGGATGCAGCGCAGCGCGCTCCGCCCGGCCGGGTCGGCCAGGGTGGCGGTGCGGCCGTTGTCCAGCAGCACCAGGTGAAAGTCCTGTCCCTCGGTCGCGCCGGTCCACATCGAGGTGTAGGGGTTCATCCGCTCGCCGGTGGACGAGCGCGGCAGCAGCTGCAGGAACACCTCCAGGTCGCGCCAGGTGGGCAGCACCTTCTCGATGCCCAGCACCGTGATCAGGGTGCGGGGCAGGGTCAGGCACATCCGGCCGTTGCCCTCGGACTCGACCACCGCCAGGGTGCCGGTCTCGGCGACCGCGAAGTTCGCGCCGGAAACGGCCACCCGGCTGGCCAGGAACCGCTCGCGCAGGTGCCGCCGGGCCGCCTCGGCCAGCGCCGCCGGCTCGTCGGTGAGGTCCGGGCCGGCGATGGTGCGCCGGAACAGCTCGCCGATCTCGGCCCGGTTGCGGTGGATCGCCGGCACCAGGATGTGCGAGGGCCGGTCCTCGGCCAGCTGCACGATCAGCTCGGCCAGGTCGGTCTCCCAGGCCGCGATGCCGGCCGCGGCGAGGGCCTCGTTCAGCCCGATCTCCTGGGTGGCCATCGACTTGACCTTGACCACCTCGTCCGCCCCGGCCTGCCGCACCAGGCCGAGCACGATCTCGTTCGCCGCGGCCGCGTCCGGCGCCCAGTGCACGGTGCCGCCGGCCGCGGTGACCCGTTCCTCCAGCTGCACCAGGTAGCGGTCGAGGTTGGCCAGCACGTCGTCCTTGATCGCGGCGCCGGCCGTCCGCAGCCGCGCCCAGTCCGGCAGCTCGGCGACCACCCCGGCGCGCCTGGCGCGGATGGTTCCGGTCGCGCGGGCCAGGTTGCCACGCAGCTGGCTGTCGGCCAGGGCGGCCTCGGCCAGCTCGGGGAACGGCCGGTCGCCGCTGAGGTTCCCGCTGCCCGTGGGCATCCCGAGGAAGGTCATGCCGTGCTCGCCAGGATCTCGGCCAGGTGCACCGTCCGGACGCCGGCCCGCAACCGGGCCAGCCCACCGCCGAGGTGCAGCAGGCAGGACGCGTCACCGGCGGTGCACACCTCGGCACCGGTCTGCTGCACCGCCCGCATCTTGTCGGCCAGCATCGCGGTGGAGACCGCGGCGTTCTTGACCGCGAACGTGCCGCCGAAGCCGCAGCAGGTCTCCGCCGCCGGCAGCTCCAGCAGCTCCAGCCCGGCCACGGCGCGCAGCAGCCGCAGCGGCCGGTCGCCGACCTCCAGCAGCCGCAGCGAGTGGCAGGTCGGGTGATAGGTCACCCGGTGCGGGTAGTAGGCGCCGACGTCCACCCGGCCCAGCACGTCGACCAGGAATTCGCTGAGTTCATAGGTACGTCCGGCCAGCTCGCGGGCAGCGGCCGCCAGCTCGGCGTCGCCCGCCCGGTCGGCCAGCGCCGCGTGCTGGTGGCGCACCGAGCCGGCGCAGGAGCCGGACGGCAGCACCACCGCGTCGTAGCCGACGAAGGCCGCCACCTGGTTCCGGATCAGCGGCAGCGCCGCCGCCGGGTAGCCGGTGTTGATGTGCAGCTGCCCGCAGCAGGTCTGCCCGGCCGGCACCTCGACCCGGCAGCCGAGCCGGCGCAGCAGCCGCACCGTCGCCTTGCCGACGGCGGGGGCCAGGCCGTCGACCAGGCAGGTCACGTAGAGCGCCACCCGCATCCGGTCCGTCGCCACCGCCCCAGGCTACGTGCCGGCGGGGGCGCTCACCCGGCCAGATGACGCTCGCGCAGCAGCACGATCAGCTCCTGCTGCGAGGTGACCCGCAGCTTGCGGAAGACCGAGGAGAGGTGGTTGCGGACCGTGCTCTGGCTGACGAACAGCTGCCGGGCGATGACGGGCACCCGGTCACCGCGCAGCAGCATCCGCACCACCTCGTCCTCCCGGCGGGACAGCCGGTCCAGGCCGGGCACCGGGGTGTCGTCGGCCGGCCGCGCGCCGGTGACGGCGCCCGGCTCGCGCCGGCCCAGCTCCCGTTCCAGCAGCTTGCGGTCGGTGATGTCGTGACACATGCCGATGCTGCCGAGGTACTTGCCGGACTTGCTGTACCGCGGTGAGGCCGAGACCTGGAACCACCGCCGGGCACCGTCGCGGCGCACCAGCGAGCACTCGTACTGCTCCCGCGCGCCGGTGGCCCGGTGGTTGAGCCGGTGCCGGATGAACTCGGCCGCCTCCGGATCGATGAAGTCGAAGACGCTGCCCTCCAGCAGCCGCGCGTGTTCGACCCCGAGCAGCTCGGCCATCCGGGCGTTGGCGATCACCGTGCGACCGGCCGGGTCGATCACCCAGACGCCCTCCAGCGCGCAGTCCATGAACTCGGCGAGCATCCGGCTGCTGGACTCCAGCCGTTGCCGCACCCGGCGCTCCTCGGTCACGTCGGTGATGTTGACGACGACCGCCGAGATGGACTCGTCGGCCAGCAGGTTGCTCAGCCGCAGCCTGGCCCAGCGCCAGCCGCCGTCGGCGTCGCGGGCGCGCAGCTCGAGCTCGAGGTTGCTGCCGGGCACCGCCAGCACCCGCTGCCACTCGCGGCGCAGCCGCGGCACGTCGGCCGGGTGCACGAACTGCCAGACCGTCGAGCCCATGATCTCGCGGACCCGGTGGCCGCAGGTGTAGCTCGGCGACGGGCCGGCGTAGGTGATGGCCATGTTGCGGTCGCAGATGAGCACCAGGTCGCTGCCGCGGTCGGCGATCAGCCGCGGCGCCCGGTCCCCCTCGCGCAGCGCCGGCTGGCCCGGTTCGATCGGTTGGAAGGTCGCGATGATCTCGTCCTCGCCGGACGGGTCGGTGGCCAGCGTGGCGGTCATCCGCAGGGCGAGCCGGGCACCGAACCGGTTGGTGACCGCCAGGTCGCGGGAGAAGGCGCCGTGCGAGCCGACGAATACGAACTCGACAAAGTCCTGGGCCGTCAATCCGAGGTCCACGAGTTCCGAGATGCGCCGGCCCACCGCTTCGGCCCGCGTCCAACCGAACATGCTTTGAGCTTTTGCTGCCCAGAGCGTCACCTTGCCGGAGAAGTCCGTGCCTATGACGGCCACCCACTCCGTGGACGCCGGGCGCAGCGCGACCGGCTCCGGGACGGCCTGGACACCGGCGACCACCAGCCGTGGGACTGTCGCCACCTCGGGCGCCTGAGCAGGATTCATGCCTCAACCCCCTACGGAACGGGCGAACTGTTCACCCGAGATTAACCGACAGTGTCAGCACTTCTACCGCCCGCTGCCATAGACGATCTGTCCCGGCTGGTTCGACGCTTCGTCGCCGAATGGTCCGCGTGCTTATATTTCGCCCGTCGCCGTGAAAAGCTCTTTGATACCTGAGCCGGTCGATTGGAACGGGCCGGTCTCAGCACGGGGGGTGTGGTTGGTTTGCGTCGTGATCTTCCACCGGAAGTGGCGGGGGCCGAAGGCCCCCATTTCTCGATTGTCGACTTCGCCGAACCGGTCCTGCTGCTGAGCCTGGCGGACGAGCGGATCCTGCAGGCCTCGGCCGCCGCGGCCGACCTGCTGACCGGGGGCGTGGATCCGGCCGGCCGGACCCTGCCGGAGCTCGCCGCGGGACCGGGCGCCCGGGCGGCGGACCTGCTGCGGCACGGGCACCTGACCGGCTACCTGCAGCGCCGCAGGCTCAGCTGGGTGCCCGCCGGCTCGCTGGAGATCCGGGTTCGCGGGCTGGGCCCGGGCGCGCCGGCGCTCGCCCTGCTCGCCGTCGACGGGCTGCCGCCGAGCCCGTCCGCCGAACCGGTGGCGGCCGCCGTCGGCTGGGTCGACCAGCAGCTCGGCGTGCGCCGGATCGGCGGGGACGCCGCCCCGCTGCTCGGCCCGCCGGAGGAGGCGCTGGGCCGCTCGCTGCTCGAACTCGTCTGCCCGGAGGACCTGGCCAGCGTGCTCTTCGCGATCGGCCAGGTGGCCCTGGACGGGCAGCCGGTCAGCCTGTCGGTCGGGCTGCGCCGGGGCGGTCCCGGTTCGGCGCGCTACCAGCTGGTGCTGCAGCCGCTGGCACCGGCACCGAGCGTGGCGTTCGCCCTGCAGCCGGAGGGCGGCCCGCCGGCCGGGGCGCAGGACCTGCCCGGGCTGCTCCGCCGGTTCGGCGACGGGCTCGCCGCCGCGGCCGCGGCCCGGGCCCTGGCGACCGCGCAGCGGCGGCCGGAGCGGGCGCTGCCCGAGCTCACCGGTCGCGAGATGCAGATCGTCAGCCGGCTGCTGGCCGGCGACCGGGTGCCGGCGATCGCCAGCCAGCTCTACCTGGCCCAGAGCACGGTGCGCAACCACCTGTCGGCGGTGTTCGCCAAGCTCGGGGTGAGCTCGCAGCAGGAGCTGATCGTGCTGCTGCGGACGCGGCAGGCCCGGCCGTCCGAGTAGCCGGACTCAGGCGCGTTCGAGCACGATGGCGCTGAGCAGCACCCCGCCGGTGACCAGGTACTGGCCGGCGAGCGCGGTCAGCTCGGCGCCGTTGACGGTCGGCCCGCGCACCTGCAGCTCCGCGACGAACCGGCCGGCGGTGGGATCGGTACCCGAGGGATCGATGTGCACCGACGCGCCGTCGAAGTCCAGCCAGCGGCGGGTGATCGGGAACCAGACCTTGTAGACCGATTCCTTGATGGTGAAGAGCAGCCGGTCCCAGTGCACGTCCGGATGGGCGCCGGCCAGGGCGGCCAGCCGGGGCAGTTCCTCGGGGCGGGTCACCATGCCCAGCACGCCCTCGGGGAGCGCATCGTGCGGCTCGGCATCCATCCCGATCCCGACCGCCCGCTCGGCCGGGGCCACCGCGGCCGCCCGGTAGCCGTCGCAGTGCGTCATGCTGCCGACCACGCCGGCCGGCCAGCTCGGCGCGCCCCGCTCGCCGGGCAGGATCGGGGCCGGCGGGATGCCCAGCCGGCCCAGGGCCTGCCGGGCGCAGGCGCGCACGGTGCTGAACTCGGCCCGGCGCTTGGCGACCGCCCGCGCGATCACCTCCCGCTCGGCGGGGAACAGCCCCTCCTCGCCGAGGTCGGTCGAACTCTCGCAGGAGGCCACCCAGGGCGGCAGCAGGTTCGCGATCACGCCGGCACCGGCAGGATCTGGCGCGGCCAGGGCATCCGGCGCTCGCGCGGCCGCCACTCCCGCGGGTAGCCCAGCGAGACCTCCTCGAACCGGACGCCGTCCTCGAAGGTGGTGCGCGGGATGTGCAGGTGGCCGTAGACGACCGCCGAGCTGCGGTACTTCACGTGCCAGTCACCGGTGTGCTCGGTGCCGCACCACTGCGCGAACTGCGGGTAGCGCAGGATCCGGGTGGGCAGCCGGGTCATCGGCCAGTGGTTGACCAGCACCGTCGGCAGCTCGGGGTCGAGCTGGTCGAGCCTGGCGCGTGAGTAGTCCAGCCGGGCGTGGCACCACGCGGCCCGGGTCGGGTACGGGTCCGGGTGCAGGAACTGCTCGTCGGTACAGACCACGCCGGTCTCGTACGCCAGCTCCAGCGCGGCGGCCTGGGTGGTCACTCCCGGCGGCAGGAACGAGTAGTCGTAGAGCAGGAAGAGCGGGGCGATCACCACCGGGCCGCCGGCGCCGTGCCAGACCGGGTACTCGTCCTCCGGGGTGAGCACGTCCGCCGCCCGGCAGCCCTCGACCAGGTGGCGGTACCGCTCCTCGCCGCGCAGCGTCACCGGGTCGGACGGGTGCGTCCACAGCTCGTGGTTGCCCGGCACCCAGATCACCCTGGTAAACCGGGACCGCAGCTCGGCCAGCGTGTCGACGATGCCGCCGGCCAGCTCGCCGACGTCACCGGCCACGATCAGCCAGTCGGCCGGGGTGACCGGTCGCAGCCGCTCGATCACCATCCGGTTGGCCGCGTATCCGGCGTGCAGATCGCTCACCGCCAGCAGGCGCGGGCTCGACTGGGCAGCGGTCATGGCTAGGAGCCTAGCTCCGGGCAAGTCCGTCAATCCAGGCGCATCGCGGGCCGCGCCGCGACGTGGCGAGCAGCCCCGGAAAAGCACCGTTCCCCGGCTCTCGGGGTCGAGCCGGGGAACGGTCGGCACACCTCGTCTGTCTCGGCGGCTCGCCGCCGAGCGGGGGATCAGAACGTGAAAGGTGCCGGTTCAGGAGGTCCGGGCCGGCCAGCTGGTTCGGCCGACGGACATGATCATGGAGGAATGCCGGTGAAATCTCAATAAGGGAATTTGTCGCCTGTCGTTTCAACTCGGAGATATCGGCCAGCCCGACTGCCGGGTGTAGGTTGGCCGGGCTGACATGCCGGACCACGGGGAGCGCACGGGCGTGCATCGCTACGAGATCAGGCTTGATTGGAAAGGC
>Ga0335073_10001770_pt1 | contig 29162 bp, 25 predicted proteins | sample Lox_Sample_22_FD_207093 | JGI IMG/M metagenome (GOLD analysis project Ga0335073, IMG submission 207093) | Soil microbial communities from Loxahatchee National Wildlife Refuge, Florida, United States - Lox_Sample_2.2 | ecosystem: Environmental > Terrestrial > Soil > Wetlands | place: USA... | reverse complement strand
CCTCGGGGGACCGCTGCAGCGATTCACCGATCACACGATCACCGACCCCGATCGTCTGCGGCGGATGCTGGCGCAGACCCGGCGCGACGGCGTCTCCGTCAGCGATCGCCAGGTGACCGATGACGCCCTGTCGGTGGCGGCGCCGATCTTCGACGCCGACGGCGCGGTGCTGGCCGCGCTGTCGATCGTCAGCAAAGCCGACGGGACCGACCCGGCGCGGCTGGTTCCAGCGATCCGGGCGGCGGCGCTGGGGACATCCCGGGCACTCCGCGCCCGCCGCGCTCCGCCCTGACCGGCTGGCGCGGCGGCACTCAGTTCCGCGAATTGCATACAGAATGAACTTCTGTCTATAATTCGCCGCGGCGAGTGCTTGAGAGACCGGTGGTGTCTGCAAAGGAGTGGCTATGAAGCTTGTGACGTTCGACGACGGGCGGGTGGGGAAGGTCGTCGATGGCAGGGTGGTTGAACTCGACGTCCCGGATATGCGCCGGTACTTCGAGCTGGGCGGCGAAGTGCGGGAGACCGGCCGTGAGCTGGCGCTCGAGGACGTCCGGTTGAGGGCGCCGATCGTCCCGAAGAAGTTCTTCCATACCGCGGGCAACTTCCGCGAGCACCACGAGGAGTCCAAGAACGTCAACTGGTCGCACCCGGTCCTGCCGTGGATCGTGTTCTTCCAGAACGTGGACGCGATCATCGGCAACGACGACGCGATCATCTACCCGGAGGCACTGACCAACGAGCTCGACTACGAGCTCGAGCTGGCGGTCGTGATCGGCAAGGCGGGCAAGTTCTTCTCCCCGGAGCAGGCCGCCGACTACATCGCCGGCTATCTGATCTTCAACGACATCACGGCGCGCGACATCCAGCGCGAGGAGATGAAGTCGGGCGTGTTCTGCCTGTCTAAGAGCATCGACACGTTCTGCCCGATCGGCCCGTGGATCGTCACCCCCGATGAGATCCCGGACCCCCACGCGCTGTCGATGGAATTGCGGGTCAACGGCGAGCGCCGGCAGAGCTCCCACATGAGCCGGATGGCGGTCACGGTCCCCGAGCTCATCAGCCACTACTCGGCGATGGGCTACAGCCCCGGTGACATCATCTCGACCGGCACCGTCGCCGGCGTGGCCGGCTTCAGCGAGGACGCCGCGTCTCTGTACCTGAAGCCGGGTGACGTGATCGAGGCCGAGGTCGAAGGCGTCGGCGTGCTCCGCAACCGGGTGGTGTCGTGGGAGGAGGGCCATCCCGATCTGGTCGCCGACGCGACGGGGGTCGTGGCCGCGCAGTAGGGCATGCCGGAGGTCGAGATCGTCGGTGGCCGCCTGCGCGGCCGACACGCCGGGGAGGCGATCGCCTTCCAGGGGATCCCGTACGCGACGGCGCCCCGGTTCGCACCGCCTGGACCGATCGAGGCATGGACGGAGGTGCGCGACGCCGCCCGGCCGGGACCCGCGGCGCCGCAGCCCCGGCGCCCGGCGGCCGCGTTCACGCACGGCGAGCTTCCCGGGACCGACGAGCAATGCCTCGGCCTCAACGTGTTCACGCCGGATCTCGGCGGTCGCCGGCCGGTGTTCGTGTGGCTGCACGGCGGGGGATTCGCGATCGGACATGCCGCCGCCAGCCTGTACTCGGGCGAGCGCCTCGCGGCGGACGCCGGCGCGGTGGTCGTGACCGTCAACTACCGGCTCGGGAGCCTAGGCTGGCTGGGCCACCCGGACCTGGCCGCCGGACCGGACACGCCGGCGGCGAACTGGGGGCTGCTCGACCAGATCGCCGCGCTCGGGTGGGTGCAGGAGAACATCGCGGCGTTCGGCGGCGACTCCACCCAGGTCACCCTGGCAGGGCAGTCGGCCGGCGCGCTGTCTGCGATGGACCTGCTCGTCGCCCCGTGCGCAACCGGACTGTTCCACCGCGCCGTCCTCCACTCGCCGCCGTTCGGCGACGTCGCCCAGCCACCGTCGGTCGCGAATGCTTGGGCGGAGGCGCTCAGTGCTGGTGCAGGAGGGACGGGGCGGTTGGACGGGGTGCGGCTCCGCGATCTCGACGCCGACGAGTTGGTTTCCCTCCACGAGAGGCTATTGGAGGAGCCGGCTTGGCGCGGGACCCGCGGCGGTGCCCTACCGGCAATCGACCCCGGCAGCCTGCCCGCCTCCCCGGTCGAACTTCCCGGAGCGAGTCCGCAGGTCGACGTGCTCGTCGGGCATACCGCCGACGAGGGAACTTTCTTCTTCGACTCGCCGTGGCGACCGGCGCCGCCGCAGGAGCGCATACCGGACATCGTCGCTCACCTCCGCCCCGGAGAGGACGCGGGCGAGGTGCTCGATCGCTACCACGGTGACCTGGTCGCGATCGCGACCGACGCGATGATCGCGGAGCCGCTCGCCCGGTGGGCCACCGCGCGCACGAGGGCCGTGGGCGATCGCAGCGCCGTCCACCGCTTCCGCGTAGACCATCCCGGCGCCGGCCCGCAGCTCCGCGCCACCCACACCGTCGAGGTGCCGCTGTTGTTCGGAACCTGGCGGGACGGAGGCCCGGGGGAGCGGCTCGGCGGCCAAGCGCCGGGCGCGGCCGCGGTGTCAATGGAGCTGGTCGCAGCATGGAGCCGTTTCATCCGCGGGGAGGGGCCGGGCTGGCTCCCGGTGGCGCCGGACTCGGACTCGCCGGAGATCCGCGTGTTCGGTAGCCCCAGCGGTTCGCGGCTCGAGCCCGCGGAAGCCCGCTAACGCAACGCTCACACTTTTGGATGTCTCACACTGGACACAAGGAGCAAAAGTGTGTACAGTTTTCCCCCGTGGGCGCAGATGAGCGCCAGCGAGGAGAGAGATGAGCTCACCGACCGACTCACGACCGCTGCTCGACGTTAAAGGTCTGCGCGTCGCCTACGGAGGCGTTGTGGCCGTCGCCGACGTCGACGTCCAGGTCGCCAAAGGCACCGTGTTCGGCCTGATCGGGCCGAACGGCGCGGGCAAGACCTCGATGGTCGACGCGCTGACTGGGTATACCAGGCCGGCCGCCGGACGCATCGAGTTCGACGGTCGCGACATCAGCCGGTTGCGCCCGTACCGCCGGGCTCGTCTCGGTCTCGCGCGAACGTTCCAGTCGGTCGAGCTGTTCGACGACCTTACGGTTGACGAGAACATGCTCGTCGCCAGCGAGCACGTCAGCGTCGGATCCGCCCTGAGGGACCTGTTCCTGCCGCACCGGCCCCCCGACCGCACCGGGGTCGACTGGGCCATATCGGTGTGCGGTCTGGAGGACGTCGTTGACCGCTATCCGTCGGAGATCTCACTCGGCAAGCGCAAGCTGGTCGGCGTCGGCCGGGCATTGGCCCGCCAGCCACGGCTCGTTCTGCTCGACGAGCCCGCCGCCGGGCTCGATACCGACGAGAGCCTGGAACTCGGGCGCCGCCTGCGCACGCTCCCCGAGGAACACGGCGTGACCGTGTTCCTGATCGACCACGACATGGGACTCGTGTTGAGCGTGTGCGACCACCTGATGGTCCTCGACTTCGGAGCACAGATCGCGACGGGGTCGCCCGCGGAGATCCGCGAGGACCCCCGCGTGATCGAGGCCTACCTGGGAGCGGGACATGCCGCCGCAAGCCACTGACGCGCCCAAGTCCGGTCACGCGCTCGTCCTCGAGGACATGTGCGCGGGCTACCAGCAGATTCCGGTCGTCCGCGACGTCAAGCTCGAGGTCCGTCCCGGCGAGGTGGTGGCGATGCTCGGCCCGAACGGCGCCGGCAAGACCACGACGCTCGAGACGATCGCCGGTCTAAACCGGCCGATATCGGGTCACGTCAAGCTGTCGGGCGAAGACGTCGGCGGCGTGCCGGCGCACGAACTCGCCAGGCGAGGGCTCGCGCTGGTGCCAGAGGGTCGGGCGCTGTTCCCCGGTCTGACCGTGCGTGAGCATCTCCGGCTCGCGGGCGGACGGAGCGGCCCTCGGGAAGGCGAGTTGCTCGAGATGCTCCCGGAGCTCGAGAAATGCCTCCACCGTAAGGCCGGCCTGCTGTCGGGCGGCGAGCAGCAAATGCTGGCGATCGGCCGGGCGCTGGTGACCCGGCCGCGGTTGCTGCTGGTCGACGAGATGAGCCTGGGGCTGGCTCCGGTGATCGTCGAGCGCCTGCTCCCGATCCTGCGCCGGGTGGCCGATGAGTTCGGCACCAGCGTGCTGTTCGTCGAGCAGCACGTGGCGCTGGCGCTCGAGATCTCAGATCGCGCCTATGTCCTGTCACACGGGCGGATCGCTCTTGAGGGCGCCGCCGCCCAACTTCGCGAGCGGCGCGAGCTGCTCGCCGCCAGTTATCTCGGGGAAGCGGCAGCCGCGTGATCGGACCCGTCCCCTCGCAACACAACCCTAGGAGCAATAGATGAAACATTCCAGATGGCTCGGCACGGCCGCCGCTGTGGCCGCCTCGGCGGTCCTGGCCGCTGGCTGCGGGTCGAGCAGTTCGAGCAGCACGACCAGCGCCGCGAGTGGGTCGTCTGGTAGCGCTACGTCCGCCCCGTCGGCGACCAGCACGAGTGCGAGTTCGGGCTCGTCCGTGTTCGGGACACCGAAGAAGGCGACTGGGAGCCCGTACGTGTTCGGCATGATCAACGACGAGACGGGCGCCGTGACCTTCCCCGAGGCACGCCAGGGAGCGATCGCCGCCATGCAGTACGTCAACGACTACCTCGGCGGCATCAACGGTCATCCGATCGTGATCGACAACTGCATCGGCGACGGGACGCCGGCCGGCGCGGCTCGGTGCGCGAACGAGCTCGTGGCCAAGCATCCGCTAGCGATCCTCGGCGCCGCGGACGTCGGCGCGCCCGCGTCGATCCCGATCTATGCGCACGCGAACCTCGCCTATATCGGCGGTATTCCGTTCACGCCGGTGCCGTTCACCGCGCCAAACTCGATCCAGTTCTGGTCGGTCAGCGTCGGCGACAACGCGGCAGCCGCCGTGTACGCGGGCAAGACGCTTGGCGCGAAAAAGGTGGCGCTCATGTACTTCTCAAACCCGCAGGGCGAGTCGATCATTCCCCAGATCGTGCCGGTGTTCAAGGCCGCGGGCGTGAGCACCGTCAAGCTGATTCCGCTGTCGCCGACGTCGCCGGACCCGAGCCCGCAGGCCGCGCTGATCGAGAGCAGCGGTGCCGACCTGTCGTACATCGACGTCCCGAACGGCTGCGGCAACGTGCTGAAGTCGCTCAAGAGCGTCGGCTACAGCGGCAAGCTGATGGGCATCGACCCGTGCGGCGCGCCGCCGGTGATCACGGCTTCGGCCGGCGGAGCCGAGGGCATGTACATCGCGTCTCCGTTCATCCTCGCGACCGGGACCAGCCAGCAGGCCCAGCTGTTCCAGGCCGCGATGAAGCAGTGGGCCGCGCCCGGCACGCTGATCGACTCGCCGTCGATTGCCGGGTTCGCGACGGTGATCAACGTCCAGGCCGCGCTGAGCAAGGTGACCGGGACGTTGAACACGGCCTCGATCGAAGCCGCGTTCAAGACCGGAAGCAACCACCCCAACTTCCTGTCGCACCCCTATACGTGCAACGGGCAGCAGATGACGGGAGCACCGGCGATCTGCAACGACTACTACCTGATGAACCAGGTCAAGAGTGGCCAGCTCACGCAGCCGAGCACGACCGATTGGACCACCTCGAAGGGTTACTACAAGGGCCAGGGGCTCTGACCAACGCGTCTGGATCCGCCCGCCGTCCGGCGGGCGGATCCGATCGCATCGCACCCACGAACACGTAATCAATGTCCAGCTACATCCTGTTTCTGATCCTCGGCCTCGGCTCGGGCGCGACGTACGCGATCCTCGGCCAGGGGCTCGTCCTCAAGTACCGCGGCGCCGGTGTGGTCGACTTCGCCCACGGCGCGGTGGCGATGTTCATCGCCTACGTGTTCGTAAACCTCCGCAGCTTTGGGCAGCTCGAGCTGCCCGTCGTGATCATCCCGCACCAGATCTCGCTCAACGGCGGGACGGGCATCAACACGACGCTCGCGATCGTGATCTCGCTCGTCTATGCGGCGATCTTCGGGCTGATCCTCCACTACCTCGTATACCGGCCGTTGCGCAATTCCGCGCAGCTGACGCGGGTGTGCGCGTCGGTCGGCGTGATGCTCGCGCTCCAGGCGATCGCCGTCCTCAACTACAGCACCGAGCCGGTTGCCACCGGCCCGATCTTCCCCAGCGGCGCACTGAAGATCTCCGGCGTGACGTTCCCGCAGGACCGCCTGTTCTTCGCCGGGGTGGTCGTGGTCATCTCGATCGCGCTGGCGCTGATCTACCGCTACACCCGCTTCGGGCTCGCGACCCGGGCCGGGGCCGAGAACGCGCGGGGGGCCGCGCTGACCGGCATCTCGGCCAACCGCGTCGCGGCTCAGAACTGGGTGATCGCGACCGTGCTCGCCGGCGCGGCCGGCATCCTGATCGTGCCGGTCTCGAGCCTCGACCCGACGTCTTACACGCTGTTCATCGTTCCAGCCCTGGCCGCGGCGCTGGTCGGCCGGTTCGAGTCGTTCTGGATCACGGCGTTGGCCGGCCTGCTGATCGGCTGCTTCCAGTCGGAGCTCAACAAGCTGATCACGGTGTGGACATGGCTGCCCCAATCGGGGCTGTCGGACGCGGTCCCGTTCATCGTGATCATCGTCGTGATGGCGTTCCGGTCGCGCTCGGTGCTGGCGCGAGGCGGAGACGCAGCGCAGAAGAACCCGTCGGTCGGCCGACCGAACACGCCGCTGGCATCCGCGGCCGCATGCTTCGTCGCCGGGCTGATCCTGCTCCTGCTACTGAGCAACGTGCTCAGGTTCGCGTTCATCTCATCGCTGACCGTGACGTGCGTCGCGCTGTCGGTCGTCGTGCTGACGGGCTACGTGGGGCAGGTGTCGCTGGCGCAGATGTCGCTCGCCGGAATCGGCGGCTTCATGCTCGGGCACATCTCGCACGGATGGGGGCTCGGGTTCCCGTTTTCGCTGATTTTCGCCGGCCTGTGCGCGGTCCCGGTCGGGTTGGTGATCGGCCTGCCGGCGCTGCGGCTGCGCGGCGTGAACCTGGCCGTGGTCACGCTCGGATTCGCCGCGGCGATGGACGCGTTGATCTTCTCGAGCGCGGGCTTCGCGGGCGGCACGGCTGGCTTACCGATCAAAGCGCCGCACCTGTTCGGGCTGAACCTCGCGGCCAACGCCGGCAGGTCGACGAACCGCCCGATCTTCGGCGTGATGGTGCTCGTCGTCGTGATCCTGATGGGACTGCTCGTGGCCCGGCTCAGACGCGGCCCCGCGGGGCGCATGCTGCTCGCGATCCGCTCCAACGAGCGCGCTGCCGGTTCGGTCGGGATCAATGTCGCCCAGGGCAAACTGATGGCGTTCGCGCTGGCGGCGTTCATCGCCGGCATCGGTGGCGCCCTGACCGGTTACGCACAGGGCGAGCTGACCGCCGACAGCTTCGCCGCGTTTACGTCGATCAGCTTGCTGGCGATCGTGTTCGTGGCCGGAGTCGGACGGATCTCGGGCGCGGTGGTCGCCGGGGTCATGTTCTCGGCCGCGGGCCTGTTCGTCACCTTCCTCGACATCCATTTGAGCGTCGGCAAGTATCAGGCGATCGTCGCCGGTATCGCGCTGGTGCTGACGGCGGTTCAGAACCCCGACGGCCTCACGAGCACGACGACCGGCAAGGGCCCGGCAGTGGCGTTGATGAAGCTTCGCAATCGGGTCCTCGGGTTACGCAAGCACACCCCCACCGCGACTCCGGCCGCTACCGAGCAGACCGCAGAAAAGCTCGACGTGCACCACCCGGTTGCCTGAAGGGGTGGCGCGGCTACCGAGCCGCCTCCGCGTCGAGCACCTCAGCGACGCGCTCGGGATCGGCACGACCCGGCCGCGGTTCTCATGGTGGCTTCCGGACGGAGCGGATCGGCAGATCGGCTATCGCATCAGGACCGACAACGGCTGGGACAGCGGCCGGGTCGAGAGCTCGGGCAGTGTCCTCGTCGAGTACGCCGGGCCGCCGTTGGCGTCGGCGCGGCGCGTGTCGTGGCAGGTGAAGGTGTGGACGAACCTGGGAGAGAGCGACTGGTCGGACGCGCACTTGTTCGAGCTCGGGCTGCTCGAGGCGGGGGACTGGTCGGCGCGGTGGATCGCGCCGGTCGAAGCCGAGCTGCCGCCGGCAGGGCGGCGGCCGGCGATGCTCGTGCGCGGGGAGCTCGAGCTCCCGGACGTGCCGATCGAACGAGCTCGGCTGTATGCGACCGCGCACGGGGTCTACGAGGTGTTCGCGAACGGCCGGCGCGTCGGCGACGCCGAGCTGACCCCGGGCTTCACGGAGTATCGGGACCGGCTCCAGGTCCAGACGTACGACATCGCCGCGCTGCTGCGCCCCGGCCGGAACGTGATCGGAGCGATCCTGTCCGACGGCTGGTTCCGGGGCCAGGTGGGACTTCCGCGCGCCCATGACCAGTGGGGATCGGAGCTCGGCTTTCTTGCTCAGATGCGGTTTGAATTCGCGGACGGGTCGGCGGCGGTGGGCGGCACTGGCCCTGAGTGGCGGAGCACACGGTCCCACATCGACGCCGCCGATCTGATCGCCGGTCAGGCGGTCGATCTGAGGCGCTCCGCCGTCGGCTGGAGCGAGCCCGGCTTCGACGACGCCGGCTGGGATCAGGTCGCCGTCCCCGATCACGGCTACGCAACCCTCGTGTCCTCACCGGCGCCTGTGGTGCGCGCGGTGCAGGAGGTCGAACCGGTGTCGGTGCGCCGCGTCGGGCGCGGGCAGGTGTTCGATCTCGGCCAGAACATCAACGGGTGGGTCCGGCTGCGGAACCTCGGGCCGGCGGGGACGGCTGTGACGCTGACGCACGGCGAGGCCCTCGATGGCTCGGATGACGTCACCACCGACCACCTCGACGTGAACCTCCCGTTCATTCCCGAGCCGTTACCGGCCGGCCAGGTCGACCGGGTCGTCTCGGCCGGGCGCGCGGGGGAGGGGTTCGAGCCGCGCCATACCACGCACGGGTTCCGGTATGTACGCCTCGAGGGGCATCCCGATGAGCTCGGCGCCGGCGATCTCACCGGCGTCGTCGTCCACACCGACATGACGCGTACCGGCTGGTTCCGTTGCAGCGATGAGCGCATCAACCGCTTGCACGAGGCGGCGGTCTGGAGCCTGCGCGGCAACGCGTGCGACATACCGACCGACTGCCCGACGCGAGAGCGCGCGGGGTGGACCGGCGACTGGCAGATCTTCGTCCCGACCGCGGCCTTCCTCTACGACGTCGCCGGGTTCTCCACCAAGTGGCTGCGCGACCTCGCCGCCGAGCAGTGGTCGAGCGGCGTGGTCGCGAACCTCGCGCCGAGCCCTCCCTCAGAGTCCGAAGGCGGATTCCTCGCCGAGCTCAACGGGTCGGCCGGCTGGGGCGACGCGGCGATGATCGTCCCGTGGGAGATCTACCGCGCATACGGCGACCGGCGCCTGCTCGAGGAGCAGTGGCCGTCGATGGTCGCCTGGCTCGGGTTCGTGGAGCGCACGGCGGCGGGCGCGCGCCACCCCGACCGCGCGGCGCGCCGGTCCGAGCCATTGCCGCACGAGCGCTACCTGTGGGACACGGGCCATCACTGGGGCGAGTGGCTCGTGCCCGGCGAGGACCTGAAGGGGATAGACGAGTTTGAAGCGTTCCGGCGTGCGGATAAGGCGGACGTCGCCACCGCCTACTTCGCGTACTCGGCGCGGCTGATGAGCCAGATCGCGCAGGTCATCGGTCGCGACGCCGATGCGATCCGCTACGGCGAGCTCGCCGAGCAGGTGCGGGCTGCCTGGCGGGCGGAGTTCATCGGGCCGGACGGCCGCCTCATGCCCGACACCCAGGCCAACCACGTCCGCGCGCTCGCCTTCGGCCTCGTCCCCGACGAGCTACGTGCGGGTGCGGCGGCGCGCCTCGTCGAGCTGGTCCGGGAGGCGGACACCCACCTCGCCACCGGCTTCCTCGCGACGCCGTACCTGCTGCCGGTGCTCGCCGACACCGGTCACGTGGACATCGCTCACGAGCTGCTGTTCTCGGACACGATGCCGTCGTGGCTGTACATGATCGACCGCGGCGCGACCACGGTGTGGGAGCGCTGGAACGGGATGGACATCGACGGTAAGCCGTACGAGTCGCTCAACCACTACTCCAAGGGAGCGGTGATCTCGTTCCTTCACCGCTACATCGCCGGGATCAGGCTCCCTAACGACGGGGATCCCGCGTACCGTCACTTCCGCGTCGAACCGTGCCCCGGTGGGGGGATCACCTCGGCGGAGGCGCAGCACGACAGTCCATACGGGCGGATCGTGTCTTCCTGGCGAGTCGCAGGCAACACGTTCGCGCTCGACGTCGCGGTTCCGCCGGGAACCACCGCCGAGATCGCCCTACCCGATGGAACCGCGGAAACCGTGGCCGCCGGTCGTCACACGCTGAGAGGGTCAGCAGGCGATGCCGGCGGGCGGACCCGGGCCTGAGCTCGACGGGCACGCGACGACCGCCCGTGGTGGCACCGCGACGGCGGTGGTGGCGCGGCTGGCGGCGAAGTTCGCGCCGGTCAGCCGGGCCTGGACAGAGAGCGTGGTCGCGGACGACGACACGACACGGGCCGAGAAGCGGAACGTTCGCGGCGATCCGTTGACGAGCGCGTCGGCGTCCCAGCACAGGCGCCCGGCGCCCGCGACCGCACCCGGGGCTCGGACGACGCGCAGCTGCCTCGGAAGCGTCACGCATACGGTCGGCTTCACTCCCGGCACCGGCTTGATTACGCCGGCCGTGACGACGAAGCCGACGACGTGCCCGGCGCCCGCCACCGGTTGGATCGGGACGATCCGCACCTTCGCCTTGGTGCCGCGCGGAGTTACCGTGGCCGTAGTCCTGGCCGTGTCGTTGGCATAGCTCGGATCGAACTGGTCGTCGCTGGCGGTGACGTCGTCGATCAGGCGCCCCGGCCGCAGCGGTCGTACGTGCACCTCGAGGGTCTGGCTCTCGCCCGGACCCAGATCGGCCAGGCTGCACTGGACGGCGGGACCGGAGCTGCACGTGAACGCTCCGGGGTCGATCGCAATCACCTGAGCCGCGGCGTCCAGCGCGTCGGTTAGGTCGACGCCGGTCGCCGTGCCGGGCCCGTTGTTGACCACGGTGATCGTGTCGATCAGGGTCCCGCCAAGGGTGTCCTGCGACGAGCTCTCGTGGTCCTGGATGGCGAGATCCGCGGTCGCGGCGCCCGGCGGCGGCATCGAAGCCGTCGCGTCGCCGCTGTCGTTCGCCGGGGTCGGATCGAACTGGGACGCGCTAATGCTGGCCTCGCTTGTCGAGCCGGCGAGCGCGTCGGCCTCCGGCTCGACCAGCACGACGTCGGCCTCGGCCGACCCGCCGGCGTCCAGGTGGGGGATGACGCAGGTCACCTCGATCGCGCTGATCGAGCATGTGCCCTGGTCGACCGTGGCCGATTCGATGGTGGCGCCGGCCGGCACAGCATCGTGCAAGACAACGTCAGTGGCGTCGCCCGGCCCGGCGTTGTCGATCGTGACGTGGTCGTCGACCGCGTCGTTGCCGAACGCGGCGGGCGCGACCGTCTCGCTCTGGGCGAGGGCCAGATCGGCCGGCTCGAGTGGTGTCGGACTCGGTGTCGCGGTCACGATCGTCTCCGATGACAGCGCGGTCAGCTCCTTGCCGAGCGTGGGCGCTATGAACGTTGCCTGAGCGGTGTTTCTGATCTCGTGCTCGGCGGTGAGGTTGTCGTCGACGCGAACCTCGAAGCTGATCTGCGCGGTATCACCGGGCGCACCGGACACCGCCAGCGTGCCTCCCTTCCCCGCAGCGGCGCCGCTCCCGAGGAAGAACCGGACGTTCTTCTGGCCGGCGTCGTACTCGCCCTGGTCGTCGCCCACGAGGTCGGTTGGAGTGGACGCGCTCGCCGGTGCGCTCGGGATTCGCAGCGTCCCGGCTATGTACGTCGTGTTCGGCGGGATCTTGTCGGTGGCGACGAAGTTGGTCGCCGCCTCGAGACCGTCGTTCTTGAACGTCACCGCGTAGCGCAGCCTGTCGCCCGCTTGCGTGGGCCCGTCCGGATCCGTCAGGTTCGCGACGGTCTTGGTCGCGCGTATGACGGGGGCGTACAGATCGGTGGCGAACGTGATCACCTGCGGCAGGTACTGATCGCTGGTGGTCTTCAGGCCGATCGTCGCGCTGGTGGCGCCGTTGGCGAGGAGTCCGTCGATCCCGATCCGCTTCGCGTCGAACCCGAGCTGGTTGATGTAATCGGGCGTCTTATCGGTGAAGTAGCGCCCGTCGTTCGAGATCACGCTGTTGAAGAAGTTGTTGCCGGCGTTCAGCGCGTCGCTCAGCACTTTGCCGTCGAGGGTCGCGCTGTCCCCGCTGATCCCGCGGTCGCCCTCGTAGGCGACGAAGCCGAGCTTGGTTCGGACGGGTCCGGTGAGGGGCGTCTGAAATCCGCTGACGGGGATCGTGGTGGCGGACTTGCCCTGCGTGACGGATGTCAGGCCGTCGAACACGGTGAGGTTCCGGGGCGGCTCGCCGGCGGCCTCGTAGGCGACCACGAGCGCCCAGCCGGCGTAGCGGTCCTCGCCCGTCGCCGCCTGCACGTTCGCGACCGTGTACACCCCGGGTCCGGCACGCTGCACCTGTCCGGTGACGTCGACGAACGCGGCGTACGCGCCGGTGACATCGGAGCTCAGATCGACCGCGGCGGTGAGATGGTCGAAGCCGGCCACGCCCGGCGGCTTGAGGTCGACCTTGCCGAGGGCCGCCACGGTCGAGTCTGGGGCGGCCTTCCCGCCGGTGCCTGCGTTCGTGCGGGACCCGTAGTAAAGGCCCGCGAACAGCACCCGGGCGCCGGCGGGCAAGGTGAGGCGTGCCGAGGAGGAATCGAGCGCGGTGGAGTCGGTGTTGACCCGCACCATCGAGAAGTTGTTGTTGTTCAGCACGCTGCCGACGCCGGCGCGCGCGTTCGCGCAATCGGCCACCGTCGTCTGACAGGTCTCGAGCGTGTTGCCGACGATCGCGATGTCGCCGTTGGCGTTCGTGCTGAACCGCGGCGTGAACGCGCGATCGGCGAGCGCCGGAGATGCGACCCAGGTCGCGAGCGCCACCGCCAACACGACTGAACGTCGGACAGCCAGAAAGCCTCGCTTCATCGACCGCCTCCCCTCGACAGTCCCTAGACGTCCGGGCGAATGCTACTGCGTGCCGGCGCGCCGGCCGAGCAACCAGTCGACGTTGCCACGGCCGATCGCGTCGAGCGCGTCGGCTTCGAGCCCGAGGCCTCGGAGGCCATCGGCGGTCGCGGCGATCGGGACGTACGGGTAGTCGCTTCCGAACACGATCCGCTCGTGGCCGAGGAACTCCGTCGCCGCGGCGAACGCCGCGCGGCTCGTGGTCGTGACCGCGTCGGCGTACAGATGCGACAACTGGCCCAGCGGATCGGTGACGCTGCCCGTCATCTGCGCGAGCGCGACGATCCGCTGGGACAGCATCGGCACCGCGCCGGCGCCGTGCGAGAAGATGAATGAGACTCCGGGCCAGCGCGCGAACGAGCCCGCGTACAACAAGCTCGTCACAGCCCGCGTCGTGTCAAACGGGAACTCGATGAACGGGTCCGGGTAATCCGGGAGCAGACCTCGGCATGCGGGCGGCGCGATCGGATGGACGTGCACGACCGCGCGCCGGCGGTCGAGCTCCTCGAATAGCGGGGCGAACAGCGGGTCGCCGAGGTGGCGCCCGCCGTAGTTCGACAGGAGCCCCACCCCGTCGGCGCCGAGTTCGTCGAGCGCGAACGCGAGCTCGGCCAGGCTCGCGTCGACGTTCGGGAGCGGCAGCGACGCGAATACGCCGAACCGGCCGGGGTGATCCCGGGCGAGGCCGGCGGCGTACTCGTTGCAGGCGCGGGCCAGGCCGGGGTCGGACGCGCCGGGCACGCCGAGCGACGTGTATGCGGTGTCGATCCCAAACCCGTCGAGCTGCTCGAGCGCTCGCTCCGGGGTCCAGGCGAGCACCGCGGGGTCGCGAGCGAAGTACAGGATCTCGTCCCGCTGGGCGGCGACGAACGGCGGCGGAAGGATGTGGTGGTGGACGTCGATCCATCCCATGCTTCAGGCACCCGCCAGCGCGGCAGCGACCGTCTCGGGTCGGAGCGGAAGTGCCTCGATGCGGTCGCCGAACGGCGCGATCGCGTCGAGGACCGCGCACACGACGGCCGCGGGCGTGGCCGACGCGGGTCCTTCGGCCATTCCCTTGATCCCGCCCGTCCCGTTCTCCGACGGCGTCTCGAGATGCTCGATCTCGATCGGCGGCATATCGGTGGCGCGTGGGAGCAGGTACTCGGCGAGCGTCGTCGTCTGCGGCTGCCCGGTCTCGTCGTACACGTAGCGCTCGAGCAGCGCGAGGCCCACGCCCTGAGCGACGCCGCCGCGGACCTGGCCCTCGACGATCATCGGGTTGACCATCGTCCCGCAGTCCTCGACGACCACGATTCGCTCGATCGTCACGCCCCCGGTCTCGGCGTCGACCTCGACGGCGGCGGCGATCGTCCCGTTGGAGTGGGTCGGGCGAGGTGGATCGAAGAAGGCGGTCGCGGTGAGCGAGGGGTCGCCGAGTTCGGCGCGGACGTTAGGGGCGAAATGGGCCGCGCCGGCGATCGCCGCAAGGGGAATGCGCCGCGACGGCGCGCCGCGGACCCCTACCGTGCCGTCGACCAACTCGAGGTCTTCGGGCGCGGCCTCGAGCAGAACCTCGGCCGCCCGTAACAGCTTGTCGCGCACGGTCAGCCCGGCTCGGCTGACCGTGCCGGCGATGAACACGCCACTGCGGCTGCCGAACGTTCCCATCCCGAACGGCGTGCGGGCCGTATCGCCGTCGATCACGCGAACGTCCTCGGGCGCGACCGCAAACATGTCGGCGACGAGCTGGGCCGCGGTCGTCCGGTGGCCCTGGCCGTGCGAGAACGTGGGGAGTGCGACCGTGATGTGTCCCGACAGGTCGATGCTGACCGTCGCGTTGTCGTGCGAGCTGCCGGGCAGCCCGCCCGCACCGCCCGCCGACCCGAGTCCGGCCGCCTCCACGAACGGCGAGACCCCGACGCCGATTAGTCGCCCTTGCGCCCGCGCTGTGGCCTGCCGCTCGAGAAAGCCGTCGTAGTCGATGAGCTCCAGCGCCCGCTCGAACGCTGTGCGCCAGCTCCCCGGCTCGTACTGCTCGCCCAGCACGGTCTGCCACGGGCCGTCGGAGACGAGATTGCGCCGGCGGAGCTCCATGCGGTCGATGCCGATCGCTCGCGCCGCATCGTCCATGAGCACCTCGCGGAGCGTCTGGCTGGTAGTCATGCCGACGCCCCGGAACGGCGACAGCGGGGCCTTGTGGCTGACGACGCCGCCGGTGTCGAGCGCGTACGCGTCAAGGCGGTAGAGGCCGGGCACCGTGTACGCGGCGACCATGAACTCGACGTAGGCGCCGATGCCGCTCGAGTACGCGCCCGTGTCTGACACGAACCGCGAACGGATCGCTCGTAGACGCCCGTCGCCGTCGAAAGCCGCTTCGAGCTCGGCGTCGGCCTCCTTGCCGTGGGCACCCGCCGTGAGCGCCTCGCTGCGGTCCTCGACCCAGCGCACCGGCCGGCGCATTCGCATCGCCGCGACGGCGGCGCACAGGTACTCCGGGAGCATCACCTCCTTGCCACCGAATGCGCCACCCATGGCAGGGCAGATCACACGGACGTGGCTGGTCGGCAGCCCAAGCGCCTCGGCGAGCGCGGCCCGGGCCAGATGCGGCATCTGAGTCGACAGGTGGCAGGTGAGCTCCCCGGTCGCGGCGTCGTAGTCGGCGACGATCCCGCACGTCTCGAGCGCCGAGGTGACGACTCGCTGAATCGCCAGCCGCCGCCGGGCGACGTGCGACGCGCGGCTGAAGGCCGCGTCGACGTCTCCGTGGGTCGCCCGCTGGCGGAAGTAGCGGCCGTCGGGAATCCCGTCGTGGATCGGCTCGTGCTCGCCGAGGGGCTCGAGCGCGACGATCACCGCATCGGCGCCGTCCTCGGCGGCGTAGCGATCGTCGGCGAGCACCGCGGCCACCGGCTCCCCGACGTAGCGGACGCGGTCACCGGGCAGCGTCACCCGCGGAGTCTTGAGGGCGCCCTGGAGGTCGACGAAGTCCATGGTCGGGTGGACGTGCGACAGCTCCTGCGGCCCGAGCACAGCGCGTACACCCGGCACCGCGCGCGCCGCCTCGACGTCGATCGAGGTGATGCGGGCGTGCGGGACGGGCGAGCGGACGAACGCCAGCTCGAGCATCCGCGGCAGCTGCACGTCGGTCACATAGCTCGTCGCCCCGGTCAGCATCCCGGGGTCCTCGAGTCGTTGCACGCGCTTGCCCGCCCACCGCTGCTGGGCGTAGAGCGGCCAATCGTTCACGGCCGGCTAGCCTCCACGATCGCGTCGACGATCGTGTCGTAGCCGGTGCAGCGGCACAGGTTGCCGGAGATCGCCTCGCGGACCGCGTCCGGCTCGAGCGGCTGCCCGGACTCGACCAGCGGCAGAACGGCCATCAGCATGCCCGGCGTGCAGTACCCGCACTGAAGGCCGTGGTGCTCGTGCAGCGCGCGTTGGAGCGGATGTAGCGCGCCGTCGTCCTCCGCGAGGTCCTCGACCGTCCGCACGCTGCGACCGTTCGCCTGGACGGCGAACATCAGGCAGCCGCGCACCGGCGCCCCGTCGAGCAGGACGGTGCACGCGCCGCACGCGCCCATTGCGCATCCGATCTTCGTGCCGGTGAGGCCGAGCCGGTCGCGGAGCAGATCGGCGAGCAGCAGCCGCGGCGCGACGTCGAGCTCGTGCACGGTCTCGTTGACCTCGAGCGAGATCCTCGTCACGTCGCGAGCTCCGTGAGCGCTCGACGCGTGAGCACGGCCACGAGCCGGCGGCGATAGTCGGGCCCGGCATGGACGTCCGAGGGCGGGTCGATCGCAGCGGCCGCAGACTCCGCGGCGGCGCCGATCGCGTCGGCGGTCGGCTCGGCTCCGGTCAGGAGCGCCTCCGCTTCGCGCGCGCGAACCGGGCGGTCGGCGACGCCGAGGAGCGCGATCCGGACGCGGTTGACGCGGTTTCCGTCGCCGAGCTCTGCGGTGGCGGCGACGCCGGCCGTAGCGAACTCACCCGTTGAGCCGCCGAGGCGCGGCGTGACCTCGTGGAACGCGACGCGCGGTCTGTCCGCCGGGATCCGCACCGCGACCACGAGCTCGTCGGGCTCGCGCGCGGTCGTGTAGTACGAGCGGAAGAACTCGTCGGCGGCGAGCACCCGCTCGCCCCGCACGCTCCTCAGCACGATCTCGCCGTCGAGCGCGAGCACCACTGCCGGGACCTCGGCGGCCGGATCGGCGTGAGCAACCGACCCGCACACGGTGCCGCAGTTGCGGATCGCCGGATGGCCGACGTGGCGGAGCGCGCGCTGCAGCAGCGGAACGCTCGCGTCCTGCTCGGCCTCGGTCATGCGGACGCCCGCGCCGACCTCGGTCCGGTCGCCCTCGCCGCGTATGCGGCGCAACTCCGGGATGCGCATCACGTCGATCAGCACCCCGGGTGCCGCGATTCGCAGGTTCATCATCGGGATCAGGCTCTGGCCGCCGGCCAGCACCGCCGCCTCATCGCCGTGCTCGGCGAGCGCCCCCAGCGCTTCCTCGCATGTCTCGGGCGTGAGGTACTCGAACGCGCTCGGCTTCACAGCTGCTCGCGCAACAGCGTGAGCGTCCCGGCCCACGCTTGCTCGGCGGCCGGCTCGTTGTAGGCGTCCCTCCCCGGCATCATGAAACCGTGCTCGGCGCCGGCGAGGATGTCGATCCGGTGGGCGACGCCGGCCTCCTCGAGCCGGTCGCGGAGCGGCGGGATCGTCGTCAGCGGAGTGACGCTGTCGTTCTCTCCGAATCCGAAGTAGAGCGACGCATGGATCCGCTCGACCTCGAGGTGCGGCGAATCGGGCTGGTCGGTGACCAGACGCGCGGGGTGCAGGAGCGACGCCGCCGCGATATCGGTTCCGAACGCCTCGGCCGCGCGGAGGCCCAGTCGGCCGCCCATGCAGAAGCCGATGCAGCCCCAGGCCTCCTCCCCGCCCGCAGGCACCGCTTCGAGCATGAGGCGCGTGTCCTCGAGAACCGCATCGTCCTGGACCTGCCCCACGGCCTTGTGCATCCGCTCGAACTCCTCGGGATCGCCGCTCCCGAGTCGCGCCGGGTTCGGCCGGTCGGCCGGGTCGAGCGCGTAGTACAGATCGGGCAGGATCGCGGTGTAGCCGGCGTCGACGAGTCGCTCGGCGTACCCGAACAGCGCCGGCCGGATCCCGGGGGCGTCCATGAACAAAACGACGCGGGCTGACGGCCGGTCGCCATCGGGCCGGTGGACGTAAGTCGGCATCGTCCCGCGCGGTGTCGTCACGTCGATCGTCGTCTGGCTCATCGCATCTCCTTGAGTTCACGCTTGGCTTGATGGTGCGGCCACGCCGGCGACTGCGGCGGCGTTCGCGCACCGGGTACCCGCGATCCTCCCGAACACGATCGCATCGGTCAGCCCGCCGCCGTGCTCGGTCAGATGGCCCCAGATCGAGCCGGCGGCGCCGGCGGCGAACAGGCCGGGGACCGGCGCGCCTCCCGGACGCAGGACCCGGGCATCGGCGTCGCGGCGGGGACCGCCGGAAGCGGTCGCGACTCCGGGCGTCATCCGGATCGCGTACAGCGGCGGATGGAGCGGCAGGAGCGTCGCGGGATCGCGGCCGAAGTCCTCATCACGATGCGCGCTCACGGCTTCGGCGTACCGGTTGAGTGTGGATGCGAGCATCGCGGGGTCGAGGCCGGTCGCGGCCGCGAGCCCCGCGGTGTCCTCTCCGCGGGCGATCCACCCGGCCTCGACTTCGGCGGCGTTGTCGGGGCTCCACTCGTAACCGTTTGGACTGCCGACGATCCCATGCAGCGGACCGGCGAGGCGCGCGGCCTCGTCGAACACGATCCACCCGGGCATGTTCGGACGGTTGGGGTGGCGGGGGAGATAGGTCGTCACCGCGCGGACGGCATCGTGCACCTCCCAACCGGTCTCGTCGGCGAACCGCCGGCCGTCGCCGTCGAGGTAGATGAAGCTCGGGGCGTGGACGTCCAACGTGAACGCCGTAGGGAAGTCCGGGTGCACGAATGAGAGCCAGCCGAAGAACGCGCTCATGTGCCACAGCGACGCGCCGGCGGCGCGGGCCAGTCCGAGCGTGTCGCCCGTGTTGCCCTGGTGCCCGACGGATGCGAGTGGCAGCGGAAGATAGGTGTCGCGCAACTCGGGGTCGGCCTCAAAGCCGCCGCTGGCCAGGACGACGCCGGCGCGCGCCACGATCCGTCGGCGCTCGCCTGCCTGCTCGCAGACCACGCCGGTCACGCGATCCCAGTCTTCGAACACCAGATCGATCGCACGGCACCCGCACGCCACGGGGATGTCGCGCTCATGGACAGCCGCTTCCAGCGCCCGCCACAGGCCGGGGCCCGGGCGCTCGCCCGGCGCCGGCGCGAACTGGCGATAGCGGACGTGGCCGGCGCCGGGGAAGTGCGGCCACGACGGGAGCATTCCGCCGAACGCGTCGGCATCGACCTCCGGGGCGCTGCCGCCGAGCGACTCGACGAAGTCGGGAACGTCGAGCAGCCCCCGCGCGTACGCGTCGAGCACGGATCGGTCGGTCTTGCCGAAGCACAGCGCGTCGAGGTGGTCGACCGCCCGGGGACCGTCGACCTCAAACAGGAAGCCGCCCGAGTGGATGCAGTTGCCCCCGCCCGATGCCGTCTTCTCGATGATCGCCACCGAGGCGCCGGCGTCGCGCGCGCTGATAGCGGCACTGGCGCCGGCGGCGCCGAACCCGACGACAAGGACGTCCACCTGATCGGGCGGGTTCATGCCGGCGCCCCGGCCACGACCCGCAGCGGTTCCGATCCATCCCAACCGACCGCCGCTTCGCGCACCATCTCGTAGAAGCGAAGCAGCTCGTCGTGGCGCTGGAGCACCTCGATCGGATGCCCGAACTGCTCGCCGCCGTCGAACCAGACCGCGGTCGCGGGCCCGGTGCGACCGACGTGGAACGGAGTGAATCCCAAGCCTCGGAGGCGCGCGACCTCGTCCTCGAGCGACTCAGCCAGCCAGGCAACGTGGCCGACACCGCCGCCGGGGCCGACCAGCGAGTCGCGCAGGCCGACGGGCTGGACATCGTGAACCTGGGTGAGCTCGACGATCATCGGTCCCCACGCGCCGAACGCGGATGAGTGGTCATACACCGCCGGCTGGCCTTGGTAGCTCACGTCGTCGAACGGGATGTGCTCGATCGCAAGGAACGGCCCTGCACCCGTCGCGGCGGCGAACCGCGGCACGTCACGTCGCAAATCCTCGACCACGTAGCCGAAGTGGTGGATCGGCGGAAGCATGCCAGGACGTAACTGTAGACTATTAGTCATTCTGTATGCAATACTGCGGATGGGATGCGAGTCGCTTTCGACCACGTGGGTCTCTCGGTGGCCGACCTCGAGGCCGCCGAAGCGTTCTACACGACCGCGTTCGGATTTGCGAGGCAGCTCGCTTTCGACCTCTCGCCGCATCCGATTCGCGGCGTGATGCTGAATCACGCCGAGGGGTTCCGGCTCGAGCTGTTCGAGCACTCGTCATCGGTCCCCGGGCTCCAGGCGGCCACGCCGATCGAGGCGCACGCCACCCGCGGCTACAACCACTTCGCGCTGAGGACTACGGACATCGACGGGCTGTGGGAGAGCGCGCTCGAGGCGGGTGCGACCGCGGTCATGGCGCCGGGGGACTCGCCCGAGCCCGGCGTCCGGTTCGCCTTCTTCGCCGATCCCGAGGGCAACCTAGTGGAGCTCGTCGGCTGATGCGGAGGCTCGACGGCAAGGTCGTGTTGATCACCGGGACTGCCGGGGGCCAGGGCGCCGCCGCCGCGCGGCTGTTCGCCGGCGAGGGCGCCACCTTGTTCGGGTGCGATCTCGACGCAGAGCGCGCCGAGGCCGTCGCGGTGGAGATCCGCGCGGACGGGGGAGAGATTCACTGCACGGCGCCGGTGGACCTGGCCGATCCCGACGCCGCCGCGGCATGGGTCGACGCCGCGGCCGAACGCGCTGGCGGGATCGACGTCGTTTACAACAACGCCTCGGCGCCGCGCGTGGGGCCGTTTGAGGAGCTGAGCTGGGAGGACTGGCGGTTCACGATCCACAACGAGCTCGACCTGATCTTCACCGTCACCCGGGCGGCATGGCCGCACCTCATCGCGCGCGGCGGCGGGATCGTCATCAACACCGCGTCGGTGTCGGCGCACCGCGGCGCGACGTTCATCGAGCAGGCCGCCCACGGCGCCGCCAAGGGAGGCGTGCTCGCGATCACCCGGCATTTCGCGGCGTCGGGAGCGCGGCATGGGATCCGGGCGAACTCGATCAGCCCGGGGCTGATCGTCACGCCCCAGATCGAGCCGTTCCTCGAGGAGCCCGGCCATCCCGTCCACGAGATGCTCCACTCGCACCCGCTCGGTCGCCTCGGCTGGCCCGAGGACGTCGCGCGGGTGGCGCTGTTCCTGGCAAGCGCCGACGCCGCCTACCTGAACGCTGTCGACATCGTCGTCGACGGCGGCCAGTCACTGATCTCGTGAGCTTTACGGGCGACATCGTCTGGCGGGGTGAGCCCGGCTACGAGGAGGCGCGGGTCGGCCGGGTGTTCAACGCCCGCCGCCCCGAGCGCTACCCGGCCGCGGTCCTGCTCGCCGCGAGCGAGGACGACGTCGTCGCCGGCGTGCGACTGGCGCGGGACCGCGGGCTCAAGGTGACCGTCCGCGCCGGCGGGCACAGCTGGGCCGCGTGGAGCGTGCGCGACGACGCGCTGTTGATCGACATCGGAGGGATGAGCGAGACGACCTACGACCCCGAGAGCGGGATCGCCACCGCCAGCCCGGCGGTCAAGGGAGGCGCCGAGCTCGTCCCGTTCCTTACTTCCCACGGCCGGGCGTTCCCCGGCGGCCACTGCCCGAGCGTCGGCATCGGCGGCTTCCTGCTCCAGGGCGGGCAGGGGTGGAACGGCCGCAAGTACGGGTGGGCGTGTGAGAACGTCGCCGCGATCGACGTCGTGACCGCCGACGGCGAGCTGCTCCGGGCCGACGAGGAGCAGAACTCCGACCTGCTGTGGGCGGCGCGGGGCGCCGGACCGGGCTTCTTCGGCGTCGTCACTCGCTTTCACCTGCGCACGTATCCGCTGCCGCGCGCGATGACCCACGACACGTGGATGTTCGAGCTCTCGGAGCTCGAACTGCTGCTCCGCTGGATCGACGAGTTGTTGCCCTCGTTCGACCGAGTGGTCGAGCCGGTGATAGCGGCCACGCGGCTTCCGCGGCCTGAGGGTCCACCGGTTCTGCTGCTGCACACGACCGCGATGTGCGACACGACCGAAGAGGCGGATCGCGTGCTGGCGCCGCTCCGGGCGTGCCCGATCGCCGACCGCGCGGTCGCCCACGAGACCGGGCTGACGACGGTCGAGCAGGAGAACGAGGCCCAGGCGGCCCAGAATCCCGAGAACCACCGCTACGCGGTCGATTGCACCTGGACCGACGCCCGGGCTAACGAGTTGGTTCCCCACTTGCGAGCCCTGTGGTCCGAGCTTCCGACCGAGCATTCGTTCTCGATCTGGTACGGGTGGGCGCCGAGCCGGCCGCTGCCGGACATGGCGTTCTCGGTCGAGGGCCGCGCGTATATCGCCACCTACGCGATCTGGACCGATCCGGCCGACGACGAGCGCCACCGCAGCTGGGTCGTCGACCACACCGCTCGGCTGGCGGCGCTCGGGAAGGGCGTCTACCTCGGCGATACCGATTTCACGCGGCGGGCGGACCGGTTCCTCGCGCCCGAGAACTTCCGCCGGCTGGAGGAGATCCGGGCGCGGCGCGATCCGGAGGGGCGGTTCTGCTCCTACCTGATCGCGGACGGCGCCGAGCTCAACGCAGAACCAGACCGCCGTCGACGCACAGGGTCTGCCCCGTAATCGCGCCGGCGGCGTCGGTCGCTAGGAACGCGACGGTGGCGGCGACGTCGTGCGGGCTCAGCGGTCGGTCGATTGCCTGGCGTGCCTGCACCTGCGCGAACGCTTGCGGGGGCGTGTCGGCGACCGCGGCCGGCGTGGGCGTCAGGCCCGGCGCCACGCAGTTGACCGTGATCCCGTCGCGCCCGAGCCCGCGGGCGAGCGTGCGTGCGACTCCGATCAACGCGGCCTTGCTGGCCACGTACGCGAGCAGGTCGGGCGCCGGCGGATCCCACACGGTGTCCGAGACGACGATCACGATCCGGCCGAATCCGCGCTCGGCCATTCCGGGCGCGAACGCCTGCGCCAGCCACAGCGCCGACTCGACGTTCACCGCCTGAACGTGGCGCCACGAGTCGAGGCCGAGGTCGGCCAGCGGCGCCCGGTCGAACGTCGCCGCCGCGTGGACGAGCACGTCGCACCGGCCGTGCGTCTCGAGCACGCGGGCGGCCGCGGCCTTCACGTCGTCGTGGCGGGAGAGGTCGACCGGCACGTCGCCGGCGCGGTCGAGGATCGCCACCGTCTGATCGGTGGCGGCGAGCGCCGCAGCGATCGCGCCCCCGATCGCGCCGGCGCCACCCGTTACCACGGCCACCGGGGTCATCGCACCCTAGGCTGGTCGAGAAAGCGAACCTGTCGGACGCTTTTTCGACCAGGCTTCAATGGCCGTGAGATTACTGCACGCATTTGACACAAGTGTATACAATTATGATCACCCGCCGCTCTCCGGGACGACGGGGCAGAATCCCGAATCGAGACGAGGCTGAGGAGAAGCATGTCCTACCAGGTCCATTCGCCGGCCCCCGTGCGTGAGCTGCCGGGCGAGCCCGTGCCCTACTACCTCGCCGATGGCGACGGCCGCGCACACCTGTTGCTCGGCCAGGTCGGCCGCGCGCTGGCCGGGACCGAAGAGACCGCCGGCGCGATGTCGGTGATGACCGCGGTCGGGCCGGCTGGAGGACCGATCCCGATGCACCGTCACGAGAACGAGCACGACTACTTCTTCTGCGTGCGTGGCGCCGTCCAGGTGTGGGCCGACGGCGAGAGCCGGATCCTGAATCCCGGTGACGTCGCGAGCGTGCCCGCCGGCGTGCTCCACGCATATCAGTTCCACGGTCACTACAGCCAGTTCATGGGACCGATCGCGCCGGCCGGATGGGACCGCTTCTTCGACTTCACCGGCACGCCGTACGCCGGCCCCGCTTATCCGCAGGTTGACGACAGCCCGCCGCCGTTCGCGAAGTTCGGCGCGGCCGAGGCGAAGTTCGCAATGAAGTACTTCCCAGAGGAGCCCTACGCCGAAGCGAGCAGGGGTGCCGACGACACGCTCCCGGGGACGCAAACCGCGTACTTCCTGAAAGCGGGCGAGGGACCGCGCCACGTCCTGTTCGGCCAGGTCGCCTACCAGCTGATGACCGGCGCCGAGTCGGGCGGCGCGCTTGGGATGACGGTCACCGAGGGCCCGAGGAGCGCGGCCGTCCCCGGCCACGTGCACGAGCACACGTACGAGGCGATCTACTGCCTCGAGGGCAGGCTGCTCGTGACCGTCGACGGCGAGGAGCACCTGCTGACCAGAGGCGACTTCGTCAGCATCCCAGCCGGCGCCGAGCACACGTACGCGATGGACGCGCACCTGACCCGGTTCGCGAGCATGTATGGGCCGGCCGGGCCCGAGCGCTTCCACGAGGTGGCGGGCGAGATCGCCGAGCAGCGCATCTTCCCCGAACGCCCCGATTCCGTCGATCGCGATCGTCTGGCCGAGGCCACAGCCGCCGCGAACCTCGACATCGCGTTCGCGAGCTAACGGGGGCGAGGCATGGAGATCGGACTTGCGATGACCGCGCGGGTGCTCCCCGGCGACGAGCGCCCACTGCCCGACGTCTACCGGCAGCTGCTCGACGAGGCCGTGCTCGGCGAAGAGCTCGACTTCTCGAGCTGGCTGCTCGCCGAGCACCATTTCGCCGAGGACCGCCATAACCCATCGCAGTTCCCGCTGCTCGCCGCCGCCGCGGTGCGCACCGAGCGGATCCGCCTCGGGACCTATGTGCTGCTGCTGGCGCTCCACAACCCGATCCGGGTTGCGGAGGACGCCGCCACCGTCGACATCCTGTCCGACGGCCGGCTGATCCTGGCGATCGGCGCGGGGCCGATGGAGGGTGAGTGCGCGGTCTTCGGGATCCCGCCCAAGGAGCGGTTCGGCCGCACCTACGAGGCGCTCGAGATCATCGGTAAATGCTTTAGCGGGGAGCGCTTCACCCACGAAGGCCGCTACTACACATTCCGGGATGCCCAGATGACGACCACGCCGGTCCAGCCCGGAGGCCCGCCGATCTATATGGCCGCGATGGGGCCCCAGAGCCTCGCGAAGGCGGGCGAGCGCGGATACAACCTCGCCTCGGTGCTGCACACGCCGCTCGTGAACGTCTACGCCGGCGCGCAGGCCGAAGCGGGCCGAACGCGCGAGGATTACCGTCTGATGTCGGGCCCGGTGACCGTGCACATCGCGCCGACGAGAGACGAGGCCTGGAACGAGGCTGAGCGCGCCCTGCACTGGTGGGTCACCTTCTACCGGAGCCGCGGCTTCGACATGCCCCTGCCACCGGTGGAGGAGATGCGAAGCACGCCGGGCGTCGGCATCTTCGGTCAGCCCTTCGCGGTGGGCACGCCCGACGACGTGCTGGCGGTGCTCGAGCGCCACAAGGACGTCGACCTCGACGAGATGGTGATCCAGTTCAACCACCCGGGAATGGGCGCCGAGGCGGTGGCGCGGTCGATGCGGATGTTCGCCGACGAGCTGATGCCCGAGGTCAAGCGCTGGGGTCGCGCCGGCGCCGAGGCATCCGCCGCCGTCTCGTAAGGCACGGTGGAGCACCCGACCGACATCCCGCTGCGCCAGGCTCGGAAGCTGATCGCGCGCGCGATCGACAAGGCCGCCCAGATCGGCGTACGCGGCGGGTTCGCGGTTGTCGGCGGGAGCGGCGTGCTCGTGTCGGCGTCGCGAATGGACCGCGGCGGCGCCGGCGGGATGGCGCGGGCGCGGTCGAAGGCGTGGATCTCGGCCACCCAGCAGATCCCGAGCACCGAGCACCACCGGCGGATGGCGACCTTGCCGGCGCCGATCGCGGCCGGGTTCGTCGCGTGCTCGCCGGAGGCGAACTTCCCGGGCGCGGGCGGGATGCCCATCTACTCCGACAGCGGAGTCGTCGTCGGTGGCTTCAGCGCTTCCGGCGCGACGATCGGGCCGTTCGTCGAGATCCCGGGGATCGACCGGCTGATGCTGATCGCCGAGGGAAAGCCCGCCAACTCGGAGGACCTGGTTGTGCTGTGGGCGCTCGGACTGCCGTACGAGGGGCAGCACGGCGATGACAGGGAGCGTTGGCTCGACGCGTTCGGGACATTGCCCGACGAGCCGGGCTATGGGTACAGCGACCCACCGCGGGCGGTGCAGCCCGAGCACCAATGGGCACTCGAACTCGCCGACGCGGCGATAGCCGAGGCGGTCGCGCGGGAAACCCGGATCGCGGTGGCGGTGGTCGACAGCCGCGGGGATCCGATTCAGCAGGACACGATGGACGGCGCCCCTTCGGCGGCGCCGTTCGTGGCCGAGGCCGTGGCGGCCGGCGCCGCCACCTTCCAGCGCCCGAGCGCGGAGATCGACCAGGCGATGACGACCGTGCTTCCCTACCGCGTGTTGACGGTGGCGGGCGGCTTGCCCGTGCGCGACCACGACCGGGTCGTGGCCGGTCTCGGGATCGCCGGCCCCGGAGCTGCCGTCTGTCAGGAGATCGCCGAGTCGGTGCTCGCGTGAGGATCTGCGTCGTCGGCGCCGGCGCGATCGGCGGCCTCTTCGCAGCCCACCTCGCCCAGCTTCCCGACGTCGAGGTGTGGGCATTCGACTCCTCGCCCGATCACGTCGCCGCGATCAACGCCGACGGGCTCCGCGTGACCGGACACGTCGAGCTGAACGGGCGCGTCCAGGCTCGGACGGATCCGGCGGAGATCCCGGCCTGCCCGCTCGGGATCGTCGCCGTCAAGGGAACGGTGACCGAGGCGGCAATCGAAGCTGCGGCCCCGATCTTCGCCGACGGCGCGGTGTGCAGCGTCCAGAACGGGATCGGCAATGAGGAGGTGATCGCCGAGCACGTGCCGCGCGTGATCCGGGGCGTGACGCTCCCGGCCGGGCACGTGGTCGCGCCGGGCGTGATCCACATGGTCGGGCCGGGTCCGACCTGGATCGGCCCGTTTGAGCCGATGCCGGCTGGACGCGAGGAGATCGAGCGCCTCGGCAACTCGCTCAACGAGAGCGGTCTCGAGACCCGCGTACGGGTCGATGCGCGCGGCGCCCAGTGGACGAAGCTGCTGTTCAACGCGTGCACGAATCCGCTGTGCGCGTTGACCGGGCTGACGCACGGCGAGCTGTGCGACTACCCGCCGACGATCCACCTCGTCGACGAGCTGCTCCGCGAGGGACAAGCGGTGGCCGGCGCGCTCGGCATCGAACTCGAGGACGACCCTGCGGAGCTCGTCTATAGCGCGGGTAAGGCCAACTACCACCACCGCCCGAGCATGCTCCAGGACGTCGCGGCGCGCCGGCCGACGGAGATCGCCACGCTCAACGGCGGCATCGTCCGTGCGGCGGACGAGGTTGGGGTCCCGGTTCCGCTCCACCGCGCGGTGGTCGATTTGATCCGCGGCGTCGAACTTAGCTGGTCACCCCGATAGGTGGACATTCGCGCCCGTGCGTTCGCCGAGTGAGCCGCTGTCGGGGTTCGGCGGCGGCGGCCCGCCAGAACACTTGCGGCTAATGTAGACGGTTCAACGAACTGTATGCAATAATTCCGAGACATGGATTCACCGACGACCCGGGCCGACGACGTGCCGCAGAAGATCGACTGGAGCGAGCAGGAGTTCGCGGAGGTTCGTCCCGGCATCTTCGGCGCCACCGTGCACACGCCGCAGCTCACCGCCACGCTGTACCGCTACGGGGCGGGCTCGAGCTGGGAAGAGCATCAACACCCTCAGGACCAGATCACGACCGTGCTCGAGGGAGCGATCGACTTCGTGGTCGCCGGCGAGCCCGTTCACCTCGGGGAAGGCCAGCTCGCGGCGCTGCCGGGTAATACGCCCCACTCCGCGACGGTCCCAAACGACGGGAGCGGAGCAGTCACTCTGAACGTGTTCACGCATCGGGAGCACACACCCGGTGTCTGACTGGCTCGGGCTAACCGGCCGGCGCGTGCTGATCGCCGGTGGCGGAGGAACGATCGGCCGTGCGCTCGTCGACGGATTCGCGAACGCCGGCGCCACCGTCGCCGTCACCGACGTCAGCGACGAGGCAATGGCCGGGCTCGCCGATCAAACCGCGATCAGACACGCCGCGGACCTGAGCGACGCCGGCGCCGCGCGCGCCGCCGTGGCGGCGGCCCGCGACGGGCTCGGCGGGCTCGACGTGTTCGTGCACTGCGTCGGCATCAACGACCGCAGGCCGATCGAGGACTATGGCGCGAGCGACTTCGACAAGATCGTCGCCGTCAATCTGACGAGCGCGTTCCACACCGCGACCGAAGCGGCCGTCGGGATGCGCGAACAACGTGACGGCCGGATCCTGTTCTTCTCCTCGGTCGCCGGCCGCAGCGGGCACAAGCACCACGGCCCGTACGCCGCCACCAAGGGCGCGATCAACCAGCTGATGCGAGTGATCGCGCACGAGTACGCCGAGCACGGGGTGACGGCCAACGCGGTGGCGCCGGGATACATGGATACGACGCTGACCCGCGCGTACCTGGCCGCGAATCCCGACAAGCGCTCGGCGCTGATCGAGCTCATCCCCGCGGGAAGGTTCGGGACGCTGCCGGAGGTGGTCGATCCCGTGCTGTTCCTGTGCTCGCCCCACGCGAGCTTCGTCACCGGTCAGGTCCTGTACATCGACGGCGGTCGCACGATCGTCTAGTGGCCGCTCACGCAAATACGATCGCATTCGAGGCACGCCTGGCGGCGCCAGCGCGGGCTTGCGGCCCGCTCGGCATCCGGCCTCGCTTTATTCGGCCGCGCCCGCGGTCGTCCGGA
>Ga0335073_10001769_pt1 | contig 29180 bp, 27 predicted proteins | sample Lox_Sample_22_FD_207093 | JGI IMG/M metagenome (GOLD analysis project Ga0335073, IMG submission 207093) | Soil microbial communities from Loxahatchee National Wildlife Refuge, Florida, United States - Lox_Sample_2.2 | ecosystem: Environmental > Terrestrial > Soil > Wetlands | place: USA... | reverse complement strand
CTCCACGCTGTCGTTCAGAGGGTCGCGGTCAAGCGCCGCCCAACCCGTGTATCTCACTCCAACTGTCTCCAATGATGATTTATTCATGATGGCAAACCTCAAAAGGCCCCTTGATCGGCACCTTCCAACTTCTTAGACGCAAGAGCCTAGAGAATCGATCCAGTTGCCTGCCTAATACGCTCCGGCTCACTCCAGTACGTCGGCTTAGCAAAGAGTATTACGCACCCGCTACGGAACCGTTCCCTCAACACGGTGCGTTTATCCTTTCAGGTTCACGACTCCGGCGGGCGACCTGTTGACGCCCCGTCTAATCGACACTCCCGCCGCCCCCCATTCTGACCGCGATTAGAAGCAGCACTTTGCATGATTACAAAGGACTTGCGCCGATTTTTAATTATTTTCATTTGCGATTAGAAATAACAGCCGGCTTCTTTAGCCACGGTGCAAGTCAGCCGTTTTTGCTGTACTCCCTTCTCTTGCTCGGTTCGCTTGACTCCCCGAATGGCACGATGCGGGAGCCGAAAACGGCCAAGTGTAGCGCAAGGCAGAAAAAACGGGAAAGGTACTCCGGTAATAGTACTGACTCCTGTATTCCAGTCTGGAGAGTAAAGGGATCGCAGGATCGCGCCGGAAGCAGAAACTCGTACGATCTGGATGAAGGAAGTGGCGATCGCGCTTGCTTGCGACGCCAACCCGACAGTGCGCCCGGCCCGGAAAGAGAATCCGCATCATGCGAAAGGCAGTTTCACGTTTCCTGGGTAATCCCTTTGTCCGGTTTGGATCAGCCGCAGTTCTGCTTTTGGCTTTTTCATTCCCGGCATCAGCGCAAAGCATCGGCCACGCCAACTTCAGCGCGGGCGGCGGGTTCACCGAGCCAATCTATTCGACCGGATCGGAAGTAAATACGGGATGGAATGTCGACTTCAGAGGAGGAGTCGCCATTCACCACATGTTCGATGCCGACCTGGATTTCAGTTATGCCGACATGGGACTGACGAATAGCGTCCTGGCGCAATATGGCGAGCCGAACGGCGGCGTGGGCATTTGGTCGCTCACGTTCAATCCTGTGGTACATCTCGCGCCGCGCGAGGCGAAGGTGCGGCCCTATATCACGGCTGGATACGGCTTGTATCACATGAACTTCTCCGTGAGCCATCCGACCGCTGTGCAGACGATCTTCTGCTACGGATTCTTCGGCTGCTATCCTGCGATTGTGGGCGCTAACGAAGTCGTGGCTTCCAACAGCACCTATCGGTCCGGGTTTAACGGCGGCTTAGGAGTGGACTTCCCGATCGCTGGAGGGGGTGTAGCGTTTTTCGCCGAAGCCCGTTACAGCCAGATGTTCATGAGCGGCGTGCCCGACGTGAAATTCATTCCAGTGACGTTTGGGATACGATTCTAGCCGCCAAGGCGACAATCTCTGCTTCCGCAAGCGCAACTTTTCAGGCAAGGGAGGCCCCACAGGAGACCAAAGCCGGCGCAATCTAGAATTTCGTGACTTCGCTGAAATGGAAGTCGCGGACCTTCATCGCCGGGACGACCATTTCGAAGGCCTCTTCGCCGGCGGAGCGGACTGCGGGCCCGAGCATCTCGACGTTGGCGAGCATTTCGATGATGCTCTGATTGAAACGGAAATTGCGAATGCCGCCCGCGATTTTTCCGTTCTCGACGAGGAATGTGCCGTCGCGAGTCATGCCGGTAACGATTTTGCTGAAGGGATCGACTTCGCGAATATACCAAAGGCGCGTGACGAGCACGCCGTGCTCGGTGGAACGGATCATGTCGTCGACCGATTTATACCCGCCGGCGAATACGATGTTCATCGGCGCTTCGCCAAAATCATTGGGAAGAGAAAAGCCGTGGCCGGTGGGCTTAGCCTTCATTCGCTTCGCGGTGGCGCGCGCGTAGACCACATTTTTGGCTAGGCCACGGTCGATCAGGAGAACCTTCTGGCGCGGTTCTCCTTCGCCGTCGTAGGGGAAACCGGTTTGCAAAGGATGGTAGGCATCGTCCCAGACGGTAATATTTTCGCCAAAGAGTTTTTGGCCCATGCGTCCGGTGAGACAAGAACGCTTGTCTTCGAGGGCCGTACCCGAGAAATCGAAGAAAAGAAAACCCATCAGGTCGAGAACGGCTGCAGGCTCGAGAATCGTGACGTAATGGCCGGGTGCAAGTTCGCGCGGCTTGCGCGATTTCGCCGATTTTTCGCTGGCGCTTTCGGCGAGCTCGATTGGATCGATTTGGCGTATGTCCGGCGAGTTCGCTTTCGCCCAGCCGGAGGAATCTGTTTCGAGGATGGTGATGGAAAACTCGGCGCGCGTCTGTTCGTAATGCGCAAAAAGGCCTTTGGAATTGGCGAAAATCGATTGCGAGCTGCCGCTGACAAAAATACCGGCGGCCGTTTGCTTGTGCTTCGCGGCATGCTTGCAGATCTTTGCTACGGCCTTGGCGCGGTCCTGAGGCGTGGTGTCCGCTGTGGAGGAGAAAAAGCGCGAGACCTTTTGATATTTTTGCTTGCCAAGCAGAGGCAGGAGGTCCGGATTTTTCGGCTGATTCTTGGCCAGGCTGGTCGCGGCCTGAACCACACGTCTTAGCGATTCGTCATCTGTCTTGTTCGTGGTGGCGCGAGCCGTGCGGCCATCGATGATGGCGCGAAATGAAATCGCCAGCGTCTCTTCGGCGACATTCTGATGAATCGTGCTGTTCGCGAAACGCGTCAGCGCATCGGTGTCGGCACCTGCGTCGACTTCGGCGCCGTCGAGGCGGTTCGCCTTTGCAATTTTCAGCACGCGCTCGGCGAGCCGCTGCAGCTCGGAAATGGTGATTTTAGTTCTGGCCATTATTTTGAGAAGGCAACGCCGATTTTGACGTTGCGGAAGCGCGCGGGCGAAGCGCCGTGCCCCGTGCCCATTGTCTGCATGGGCTGGCCCTTGCCGCAGTTGGGCGTGCCCCAAAGCGTCCAGTAATCGCGCGAACAAATCGCATCGCAACTATTCCAGAACTCCGTTGTGATGCCGCTGTAACTGGGATTCTTGATCATGCGGCCTTTTTTTCCGCCCTTGATCTCCCATCCGATTTCTGTGGAAAACTGGAAATGGTAGCGGCGGTCGTCGATCGACCAGGAGCGGTTCGTCTCCATGTAGATCGCATCGTCCGTATCGGCGATGAGATCTTCATATTTCCAAGTGCCAGGATTGATGCTGATGTTGGTCATGCGAATCATCGGCAGGCGATTCCAGCTCTCGCAACGAACTGTGCCGCCGGAGCGCTTTTCGCCAATGGCGGGAGCAGTTTCGCGGCTGCTCAAATATCCTGTGAAGAGTCCATTAGAAATCACAGGGATGCACTGCGCGGGAACGCCTTCATCATCGTAGGCGAAGGTGCCGAGGCCGGGGCCGTGTTCGAGGCGCGCATCGGCGACGACGTTGACGATATCCGAGCCATATTTCAGCTTGCGCAGCTTATCGGTGGTGAGAAAACTCATGCCGGCGAAGTTCGCTTCCATGCCGAGGACGCGGTCGAGTTCGATGGGATGCCCGACGGACTCGTGGATCTGCAGGCCAAGCTGCGAGCTATCCAGAATGATCGTGGATTGCCCCTGGGGGCATTGCGCGGCGGAATGCAGCGCGACGCACTCTTCGGCAACGCGCTGCGCGTTGCCGACTAGATCGAGTTCTTCTACGAGTTCGTAACCGCGCAGCATGTGCTGCCCGCCAAAGCTATTCGGATACGAACGTTTCTGCAGCTCGTTGCCTGAAAAGCTCAGCGCGACAATCCCCGCGCCCGACTGCACTTTGGTCTGATGGATCGAAGAACCGATGCTGGAAACAAACAGCTGATCGATGCGGCGAAAAGACATCGAGCCTTCGGCAACCGTGACACCTTTCACACTGCGCATTTCCTTGTCGGCAGCGAGCAAGAGATCGATTTGGCGCTCTACCGGGATGCGAAAAGGATCTTTAAGATACGGGTTCTGCCAAACATCGACGTAGGCGGCTTCGGGCGCGAGCGCCACGTCTTCCGTTTTTGCGAGCGAAGAGGCTTTGGCAATGGCGACCGCTTCGGCAGCGCAGGCCTGGACGGCTTCGCGGGTGAGCCGGTCGGTGGAGGCGAAACCCCAGGAGCCATTGGCAATCACGCGGACGCCGATGCCCAGCGATTCGGATTCCGAGAGCGTGCCGACCTCGCCGTTTTTCGTGGAAATATCGCGATGGCGGATGTCCATCACGCGCGCATCCGCGTAAGATGCGCCGCGGCGCTTCGCGGTCTCGAGGGCCCAGCCTGCAATTTCCTGCATCATGAATTCATTCCGAAGTGTTCGCTTTCAGAGATTCCATGAACCATCTTAGGGGCGAAACGGGGAAAATCAAGGACCTACTTCGCGAAAGTCGGGCTCACAACAAAGCACTTAAACCGATTGTCGAGGCGGGAGCTTTCGATCGCAAAAAGATAATGCATCACTGTCGATTTGGGCGACTTTCGTTCGACGTGTAAATAGAGCTAGGATTTGAAAGCCCGGCGGCGTTGAATCCAGCTCGCAGAAAAATACACGAGGGAGATGAGATATGAGAGCGATGGTGATCGTGAAAGCGAGTAAGGAATCCGAGGCGAGCATTCTGCCCAGCGCGGAAATCCTGCAGAAGATGGGCAAGTTCAATGAAGAGCTGGTGAAGAATGGAGTGGCGCTCGCGGGCGAGGGACTGCAGGCCACGTCGAAGGGCAAGCGGATGAGATTTGAGGGCGACAAGCGGACGGTGATCGATGGGCCGTTCGCGGAAAGCAAAGAGCTGATCGCGGGATTCTGGCTTTGGCAGGTCCGCTCGATGGATGAAGCGGTCGAGTGGCTGAAACGAGCGGCTTTCGGAGGCGGAGTCGAAGTGGAAATCCGGCGCGTGTTCGAAGCGGAAGATTTCGGCGCCAACGCTACGCCAGAAATCATGGAGCGCGATCAGAAATTGCGGAGACAAATAGCCCAGCAAAAATAATCAGGCGCTTGTCGATTTCGGTCGGCTGGATTCGATATAGATGAGGCGGAATTTAAATCGCAATCCGCCCCAAAACCACAGGCTCCGATCAGAGATTGGCGTCCCGAACGACGACGACGATAACCCGATTTAACAGGTGATGCGAGCGCCGCGGTTGCGGCTCGCATCACCAAGCAGCCATAAACGGATAAACGAGAGGAACCATGCAAAAGATCACGCCATTTTTGTGGTTTGAGTCGCAGGCGGAAGAGGCCGCGAACTTTTACGTTTCGGTATTCAAGAATTCGAAGATCACTAATGTCATGCGCGTGGGGGAGGCGGGCCCGGGGCCCAAGGGTTCAGTGCTGGTGATTGGCTTCGAGATTGAGGGCGTTGCGTTTTCGGCGTTGAACGGAGGGCCGAATTTCAAGATCAACGAGGCGATTTCGTTCGTGATCCATTGTGAATCACAACAGGAAGTCGATTATTACTGGAGCACACTCTCCGAGGGCGGCAAGGAAATTCAATGCGGATGGCTGAAGGACAAGTTTGGCGTGGCATGGCAAGTTGTGCCGACCGCGTTTTTCAAGCTCGTTTCTGACAGTGATCCCGCCAAGGTGGCGCGCGTGATGCAGGCCATGATGAAGATGGTGAAATTCGATATCGCAGCACTCGAGCGGGCAGCAAAAGGCGACTGATCGTCGGCGGGTTCGCTGTGCGACAATGCGTCTCTTGGAATTCAACTACTGTATCGCGGGGAAATCCTGTGCCGACTCTGATCGCCGCGCCAACGCGCATCGAAGCCGCTGGCAACAAGCCCAAAATCATCCAGGAACATATCGGGCGCGTGAATTCGCGCACGGAAGGGGTCAGCGTGGCACGCATGTCGAGCCCGCCCGGCTGGGTCGAGCCGGGACAAACGCCTGAATTCGACGAGTACACGCTCGTCTTGAGCGGAACCCTGCGCGTGAAGCACCAAGCGGGTGAAATGGACGTTCGCGCCGGGCAAGCCGTAATTGCTCACGCTGGCGAGTGGGTGCAATATTCGACGCCCGAAGGCGCCGAGTATGTGGCGATCTGCCTGCCGGCATTTTCGCCTGCGACGGTGCACCGCGATTCGGAATGACGCGCGCGATCTCGACGAAATCTCACCAATCCGGCGAGGGCCGTGTGCTTTTTTCTTTTGCTGCGGCGCTGTAACATCGAGGTGAATGAATCCCGCCAATCCATTGGGCGACCTGGGCAAGCTGTTGCTCGTCTTCGGTTTGGTGCTCGCCGGAGTGGGCGTGCTGCTGATGGTGGGCGGCCGATTGCCCTTCCGCCTTGGGCGGCTGCCGGGAGATATTTCGTATCACGGTCGCAATACGAGTTTCTACTTCCCAATCGTGACGTGCATCATTCTGAGCGTGGCGCTGACGCTGATCATGTGGATCATCAATATTTTTCGCCGTTAAACTACCGAAATGAGCCAAGCCTCCCTTTTCGACCTGCAGCCGGCGCGCCGCATCTGGAGCGTCAGCGAAATGACGCACCAGATCGCCGCGATTCTTGAAGGAACGTTCGAAGACGTGTGGATCGAAGGCGAAGTCTCGAATTACCGGCCCGCGCAATCCGGACACCTTTACTTCACGCTGAAGGATTCGCGCTCGCAGATTCGCTGCGTCTGTTTTCGCGATCAGGCGCGCCTGCTGAAGTTTCGCCCGGACGACGGCCTGCACATCACCGTGCGCGGGTCGCTGGGCGTTTACGAACCGCGCGGCGAGTATCAGATTTACGTGACCCATATCGAGCCCGTCGGCGCGGGCGCGCTGCAGCTTGCGTTCGAGCAGCTGAAGAAACAATTGCAGGAGGAAGGCCTTTTCGACGAATCACGCAAAAAGCCTTTGCCCGTGCTGCCCTGCTGCATCGGAGTGGTGACATCTCCAAACGGCGCAGCCGTGCAGGATATTCTGCGCGTGCTGAAGCGGCGGTTTTTCAACGCGCGGGTGCAGATTTATCCGGTGAAGGTGCAGGGCGACGGCGCGGCGGCGGAGGTGGCGTCCGCAATCCGCTATTTCAACCGTGCCAAAATCGCGGAGGTGCTGATCGTGGCGCGCGGCGGAGGCTCACTAGAGGATCTGTGGGCGTTCAACGAAGAAGTTGTGGCGCGGGCGATTGCGGCTTCGGAGATTCCGATCATCACGGGCGTGGGCCACGAGACGGACTTCACGATTGCGGATTTTGTGGCGGACCTGCGCGCACCGACCCCTTCGGCCGCGGCGGAAATTGTGGTGCGTTCGCGGCAGGAGTTCGACCGGCAAATTGCCGAGGCGCGGCGGCATCTCGTGAATCGGATGCGCTACCTGCTTTCCGAGTGGAAACACCGCGCGCGTGATTTGCAGACGCATCGCGGTTTCCGGCAACTGGAAATGCTGGTGCGGCGCAGGCGGCAGCAGGTGGACGACATGTCCGGTTCGCTGGCTTCGCTTCTGCGGAAGCGGCTTGGCGTTTCAGAACAGCGTTTTGCGAAAGCCAGCGCGCGCGTCTTTTCGTTTGATTTGGGCGGGCGCGCGGCAGCGTTGCGCCGACGCATAGAACAGCGCCAAGGCGAACTGGCAGCCGGCCTGGAACGCTTGGCCGCGCGCAAGAGGCGCCGGCTTGCGGGCGCTGAGCTGCGTTTCGCGCAGTTCGATTTGCGCGCGCGGGTCGGCAGATTGCGGCGTGCGCTGGAACAGCGTTCCACGGAACTGCGCATTCGAGTGGAGCGCCTGCTCGTGGCGAAAGCGCGACGCGCGCAGGCGGCGGACGTCCGGCTCAACGAGCGCAGTCCGCTGCAACTGCTCGAGCGCGGCTACGCCATTGCCTATGACACCAACGGGAAAGTCTTACGCTCGGCCGATCAGGTTGCGATTGGCGATGACGTTTCCGTGCGCCTGGCGAAAGGCGTGATCGAAACGCAGGTTCGCAACAAGCGGAAATAGTCCGGGCGTTTTGCGGTATCCTCTTTCACCCATGCCCGACGAAGCCGTCAAGCAATTATGGCAGTTCGATCATCGCGAAGGCATTGCGCACATCTGCAGAGGCGACCTGCGGCTCGCGCGGCTCGTTGAAAAAGCGCGCGACTTTCACTTGAACATCGACGAGGCGGAATCGCCGTATGACGCGCTGCTTGAAGCGATCGTCTACCAGAGTATTTCCGGCAAGGCGGCGCGTACGATTTTCGCGCGCGTGAAGGCGTTGGGCAACGACGGCTGCTCTCCGACGCCGCAGCAGCTTCTTGAGGTAAGGCCCGAGGCGCTGCGCGAAGCGGGGCTCTCGTTTGCGAAGATCGCGGCGGTTCGCGATCTGGCGCAGAAGACGATCGAAGGCGTCGTTCCCACGCTGGAAGAAGCTCATAACATGTCTGACGAAGAGCTGGTGACGCGCCTGATTTCGGTGCGCGGCATCGGCGCGTGGACCGTGGAGATGTTTCTGATTTTTCGCCTGGGGCGCCCGGACGTGCTGCCCATCCATGATTACGGCGTGCAAAAAGGGTTCGCGCTCACCTATGGCAAGCGCAGAATTCCCAAGCCCAAGGAACTCGCGAAATTTGGCGAACGCTGGCGGCCGTATCGCACCGTCGCGAGCTGGTATATGTGGCGCGCGGTCGACCATGCGGGCAAAGCAGCGCGCAAAATCAAGAAAACGACCGCGAAAAAACGCACGCCGGCAAAAAGAAAGTCTCAGCCGAAACGCCGCTTGCGCCAAGCAAGAGGGAAGAGAAAATAGCCGGTTTTGGAGCGATCAGGGCTGGGCGTATACCGTAAGGAATAATGAGGCAAAACCGATCAGGAGCACGGCGCCTTCGAGGTCGACGGAAATGCCGTGCAGGCGGTCGAATTCCATACGGAGAGGATTATCGGCCGGCGTAGCAATCACGGAACCCATTCCCCTGCGGAGGCCGGCCATTCGGCCGACCACCACCCGCTGCGAAATGATCGTGAGAATGATCATCACGGCGACACCAATTAGCGGAGCAATCAGTCGCTTAACCCTTTGCGGCGCGGTGACGGCGAGAACCGTGGATGCCAGAATAAAAAGCAAACCTGCGATCACACCCAGGGTATGCAGCCGCGTGATTGCGAATTCAACCACTACACCGGCCTGATCCTGGCTGGGCAAAACGCGGAATAGCCCCGGCGTGACCGCGCTGAAATAAAAAATCGAGCCTACCCACGCACCAAGCGTAAACACCTGAACGAAACGAAGGATGTAGTTCATCGGCCGCGTTGCAAATTGTATCGCAAATGCTGTCGGACCGGACTAATTCGCGCCGAGCCGGGCGCACGGCGCGATCAATCCTTCGCGACTTTCGGCTTGTGCGCTTTGCGGACATGGTCGGCAAAGGCCTTGCTGAGCGACGGCTTACCATCCTTCGGAAACTCCAACCCGCAGAGAGAACACCTTTTTTTCCCCAACACCGTGGTCAGGTAAGGCGGAAGGTTCGGTCGTGGCATGGCCTACAAAAGATTACGGTTTCCTGAAAAGAAGGCAATGGGCAGAGTTTCGTACTTGCAAAGTGGCGTTCGATTGAAACCGCTCCCCGGAAACAAATGTAGGGAAGATGAAGGGTGGTTTCGCTCCGTGAGACGGCTGGTTCCTTGAGTTTGGGAGCGCAGGGTGTAGTATGGGTTTCAGTTGTGCTTTTCTGTTCAGGATCGATAGCTCCTTGGCTCCTCCCGATGCAATGGCGGTCCTTCGCAGGTTTATCGTTCTCAAAAATCTTTTCGTGAAGGCGCTCGCTGTTCCACCGCGCGGCGAACTGGCGCGGCTGATGACGCAATGGACGCCGGATGAACGCGCAGAGTTCGAAGCGCAATTGCGGCAAGCCTTCGGCAACCAGGCCGAAAAGCTTGGCGAATTGGGCGTATGGGACGAAATGAACGAGGCCGAGCGAGAGTTCATGTGCGCGCTGCCGCTGGAAATCGGCGTGCAGAAGATTATCGACAATATGTGGTTGTCCGAATCGGCTGTCTGTCTGCTTTGGTCGCTTGGATATGTGGAGGAACTTCCGCCATACGACCAACAGTCGAATCCCCAGTTGACGAATCGACTGCCACGAGAATCGATGAAGGAACTGGAATCGAAGATTGCGTTGCGCCCTGTGGCCGACATTCAGAGGCAGCGCGAAATCGCCGAGTTGTGGCACTGGCGTTCGCGCACGCGCAGCCTTGGAAACGGCGAAGGAGCGTCTTTCCGCGCGCCCAACGGCAAGACCATCGAGAAAATTGTGCAGCTCTCGGCGCAGAAAGCCGCGGAAGATGGCTATATCCCGCCGCCCATCGACGGTGATTTCGCCGCTTTCGGCAAAGCTTATCGCAATATTTCGGATCAGGAATATTTCCTTGCGACATCGATCGCCATCGAGCGCCACCGGGCGTTTAACTGGCTTTGCGGTTACGCTCCCGGAAACGCGTGGGCGCAAACGCCTACTGATACGTGACGCCGTATCGATGGCCGCTGACTGGCCGCCCGCTTTTTGGGCACTTCTTGGGCACACGCGATGAAATCAGGTATTCAGACAGCCAAACGATCAATGGGAGAATCAGATTGGGACATCTGGTCTCGGGTTTAAGCGGCAGGCTACGACCAGTCACGTCGTGCGCGAACCTTCTTTGATTGTAAAGGCGACGGCCGTCAGCGGGCTAATTGTCGGTTTGAGTGCTGCTTGGTGGCTGGTTTCGATCACAAGCGAGCCTGACGGACTGGTTTCCCGGATCGGGTTTGTCTCCGCAGGGCTTTGCGCTACGACGTGTTCAATCGTTTCCTGGGCCGCTATATTCGCGTACGTCATTCGTAGAATGCATTGGCCGCCACAATCTTGTATTTTCGCGGGTTTGTTTTTCGCGGTCCCCGGGCTTTTGCTATTTTTCTCGAATGCGCTCCACGCGCTCTCACTAGGGACATTGCTAGTCAGCGCCGCAACATTCACCGTTCACGTTTGCCGCAGAATGGCGTTTCCTGGACTGACCGACGGGCAAGCCTCCGCACCGCCGCCCCCCATTCGCCTGTTCGGACAATAAATAACGATTTTGGGCACACCGCCCGAAATCCCCTGTTCCTGCATCCAACCGGAATGGCAATATTGACTGGGGAAGTGGTGGGCGATGAAGGACTTGAACCTTCGACCTCTCGCGTGTGAGGCGAGCGCTCTAACCACTGAGCTAATCGCCCGCATGGAAAGCGCAGCTCGCCAAGGAAACCAGGCCGCTGCGTAGGCAAAAGCGGGACTCATTTTTTGTAACAGAAGGCCGGGCCAATTGCAAACGACAGCGAACAGTGTGACCGATTTTTCAGCCGCCGCATCGGCGAGCCGGCTGGCGGAACTGCAGCGCTCGATCGCGCGCGTAGTGAAAGGCAAGGACGAAGTGATCCGCATGGCGCTCACGACACTGCTGGCGCGCGGACACCTGCTGATCGAAGACGTTCCGGGAGTGGGTAAAACGACCCTGGCACAGGCCTTGGCGCGGTCGTTCCACTGCTCTTTCCAGCGCATCCAGTTCACGTCAGACATGCTGCCAAGCGATGTGATCGGCATCAGCGTCTACAATCCGGCCACGCACGATTTCGAGTTCAAGCCCGGGCCGATTTTTGCCAATATCATCGTCGCCGACGAGATCAACCGCACCACGCCGAAAACGCAGTCCGCGCTGCTGGAGGCGATGAACGAATCGCAGATCACGGTGGACAACCACACACACCCGCTGCCGAAGCCTTTTCTCGTGCTCGCCACGCAGAACCCGATCGAGCATCACGGAACGTACCCGCTGCCCGAATCGCAGCTTGACCGTTTTCTGATGCGCATCCGCATGGGATACCCGGGCCGCGAAAGCGAAAAAGAAATTCTGCGCAACGGCTCGGCGCGCGACGGCCGGCCTGCATCCGAGAAAATCGAGCCGCTCATGGATGCTTCGGACGTGGCCGCAATGCAAGAAGCGGCCTCGCATGTGAGAGTGGACGACAGCCTGCTGGATTACGCGCTCGAAATCGTCGACCGGACGCGGCAGAGCGAACAACTCAGCCTTGGCGTGAGTCCGCGAGGCGCCGTGCTGCTGCATCGAGCCGCGCAAGCTCGCGCATTCCTGGAGGGCCGCGATTATTGCCTGCCGGACGATTTCAAGCGGCTGATCGTGCCGGTCTTCGCACATCGCGTGGTAGTAAGTTCACGTTACGTCTCCACGCAGAAAAAATCGGAGCAGGCCGAAGCGATCTTGGGTGAGATTCTGGAGACGACGCGCGTCCCGCTCTAGCCCGCCCGTGGGGCTGCTGCTCGCGGCGCCCTTTCGCGTCATCTTTGGGTCCAATGCACGATTCCGTTACAACGCGCCGTTTGTTCCGCGCTCCCGAGCGCGCCGCGCTTCGCAATTTCCTCGTTGCCATCCTGGCGCTTTCGTTTGCGTTGGCGCTCGCGCTTTTTTCCGCGGCAGTGGCGAGCCAGGGACGACTTTTGCTCGCGGCCATCACGGGCGTCGGGGCGCTGGCGCTCGCGGCATGGGTCGGCATCACTATTGTGCCAAGCATGGCCCGACGCACGAGCCTGCGCTGGATCGCCTACCAGATCGACTACAAGCTGACGCGAGACGGAATGATCTACCTTTTCGGTGTGCTGATTTTGGTGCTCGCCGCCGTCAACACTGGCAATAATCTGCTCTTCGTGATTCTCGGCTGTGCGCTCGCGGGCATTTTGATCTCGGGCGTTCTTTCGCGGGCAGTGCTTACCGGAGTTGAGCTGAAATTCGATCTGCCCGAGCATATTTTTGCCGAGCAGCCGGTGCTCGCCGAGATGGAATTGCGCAATGCGAAGCAGCTTTGGCCTTCGTTTTCGCTCCGTGTTCTCGGCGAAAGCGCTGACAATGATGAGCAAATTCTCACGCGCCCCGTCTTTTTTCCTTATATTCCGCGCCAAAGCTCCACGCGGCAAAAGGTCGAGTTGCGCTTCGGGCATCGCGGCGTCTATCGGCAGGCGGCGTTCGCGATCCGCACGCGCTTTCCGTTCGGCTTCTTCGAAAAGACGCGGCGGATTGATTCGAGCTCGGAGATCGTGGTGTATCCCCCGGTCGGGCCGACCGAGCAATTTTACGAGGTGCTCCCGCTCTTGACCGGCGAGATGTCCAGTTATTTTCGCGGCCGCGGCGTTGAGCTGCATTCGCTGCGGGAATATGTGCCTTCGGACAGTGCGCGGTCCGTGGATTGGAAAGTCACGGCCAAATCGGGGCAGCTGATGGTTCGTGAATTCGCGCGCGAGGATGAGCGGCGCGTGATGCTCGTGCTTGATCCGTTCGTCGGCCCCGCAAGTGCGGGACCGGCCGGCGCGCGGCCAGCTTCGGACCACGTGGTTGCGCGCCATGCGCGCTTCGAACGCGCCGTTTCGCTGGCGGCCTGCATCGCCTGGCATTTCAACGAAATCGATTCGGTGCTGGAGTTTCGCACAGACCGTTTCGCAACGCCCATGGCGCCCGCCGAGGAAATTATTTACGACGCGCTAGGCACCCTCGCCTTAATCGCCCCGAACGATTCTGCACAGGGCGGCGCTTTTCTCGACGATCTCGCGGTCCAACGCGACGTCTTCAAAATCATCCTCACCGCGCGCCCTCAACGCAGCATTCCTACGGCACTCTGGACGTCTTCCTACTTCGTCTTCATCGATAGTCTGTGAAGCGCGAACCATTCGCGCTATGAAGGCACCTCGCGATGCCGCCTTTACTTCTTCTACCTCATTCGCTTTCTTTGCCTCACAATATCCGCCAGTGACCGACCCGCTTTCATCGCACCGCAGCGCCCTGCAGCGCAGTTTGCTGAAGTGGTTTAACCGACATCGCCGCGCTCTTCCCTGGCGCGCGAGCCGCGATCCCTACCGTATCTGGGTGGCAGAAATCATGCTGCAGCAGACGCGCATTGCGGCCGTAGTCCCCTATTACGACCGGTTCCTTGAAAGCTTTCCCACGGTGGAATCGCTCGCCGCAGCGCGCGTCGATGAAGTGCTGCGCCTCTGGTCCGGGCTCGGATATTACAGCCGCGCGCGAAACCTGCATCGCGCCGCGCAGCAAATCGTGGCGCGGCACGCAGGCAAATTTCCTCGCACCCTTGACGCGGCGCTGGAGCTTCCGGGAATTGGCCACTACACGGCCGCCGCAGTCCTGAGCATCGCTTGCGACGTGCCCCTCGCCGTGCTGGATGGGAACGTAGCTCGTGTTCTGGCTCGGCTCGGCGCAATTCGCGGCGATTTGCGCGAGCCGCGTCGCTGGCGCGGCCTCGCCGAAACGGCGCAGCAACTTCTCCCGCCGCACGCCGCCGGCGATTGGAATCAGGGCCTGATGGAACTCGGCGAAACCGTCTGCACGCCTCGCAATCCCATCTGCTGCGAATGCCCCGTCGCAAAGTTTTGCCGCGCTCGAACGCTCAGGCTGACCGACCGCATCCCTGCGCCGCGCCGCAAGCGCGCCCCGGTGAAAGTTCGCATCGCTGCCGCCATTCTTCGCGATCCAGCCGGACGCGTGCTCCTTGTTCACGATCCCGGCGCCCACGATGGCGCCGTCTTTTCGCGCATGTGGCAATTCCCTGCGGTCGAAGTCGCGCAAAATGCGGAACGCGAACTCGCCTTGCATCTCGCGGAGACGCTCAGCGTCAAGGCGCTTGCATTCGAGCCATTGCCCGCAGCTCGCCATGGCGTAACCTACCGCGATATTGCGCTACTCCCCTTCCTCGCCCACATGCCGGTGCTGCCGAAACTGAAGCGCACGCGCATTATCCCGCTCGAGCGGATCGGATCGGTCCCGATCTCCAGCGCGACCCGCAAAATCGCCGCCGCGCTCGCCGATATTAGCCAATAGGCTGCGGCCTAAGCGCCGAGCAGCGGTAACCCTGGCCCGCCGGTGCTAGCATCGAAGGGAACATGACTTCCGTAGCGCATCCACAATCTTTGGCGACCCAGGCGAGTCGCGGCTCATCCGCGGTTCAGCGATATTTCGAAGCCTCGCTTTTCCTGCTCGTTGCCGTCAGCTCGATCTCGATCGTTTCGACCGGCAAGCTCGACCTTTTCACGACGGCTGCGGTGCCGACGGCAATCGCCTATAAAGCCATTCGACTCTGGCGCGGACACGGGCCGGAACTTTCCGCACGCACCGCTACCGCGCTCGTTCTCGGTTATTTCCTTTTCTTCCCCGTTGATTTGTGGGTGCTTTCGCGCGGGCGCGCTGAAGGAGCGCCGAACCCCGCGCTCTACGCAGCGCTGCTCGCGACGATCCATTTGCTGCTCTTCGCTACGATAATTCGGCTTTATTCGGCGCGCACGAACCGCGATTTCGGCTTCCTCGCGGTCCTTGCGGTCGCATCGATGCTGGCTTCCGCCATCCTCACTGTGGAAACCAGTTTCCTGGTGTCGCTCACGCTTTTTCTGACACTCGCAGTCTCGACGTTCGTTGCGATGGAAATTCGCCGCAGCGGCGAAGGCGCCGTCTCGCCGCCGCTCGACCCGGGCACGCCGCTGGCGCGGCGGCTGAATCGCGCACTCGGCACAATTTCGCTGCTCGTCTCGTTCAGCGCGCTCGCGCTGGGCATCGTGATTTTTTTTCTGATACCGCGCTTCACCACGGGTTACATGAGCGCCTTCAATCTGCAGCCCAACATGATGACCGGTTTCAGCGACGACATGACGCTCGGCACCATCGGCGAGATCCAGCAAGATCCCTCCGTCGTGATGCGCATCGAGGTCGACAATCCCTCTCGAGCGCAAGACGTTCACTGGCGCGGCATCGTGCTCACGAATTTCGACGGGAAGCGATGGTTCACGCGGGCTCGAGCCTCCGATCTCGTGCTTGCCGGCGCGGACGGCGCGTATTACTTCAATGCTCCGTTGTTCCAAGGCGAATCACGGGCCATTCATTACACCGTGCTGATGGAGCCGATGGCCACGTCCGCAATTTTCATCGCGCCGAACCTTCAGGCGCTGCGCGGAAATTTCCTGCAAGAGGTGGGCCGAGGCGGGCCGTTCCGCCGCAGCTTTCTCCTGATGGACGACACGGGCTCGATCTTCAACTCCGAGCGCATCGGCGCGAAGATCCGCTATGAAGGTATTTCACGCCTTCCCGAGATTCCGCCGCGCGAACTGCGCAGAGCCGGAATCGCCTATCCTGACGACGTCATCGAGACCGATCTTCAAGTGCCGGAAAACCTCGATCCGCGAATCAAGCAGCTTGCGGAACAGATCACGGCGCGCGCCACGAATCCTTACGATAAAGCGCTGGCCATCGAGCTTTATCTGAAAACGCATTACGCGTATACGCTCGATCTGCGCGGCGATCCGGGCGACGACCCACTCGCCTACTTTCTTTTCCAGCGCCGGGCCGGCCACTGCGAATATTTCGCGTCAGCGATGGCCATCATGCTGCGCGACGTCGGGATTCCCTCCCGCTACGCCACCGGCTTTCTGCCCGGCGAATTCAACGACGTCGGCGGTGATTACATCATTCGCGCCAGCGACGCGCACGCGTGGGTCGAGGCCTATTTCCCCGGCTACGACTGGATCACCTTCGATCCCACTCCCGGCGGGGGCGTGATTCGCCCGCAAGGAATGCTCGCGCACATGGCGATGTATTGGGACTGGTTCCAGCTCACCTGGAGCGAATGGATCATCAACTACGACTTCGCGCACCAGATTCGCCTCACCGACAACACGCAGCGCGTAACGCGCGATTTCGGCGCTCGCATCCGCGACTGGTACCAACTCAAACAGGAGCAGGCCATGCGCCTTCTGCTGCGTCTCGACGCGCGCGTTGAAGGGTCGCGCTTTTCGCTGCCTGCGCTGCTCGTGTTCCTCGTCGGATTGCTTTTCTGGATGCGCGGGCGCGCGCTGATTCGTTACGCCGTCGCCCGCTGGCATTTGGGAGCGCGGCGCGGCGGCAGCCTGACGCCCTCGCTCGCCGTTTTCGAATACCAGGAAATGCTCAAGCTGCTCGAGAAGCGTGGCTGGAAAAAGTCGCCATCGCAAACGCCGCTCGAATTTGCCGCTGGCATTCCAACGGCGGACATCTCCGCACCCATCTTGCAACTCACGGAACTTTACCAGGCCGCGCGGTTCGGCAGCCACTCGCCCGCTGCTGAAGAAGCGACGTCGCTCCTGCGGGCCATACGCGAACTTCTGCGCGCAGCCAAGGCGGCGGGCTGAGCCCCGCGACGCAATATTCATTTCTAATCGCGGCACTCGTTTACCCCCTGTTCTGACCGCGATTAGAAATTTTTTCGCCCTTTCTTTTCAGTAACTTAGATCGACTTTTAATAATTTTCATTTGCGATTAGAACTTGGAGAATTTTATGCATCTTCGATCGTCCTCCGCAAAAGCGTTCTGAGCAGGCCCTTGTTATGGCGCGGGCGAAAAGCTTGTTGGTTTTTGCCCGCTTTTCCTCCTTTCAAAAGACTTTTTACTATCGATTAGAAATTTGCAAGCCGCTGAATCGAAGGGGTTTGCACCAATTTCTAATCGCAGCGATATCGATTAGAAACCTGCGGGCCCGCGAAGCGGGTGGACCCACGGGTCGCTTGCTCCCTCCCTATCGGTGACTTGCGGTCCAAACGACGATGCCGCCGGCTCGTTCATTGTGAAGCTCCGAAAAGAAGTTTATCACGTCGTGTACTTAGTTGTCAACACTTTTTGAGGTACTAGAACCGCTTTTCCCGATTTGGGAAAGGCTGCGGACAACCTCCAAAACAAAGGCTGAACGCCTGACGCGAAGTTGCTGCGCCTGCCTGCGGCCAGGCTGGCTAAAAGCCGCCTCTGCGTTTTAACCCTGGAGCGCGATGCTTTGATTCCTGGCGTTAGAGTTCGACGGGCGGGCCGAGGCTGAGCAATTGTTTGAGCGACCGAACGTATTCCGCGAGCGCGTGGCGGCCGGCTTCGGTGATGCGATAGAGGCTCTGCGGTTTGCGCGAGACAAATTTCTTTTCGACGGTCACGTAGCCTGCTTGTTCGAGCTTCAGAAGCTGCGCGCCTAAATTGCCGTCAGTGGATTCGGTCCTGGCGCGGAGCCACGTGAATTCGGCCTGGTCGACCCCACTGAGCAGCGACAGCAGAGCCAGGCGCAGGCGGCCATGGACGACCGGGTCGAGTTCGGGAAGTTCAGGCATGCGCCGGGATGCGCGGCTTATTTTTCCCGGCGCCGGCGATGGCGCCATAGATGCCGAAGACGATCTGGCACAGGAAAATAGCGAGCAGAAAAACGACGATGCTCTGCGTGCCGGTGACAAAGCATACCGCAACAGCCGCGGCCCACCAGACGATGGCGCACCCCATTTGCAAGCGCCAGCGAAGCAGGATGGCTGAGGCACCGTTGGCTGTGCCGAGCATCGCTGAAGCGATTGCGGCGAAAAGACGGGGGTCCGTGAGGCGGCCGCTCATGCTGAGCGCGAGAAAGAGCACGAACATCGAGACTCCGCTGGCGATCCAGATGGAGCCAACCCCACGGCCGAGGGTGGTCCTCGGGTGATCGCCTGCTTTTGAGGAGGCGATGGCGATCGTGATACCGGCGGCGGCCACCATCGTGACCGGCCAAGCCCACCAGGAACTGCTGCTCCAGGCCGACCAACCCATCGCGACATAATAGGCGACGCCCCACAGAATGAAGGCCCAGCCCCAGTTTTGGGTGTGGCGGCGGCCTTCGGCGATCATGGATTCGATCAGGTTCAGGCGCTCGCGGAGCTCCTGTTCGCTCAAGTGATCCGACATGAAGTTCTCCTTTCAAATTTGGTGATTTCGGCCCAAGCGCGGCTACTTCTCGAGATCGAGCAGCATGTCCACGCTGCGGATTGGCGGACGCTTGCCCACAGTCGTTTCGGTGGTTTCGGCCCATTCGCCTTTGTCCGTGAGGCGCATGGTATTGACGATGTGCGCGGGACCGGCGGTGAAGCCCCAAGAGAAGCCGTTGTCGGGGACGGTGAGCTCGGTGTCCAGGTAGCGGCCGTCATTATAGGCACGGAAACGGTAGGCGCGGGAGGCGTCATCGTAAGCGACGGTGGCGAGGGCGCTGAAGAGAATCTTGCCGTCCGCGCCGGTACTCCTGCCTTCGATCAGGAGGACGAGGCCGTCGAGCTTGTATTGGACGTCTTCGGTTTGCGTGAGGCGAAGGGTCTCGCCCGGCCCGCGGTTGACGGTGATCGGACCTGACCAGTGGCCGACGAGGAACGAGAGTTTGCGCATTGCCTGGCGTTGGGTGTCGACGCTGCCAGAGGGCTGCTGGGCAGCAACCTGGAAGGCGGCAGGGACCATGAGTGCTGCGGCAAGGAGCAGACCCAACAAGGGCAAGCGAAGGCTGGAGAGGGTGATTCGGGATTGGGAGATTGGAGTTGGCATGCGAGGCTCCTCTTCGTCGAGTGTCTAACTCTGCAATATAGAGTACTCTTACTCAGATGGGGCTGTCAAGGGGTAGCTTGGGCCTGAGTGGCTTGCCGGCCAATCGAGGGCGGTTTGAGCCGCGTAAGGGAATCGTGCGGATTAGTTTTTGATAGCGCGGGTCATCAGGTAGCCCTGCTGGAGGGCGTTGTCTTCGAAATATTGGGCGGCTATGGCGTCATATTCGCGGCGGAATTCGGCGAGCCTGGCGGGATCGCTCTTTTCATACATCTCGACGAGCTTGATCAGGGGGCCGGCCGTTTTTTCCGTGAAGGAGCGAAAGTGCTGCGGGCTGAGAGCGGCAGCGAGCATGACGCCTCGGTCAAAAGTGACATCCCGGACGGCACTGCCCAGGCGTTCGAGAATGACGTTCGGATCGCCCCACTGCGCCGGTGGCGGGGCGGAAACCGGCGGAGGCGGCATGTAACGTGCAACGAGCGCGAACATGCGGCCGGTCAAAAGGTCAGGCGGCCAGGTGGAAAAGGCGATCGTGCCACCGGGCCTGAGCACGCGAAGCATTTCGGAGACGGCCATCGCCGGTCGGGGCGCGAAAATGTGGCCGAACTGGCTGATGACGGCGTCGAAGGCCGAGTCGGGGAAGGGCAGCTTCTCGACGTCGCCTTCGTGCCACTCGATTTCGAGGCCGGCAAGATTTGCGTTGAAGCGCGCGCGTTCAAGCAGCTCAGGCGTGAGGTCGAGCGCGGTGACTTTCGCGCCAGTGCGAGCGGCGGGAATGGCGGCGACGCCTGTTCCGCAGGCGACGTCAAGGACGCGCATGCCGGGAGCAATGCCTGCAAATTTCACGAGCCTGGCCGCCGGCAGCATGGTGGTCATTTCAAGCGGCGCGAAATGGGCCCAGCCCTGTTTCTGAGCATTCTTGAACTGTTCGAAGGGATCCATGCGCACTCCCGATTAGTAATGAGGAATGTACGGGAGTCTACGCGAATCGGCCCACGGGTGCAATCGAGAGAAGGCTCAGCGGCGGTCGAGGGCGGGATGGCGGACGTCGCGGCCGGCCACGAAATAGATGACGTCCTCGGCGATATTGGTGGCATGGTCGCCAATGCGCTCGATGTTCTTCGCGACCATGACCAGCTCGAAAGCCGCGAAGACAACGGCAGAATTTTCCATCATGTAAGTGAGGAGTTCGCGGAAAAGCTGATCGCGGAGGCGATCGACCTGATCGTCGCGCCGCAAGACGGATTGCGCGAGGTCCTGATCGCCGCGAACGAGAGCGTTGAGGCTATCGCGGACCATCGATTCGGCGAGCTCGCTCATGCGGGGAAGATCGACGTAAGGCTTCACCTGAGGATGGCGGAGGACGCGCATGGCGGAGTGGGCGATGTTGACGGCCTGATCGCCGATGCGTTCCAGATCGCCATTGATGCGGGAAACGGCGAGGAGGAAGCGCAGGTCGGCGGCCATTGGCGCCTGGAGCGCGAGCAAGCGCTGGACGCGATCGTCAATTTCGATCTGCATCTCGTTGATGGCATCTTCTTCGGAGAGCACCGCTTCGGCGAGCTGCTCATCGGCGTCCAACACGGCGTGGACGGCCTGATGGACGGCGCGCTCGGCCAGACTGCCCATCCAGAGCAGCCGCTGCTTCAATTCATCGAGATCGTGTACGAAGTGGCGTTCCATGGGTGTTCAGTTTCCCTTCTGCGTCGTATGACACCAGCGAAGCTGATTTTCACGCTTACCCTTCGCCAACGGGACGCCGGGCAAATCCTTCGGAGAAGTCTTCGAAGGGCTTCATCCGAAGCGGCCGGTGATGTAAGCCTCCGTTCTGTGGTCGGAGGGCGTGGTGAAGAGCTTCGATGTGTCGTTGTGTTCGATCAAATGGCCGTCAAGCATAAAAGCGGTGTAATCGCTGGCGCGGGCGGCCTGCTGCATATTGTGAGTGACGACGACGAGAGTGCAGCTTTCCTTGAGCTGGAAAATCAGCTCTTCGATTTTCGCCGTGGATACGGGATCGAGAGCGGAGCACGGCTCATCGAGCAAAAGCACCTCGGGGTCGACGGCGAGGGCGCGGGCGATGCAGAGACGCTGCTGCTGTCCGCCGGAGAGCGCGAAAGCGGATTTTTGCAGATAGTCTTTCACTTCCTCCCAAAGCGCGGCGCGGCGGAGGCTGTGCTCGACGAGCTCGTGAAGGTTACCCTTGAAACCGTTGATTCGGAGACCGTAGGCGACATTCTCATAAATGGACTTGGGAAAGGGATTCGGCCGCTGAAAAACCATACCGACGCGGCGGCGCAGACGGACGGGCTCCATTTTGAAAATGTCCTGGCCGTCGAGGAGAATCTGGCCTTTGACGCGGGTATTGCGAATCGTTTCGTTCATGCGGTTGAGGGTACGCAGGAACGTGGACTTGCCGCATCCTGAAGGGCCGATGAGGGCGGTGATCCGGTTCACCGGGATGTTCAAACTGAGACTATGAACGGCCTGCTTGGGCCCATAGAATACGTCGAGACCGGAAATCTGAAAGCGCACCGAGCCCTCCTTTCTCGAGACTTTGTCGGAGGACTCCGCGGAGTGCTTTTGCGGCGTGAGGTGCGGCACCGAATCTTTACCATGCGTAGCAGAAGCCATTTGAACTCCTAATAAAGCCGAACCCGCCGCCCATGGAGCGGCGAAACTCAAAGGTAACACGGCCGAGGCAATTGCGAGCCCGCTCCGCAAGAACGCCAGTGGCTCAGGGTGAAGAGTTTAGACCCGGGTCCGGCTGCGTGTCTCGATTTTTCAGCATCTACAACCGTGTTGCAAGAACCTTTCACGCTTGTGAACGGGCGCTTTAAAGCGCGTGAATTCAACCAACTCTCATTTATGCTTAGCGCCGCGCTTGGCCCAGTTCTTCCAGCCCGCGTTTTCATCGAGCGCCAAGCGCGACAGGACGCCGATAATCAGCACGAAGAGAGTGACGAAAAACGCCGCGGCGTAAGCGAGCGCATGAGCGCTGTCAAAGGGCTCGGAGATAAAGGCCCAGATCACGTAGGTCAAATAGGCCACGGGCTCCTTCGTAAAGTGGCCGGTCCAAAGATAGTCGGTCCAGCCTGCGGTGTAAATCAGAGGCGCCGTCTCGCCGATGGCGATCGCGAGTGCGAGGAGAATGCCAGTGAGCACGCCCGGCATCGCTATCGGAACACAAATGCTCAAGGCAACCCTGCTGTCGCTGGCACCAAGGGCGAAAGCTGCTTCGCGCATTGAGCGCGGGACCTGGCGGATGGCCATTTCGCTCGTACGGCAAATATAGGGCAGCGCGATGATCGCGAGAGCGATGCTGCCCGCCAAGAGCGAGAAGTTCCATCCGAGAGTAGAGACCATGGTGACGTAGCCGAAGTAACCGACGACGATCGAAGGCAAGCCGACCATAACGTCGTTGAAGAAGCGGATAGTGGGCGCCAGAGCGCCCGTATCGTATTCCGCGAGGTAGATGCCGGCTGCGAGACCCAAGGGCGCGGCGAACAGAATGCCGACGAAAGCGAGCAACAAGGAGCCTTCAATCGCGTTGAGCAAGCCCCCGCCTGTTCCCTCGGTGGTGTGCGTGAGTATGCCGAGACTAAGGGCGCTGAGGCCGCGCAAGAAAACCATGGAAAGGATCCATATCATTGCGCCGCTGAGCAAAAGGAAGGCGAGGGCACATAACGTCCAGCCCAGATAGGCGAAGATGCGGCGGCGAAGACTGAGGCCGCCAACGGATGGGAATTCTGCGGCGGCGGTAGCCATCAGACCACCACCGATGTCTGCCGGCCGGCGTAATAGAGCAAGAGGCGAGCCAGGCTGTTTACGATGACGGAAATCACGCAAAGAACGAGCGCCACCTCAGAGATGGAACGAATCGCCATGCCGGTAGGATCCTGAAGAGCGCTATCCAACTGCGACACGATAAAGGCGGCCATGGTGGAAATTGGCGAATAAATGTTGTTCGGCAGGTAGTTGAGAGCGTTTCCACTGACCATGAGGACGGCCATGGTCTCGCCGAGGGCGCGACCGGTGGCCAGGATGCAGGAGCCAATCAACACGCGGCGCACGGAAGGCAGCATGACCGTCCAGAGGGCTTCAAACCGGCTGGCGCCCAGCGCCACGGCACCCTCGCGCAAAGTGGAAGACAGAGTGAGCAGCGCGTCGCGCAAGGTGGCGGTGATCAGGGGCACGATCATCAAGGCGAGGACGAGGCCCGAAGTGAGGAGGCCGTAACCGCTGCCTGCAGGGCCGCTAAAGAACGGGATGAAGCCGAGGTATTTTGTCATCAAGGGGAAAACATAGTGGCCGAGAAACGGAATCACGACCACGTAGCCCCAGAGGCCGTAGACGACACTGGGAATGGCGGCGAGGAGTTCGACGAGAAACGAGAGCCAGGTACGCATCATTGCCGGGACGGCCTCCGCGAGAAACAGCGCGGCGCCAACGCCAACCGGAACGGCAATCAACAGCGCGATCAAGGTGCTGAGCAAAGTTCCGACGATCAAAAACAGGATGCCGTATTCGGCGCCCGGCAGGATTTGCTGCCCGTGGGATGTGATCGGGTTGGCGTAGAGGCTGCCCAGGTTCCAATTGCTCTTGATGACGAAGCCCCACCCATTGAGGCGGACCGCGGGCCAAGCGTATATGCAGAGAAAAACGACGATCATCACGAGGATGCCGGCCAACATCAGGCCGAGCAGAGCTGTGAAGCTCCTAAAGGTGAAGAGGCGCTTTTGCAGCCGAGCGAGAAACGGCGCCGAGGGTCCGGAATCGGGAAGGGTCGAGACTGTTGTGCTCATAAGCGCCTATGTAAGTTGCCCTCTCGCCGACGGTGGACCGCCGGCGAGAGGGCGGTTAGAACCTGTTCAAAGTTACTGGATCTTCGCGATCTGAGCTGCGCTCAGCTTGACCACGGACGCAGGAAGAGGAGAAAAGTGGACCTGCGCCAAAAATTTGGAAGCATTCCCGCCGCTCGGGCTAATGGCCCACGTCAAGAAATCGCGGAGCGCGTTAGCCATATCAGCGGAGGGCTGCTTGCTGTTGACGATGGCGTACTCGTAGTTGATGATCGGGTACGAATCGGGGCCGGGCGCGAAGATGAGGCTGACGCGCTCGTCGGCGGGAGTCTTAGGAACCATGACGCCGGCTGCCGCGGCCGCCGTCTTTGGGGTGGGAAGAACAAATTTCCCGTCCTTATTCTGGAGCATCGAGGTCCCGAGACCGTCTTTGTCAATCGAATCCATGTAGCTCGTGCCGATATATGCGATCGAGTACGGATTACCCTGGATCGCGGTGATCATCCCCTGATTGCCCTGTGCACCAAGCTCACCTGAAATAGCCGGCCAGCTGATGGTGGTGCCGTAGCTGAGCGAGTTCGACCAATCCGGGGTGCTGAATGCGAGATACTGAGTGAAGATAAAGGTGTCGCCGCTGCCGTCCGAGCGATGCACCGGAATGATCTCATGGTCTGGCAGCGCGACGCCCTTATTGAGCGCGGCGATTTGAGGATCATCCCACTTGGTGATTTTGCCCTGGTAAATGCCGGCGAGCACGGGACCGCTGAGCTTGAGATGCGAAGAGTTGAGATTAGGGACGTTGTAGTTCACCATCTGCGAAGAGATGCAGAGGGGAATGTTCAGCATGTCGGGATGCTGCTTCAGGAGAGCATCGGCCATGTATGCGTCCGAAGTGCCGATCTGAGCCAGACCCTCGGACGCCTGCGATATTCCGGTGCCGCTGCCCGTCGATTGGGTGGTGATTTTCACGTCGGAATGCGCCCCGGTATAGTCCGGAACCCAAAGGTTAAAGAGGGGATATACCAGGCTAGATCCGGTCTCGAGAATGTTGACGTCACCAGCAGCCCAGCTTGTGCCGACCAAACCGCCGAGCGCAAGGGTGAGCGCAAAAACGGCGCCAGCCAAGAAGAGACGACGCGAGGGGAACGAGAGAGTCCTTCCGAAAAGCAACAAGGTTGCCTCCTTAGATTTGATTGAGTGTAGCGAAGATGAAATAGGGCGAAGCCTACCCTCGTACGGTTCAGCCGTCATGCAAGCCTACAGCGTTCTGGCAGTGGACCCGAATAGAACAGTGTCCAATCCGTCCCCGCGTAACGGCGAGATTTTCGCCCTGGATTGTTACAGCCGTGTTACATCCCCGATAATTCAAAAACAACGCGCTCGGCCTCGATAAATCTTGTGAGGCGCGACTCGAGGGGGTAGGTCAAGCCGCGCCCCGAGGGGGTAGATCGAGGGGTGCTACTTCCACCGCAACCTGAAGCTGCGGCAGAACTTGGGAGACTCACTGCGTTCTCCTGGCCGCCCGATGTACTCCTCGTGTCGCGTCGCCAGTTCAGGAAACGGGCGCATCGTAGGCGAGCCAGTTGAATGTCTGATGAGAGCCGTATAAAAGCTTTGTGACTTAGCGACTTACGCCGTTTTGAGCTGTTCAGGCGCGTTGGCTTGCATACGCCCGTGCCTTACGTCGAGGCCGCGGACCCAAAACAGGACGTCTTCGGCAATGTTGGTTGCGTGATCTGCGATGCGCTCGAGGTTACGGGAAGCCAGCAAAAGTTGCAGGTTGGGCCCCGCGAGCGAAGCATCCGCCGCCATCCCAGCGAGGAGCGCTTCGAAGACACGGTCGCGATAGGCGTCAACTACATCGTCGCTTTCAAGGACCTGCACGGCCAAATCGACGTTCTGAAAGATGAGCGCGCCCAGGCATTTCGAAACCATGGCGCGGACAGCCGCCGCCATCGGCTCGAATTCCGCCGGAGGCTGCACATCACCCATGGCTGCCAGAGAAACGGTGCGTTCGCAGAGATTCACGGCGAGATCGCCGACGCGTTCGAGGTCGTTATTGATTTTGAGAGAGGCGACGATGAGTCTCACGTCAGGATCGGCCAAGCCGCCCCGCTGCAAGAGGCGAATGGCATGCTCGTCAATCGTGATTTCCATTTCGTTGATACGCGGTTCGGTGAGGAAGACCTCGCTTGCCATTCTCTGATCGCGCTCAAGCAGCGCCCAAAGCGCGCGGTTGACGGAGGATTCGACCGTCCGCGCCTGCGCCACGAGATAATTGATCAGCGCGCTTTGCAACACGCCCTCCGCGCTCGCCTTTGCAGCCACGGTTGAGCCTCCCGGCTTTCAGCGCCTCTATTTCTGCACATGCAGCGTGCAACACGATGGTTGCAATCGAATCAATGGGATGTGAATGTTTCGAGAAGGGAGCGGGCGCTAAGCTGCTTTGGGAACCGTGAAGGAAAAGCGCGAGCCCTGGCCGACTTCGCTTTCGACCCACAGGCGCCCGCCGAGCGTTTCCACGATGTGGCGCGCGATGGAAAGCCCGAGGCCGGTGCCGCCCTCCTCACGCGATCGCGCGGCATCCACGCGATAAAAGCGCTCGAAGATCCTTTCCTGATCGGCGAGGGGAATGCCGATTCCGGTGTCAGCCACTGTGATCTTCACGTCGCGCGGGCCTACGTCAGCCTCCACCGCGACGCGTCCACCGGCTGGAGTATATTGGGTCGCATTATCGAGCAGGTTTTGGAGAACTTCCCGCAACAGGCGCGCGTCGGCGCGCACGGGAGGCAGGTCCGAAGGGATGTTCGCTTCGAATTCGATGCCTTTTCGACCGGCCCTAAGAAGAGTGGTTTCAGCGCAAGCCTCGACCACCTCGGCAACGGTCACAGGCCCAAGTTCCACTTCGAGTTTGCCGGCTTCGATCCGCGCGAGTTTCAGCAGATCGTTCGTCACGCGCGCGAGCTGGGCTGCGTGATCGCGGATAATCTCCAGAAAGCGCCTGTTGTTATCGTCGTCTTCCAGGGCACCGCCGAGCAATGTCTCCGCGAAGCCCTGAATCGCGGTGAGCGGCGTTTTAAACTCGTGCGAGACGTTGGCAACGAAGTCCTGGCGGACGCGCTCGAGCCGGCGCAGTTCCGTCACGTCGTGCAATACGACCACGGCTCCGGTGGGCTTGCCAGCAAATCCAGCGCTGACGGACACGTCCGTGGAGCGGACCGGCGCTGCCGTAACCGCGAACATGCGCAGTTGCACGATGCCGGTGGTGATGTCGTCGCGGAGGGACTCTTCGCCTTTCAGAGCCCTCCTGATCAGCTTCAGCACCTTCGTATTGCGGATCATTTCGATCACCGGGCGGCCTTCGGCAGCGACGGCGTCGACGTTGAGAATTTCCGAAAAAGCGGCATTCCAAAAGACGAGGCGCTCTTGTGAGTCGATGACTCCTACGCCCTCGACCATGCTACGGAGAATTGCGCTGGAGCGGTCGCGTTCGCTGCCGAGCGAGCGGACAGTGCGTTCGAGCAGCGCCGCGCTTTCGTTCATCGATTCGGCCAGGCGAGTGAGTTCGTCGCCAGATCCATCGAGCGACACGGGCCGGAATTCACCCTTGCCCATCCGAGCGGAAAATTCCTGAAGCTTTCGGATACGGCGGCCGATGCGCGCCGAAAAGGCGAGGTTTATCGCGGCGCCCAACATCACCGTGGCGATGAAGATAATGAACAGGCCGATGCGGAAGTCAGCAAGAAAGGCACCGCGCATTTCCGGGCTCGTGGCGGGGCGGCCTAAGGTGTGGTCGGCAAGAATGTCCAGCGCAAGGCACAACAGCAGCAGGAGGATGAAATAGGTCAGCGTCAGCTTTGAGAACAGCTTAGCTCGCACGGGTTTCGAAGAGATATCCTGCGCCGCGAATAGTTTTCATGTAGACGGGATGCTGGGGATCGAGCTCCACTTTTTCGCGCAGGCGCCGCACGTAAACGTCGACGCTGCGCGGGGTGACGAACCGCTCCGTGCCCCAGACGCCGTCCAGCAATTGATCGCGTGTGAACACGCGATTCGGGCGCGCCGCGAGGAAGTATAGCAGGCGAAACTCGAGAGTGCTCATCGGAACGGACTTGCCCCCGCGGGTTACGCGATAGGAAGCGGGATCGATCCTTAGCGACCCGATTTCGAGCGCTTTCTCCGAAGGGGCGCCCGAAGGCTCCGTTCGACGGAGCAAAGCCTTCACGCGCGCGGCCAGCTCGCGCGGGCTGAAAGGTTTGGTGACGTAATCGTCGGCACCGAGTTCGAGCCCGACCACGCGGTCGGCTTCTTCGCCTTTTGCGGTGAGGATCAGAATGGGCAGGCGATTCAGGTTGATATCTTTCCGGACCTCCTTGCAGACTTCGAGGCCGGACATTTTGGGAAGCATGAGATCGAGAATCAGGAGCTCCGGCGGGGAGCGGCGAATTTGCGCCAGCCCGCTCGCCCCATCGGCGCTCGAAAGGACTTGGTAACCGTCTTTCTCCAAGTTATACCGCACCAACTCGACGATATCCTTATCGTCTTCAATTACCAGAATCCGCTTCATCGGCCTCTCAGCGAGATATCGATTGCCAGGGGAATCGTCCTCACCATACGGGAAATCCGGTGCCGGACGCAAGGTGCCGGTGTCTTTTTGGCTGGCCTTCTCAAGGGCACGGTTGTTCCACAACGGGCCTTCAACTCTGCTTCGGAACACACGCGGTGAGATTTCATGTTTTTCCATGTCGAACTCCTTGCGTTGGCGGTGAATCGAGGAGAGTTACACGCGGTTGTTACTGGCCGGTTTTGGCAACGTTTCTGCTTTGTGACAGCCGCGGGCGATTGGGCGAACGAAACGAGCCGCCTTGCCGATACCGAGATCGAGGGATTTCCAATGGCAGCGAACCACGCAATTCAGCTGGACCCAAGCCGGAAGAGCACGGCATCCCGCGATTTTGAGATGGGGTTGCGGCGGAAGATTGTGGGGCAGGATGAATCGGTGCAGGCGGTGGTGGATCTTTACCAAGTGTTTCGCGCGGACTTGAACTCGCCCGGAAGAC
>Ga0335073_10001768_pt1 | contig 29184 bp, 26 predicted proteins | sample Lox_Sample_22_FD_207093 | JGI IMG/M metagenome (GOLD analysis project Ga0335073, IMG submission 207093) | Soil microbial communities from Loxahatchee National Wildlife Refuge, Florida, United States - Lox_Sample_2.2 | ecosystem: Environmental > Terrestrial > Soil > Wetlands | place: USA... | reverse complement strand
CCTTCGCGGCATGGCTAGAAGCCGTGCACTTCCCAAAACCGTTTGCGCCACCGGTTTTCGGTCCCTGCGAAGACGCGGTTCGGGATCACCTGGGATTCAACCTCGGCAGGCTTACTGCAATCCGGCCTGAGCCAGCATAGCTTGAAACTGGTTGCGGGTGCGCATGTCGATCGACTGTGATACCAGCTTCCCGTCGCGATTGAAGACGAAGCTCTTGGGAATACCTTCGACCACGAAAACATCATTGACCTTGCGTCCGGGGTCGAGTAGAACCGGATACGTGATCTGGTGTTCGGCAATAAACGGCGCTACCTTGGCCGATTCCTCATCGGAGATCGCCAGAATCACGAATCCTTGCTCTTTGTATTTTGTGTAGAGAGCTTCAAGGTCGGGCATTTCTTTTCGGCATGGCGGACACCATGTCGCCCAGAAATTTACCAGCACCACCTTGCCGGTCAAATCGCGCAGATGCCAGGATTTCCCTTGCAGATCCGTCAGCGTGAAATCAGCCTTTTGCCGCGCGGCGTCGTCGGATTCAAGTTTGGCCATGGCGGCCGCATATTCAGGATCGTCCGAACTGGCCTGCATGTGCTCGTAACGGACGAGCGAAGCCAGTTCCACATACAAGGATTTCGCTTCCGGGCGTTCGGAATTCGCGTCTTCGCGCAGCGCGTCAGCTAAGGTTGTCGTGACTTCCTGCAGAGTGTCGCGGCCGAAATCGCCTTCGGTGGCCCGACTGGCGAGGCCTCCCGCAAGAATGAGCTTGTTCGGACCAGCCGGCAGCGCTCTGATCTGGAGCGCGAGATCCTTCGTGGCACGGGCGCGAGTGGCGTCGTCGAGTTGGCGCAGTTGCCCGATTTGTTGTGCGATTGGCTTTTCCTGATCGGTCCATACGATTTTGTTTTGTGCCGAAAGCAGTGCGGCGAAAAAGGCAACGAGCGCTAAAGATCCCGCGACGCGGGCGGAAGTTACGGAAAGAGCCCTGGCAAGTAGCATGATCAGCCCGGTCCAGTCCGGGAAGCGCCAACAATCGAGTTAGCTTGAACCAGCAAGGCAAACGAATCGACGCTGCCAGTGCAGAGGTCGTTCGCTTCGCTCAGGATGACAAACGTGCCCGGTCAAATAAACATTTCATCCTGAGGTACGGCGCGGCGCTCGCGCACGGAACCATTGCCGCGGGCGCGGCGGTTCAACAGAAATTCCAGCCCGACCGTTATGCCCTGCATAATTCCCGAGATGTGTCGCACGGGAGAAACGACGGTTTTCTGCACCACGTCAGAAGTATGCTCGACGCGGTCGAGCGTGCGGCTTAGTAATTCATCGGCGCGAATGATTTGCAGTCGCCCGCGGTCGACGGCATCGCTGACTGCGGCATCGATGCGTTGCAACTGCGCCCGCAGCTGGGTCGTGGTTTGTTCCACGTTTTCGGTGATGGTTTGCAGTCGCGGGCGCATCTCGGTCACGATCGATTGCGCCTGCTCGATCGTGGGCAGAATTTTGTTCCGTACTTCAGTGGCCAGAGCTTCCATGCGCTGGCTGCTCTTGCGCATGGTTACGTACATGGCCACAAGAATACCCGCCTGCAACAGAATGGCGAACGCGGTCAGCGCAATGAAGATGGTCAGGTTGTTTTCCATGACGAATGGTGCCTCCGCTAGGTCCCTCTGCGCCAAAAATCCGCGCTCAGCGGGAAAAGCGAGCACGGCTCCTTACGTATTGTTCGGCCCGCCGGCTTCGGTCGTGGCCTCGTGATAAGCCTGGCGGCCGGCCTCGTAGGCGGCGCGGAATTGCTCTTTTTGCTGATTGAGAACGTCGCGTCCGCGATCGGCCCACTGGGAAGCCTGATCCCGCGCATCGCGCGCACGATTGCGCATGTAATCGCGCCCTTCTTCGGCTCGGGCGCGAATGGCTTCGCGCGTTTCGCTGCCCGAGCGCGGCGCATAGAGAACGCCGACCAGGGCGCCGATTCCCATGCCAGCCAGGAACCAGACAAAATTGTTTCCATCACGATCCGACATAATGCCTCCATTTACAGCTTCAAAGCGGATGTTAGCACCGCCGATGCGGGAATTACAATGCGCGAGCGGCCAGCAGAAGCGGGCGCTGCGAATAAGGATTCTGATTTACGGCTGTAGCTACTTTTGCGGGCTTGACGGGGTCGCCGGGGCTGGTAGCGTCTTTACTGGTTGCGACTTTACGCCTTGCAGCACCGAGGTAGGCCCGCTCTTCCTGCTTTGATACACCGATAACGTGATCGATGTGATCATAAACAACACAGCCGACCAAGTGGTGGCTTTCGAAAGAGCGCTGGCCGCGCCACGTGGGCCAAATGCCGTCTGGCTGCCTTGCCCGCCGAAAGCAGCAGAAAGGTCTCCGGCGCTGCCGCTCTGCAGCAGCACAACGATGATGATGAAGAAACAAGTAAGAACGTGGACGGTGGTCACGAAATAAATCATAAGTATTCCGCTGTTCCGAGAGTGCGAAAATTATGGTGCGGAAGGCGGGACTTGAACCCGCATGCCTTTCGGCGCCACCCCCTCAAGATGGTGTGTCTGCCAATTCCACCACTTCCGCCCACGATAAGTTCCGCGAACTCAGTAGTTTACTAACAGCGGCGGTCTGAGGGCAAATCCCACTCCATCGAATGTCACACCCAGATCCATATTCTACACGATGGGGTACCGCGAGTGGACTTCACACCTGAGAACCTTACCGCACACTTAATTCGACAGAATAAACAGAGAAGTCAGAATGTATCGATGTTGTTGGTAGTTCGAATTTTGAACCAGTCGTAGCGCAGGTTGTTTATGCACAGGCCGTTTCGAACCCTCATGAAGGCGTGCTGGATGCGCACTTCGAGATTGTTGTTTCTCATCATCACGTTTTGATCGCTACGCGCGCCGCGAAACTCGGCCATTTGCCGACTCTGGCACTTCTGGTAATCCTGGCTCGCCTGGCAAATCTCGTATCCATTGCTCATGTTCGCATTGCGCAGAGTTTGTAGATCGATGTTTTCCTGAATCGCGGCCCCGAGCATCTCGTCGTATCGGTCATACCAGATGTGGACGGCCTGCTCGGTCTGCTCGGGAGTGTGGGTCAGCTTGTATTGCGCGATCGCGGCAACCACTTCGTCGGAGTTTTCGGGGCCGTCCATTTTCAAGCGCGGCAGTGGACCGGCCATGACCTCCATATCTTCATCGGTGACGACTTTCTTGGCGTGAGCTGCTTTTTGCGCCTTGGCACTGCGAGCGGCAGCGGCGATGGAAATGTCAGAGCCCACCGTGTCAGAAGATTGGACCTCGGTTGACTTACCGGCAGGCTGGGATTGGCATGTTGCCGGAGTCTTCTGAGCGAGGGCCTGCAAAGCCACGAGCAAAAGGCTCGCACCGATGGACCTCCAGCGGGGTCGCCCGAGAATTCGGCCAATATCAGGCATCGTACGAATTCTAACGAGCCTTTGGTGGGCAGAAAGATGACCAAAGTGGGGTCGGAGGTTACAGCCTGGTTACCAGCCGCTGCGCTCGCGAAGCGATGTGATTTGCGTCACATGATGACGACCGTGCCATGCATACAGCGCCAGCGTCTTTTCCAGCGACATTGGGCCAAGTTCGGGATGGCGGAAGTTGCGCTTCCACTGCTCCGGTGTCAGTGAACGAAGCAGCGCGACCCAGCGCGCATGCAGCGAGTCCAGCAGCGTCAGCGAAGTCTCAATGGGCGTACTTCTGGTGTCTTCGAGTTCCGCCCAGCGATCTTCGGCGTAGGGCTTGATCGTCGGCTCATCTTCGGTAAGCGCGAGTTTGAAGCGCGTGTAGGAATTCATGTGACTGTCGGGCAGATGATGTACGACCTGGCGCACCGTCCATCCGCCGGGACGGTAGGGAGTGTCGAGTTGGACCGAGGAAAGTCCGTTGATGGCTGACTTGAGGTTTTCTGGTGTGCGCGCAATCTCGTCGATGAATTGTTGCTTCTGTTGTTCAGTTGGTGGCCCTTCGTAACTGAACCTCCCGATCGGATAGCGTAGATCAGTCATGATCCCCTCTCCAAATCAGAGTATCGGATTTGTTCCTTCAGATGAGCAGCCAGGTGCAAAGGGTTCAGAAGAAGGCGCAACTTCCAAAGTGGCGAGGATACACCAACTGGCCTTCCTCGCGGTCTTTTGTGATTGGAAAACGATATTCAAATCTTGCACCAACCCAAACGCGCGCGCATCGAATCGCGTCAGGAGGAAGTTTTATGCAAGCTGCCGTTGTTCCCGCTGTGAACAGTTCGTGGCAGGTCAAAGATATCCCGCAACCTCAGGCCGGACCGAACCAGGTACTTGTGAAGATGCACGCGAGCGGTATTTGCTACACCGATGTCCACCAAACGCTTGGGCACTTGCCTGGGCCGTTCCCCAGAATTCTGGGCCACGAGCCGGTAGGCGAGATCGTCGCCATAGCTCCTGACGTCACCACGCGAAAAGTCGGCGACCGCGTGGGCACTGCCTGGATTCAATCCACATGCGGCCGCTGCGAATGGTGCCAGCGTGGCCGCAGAATGTTTTGTCCCTATCTGAAGGGCACAGGAATTGATGCCCAGGGTGGACACGCTGAGTACATGCCGATGAATGCCGACGCAACTTGTCTCATTCCCGACAACGTTTCTTATGAGCAAGCAGCCCCGATCTTCTGCGCGGGTTACACAGTCTACAGCGGGTTGCGCTGGGCCGACCCCCAGCCGCATGAACGGGTAGCTGTGCTCGGAATCGGCGGACTTGGTCATTTGGCAGTCCAATATGCGAAGGCCGCAGGCTTCGAAACCATTGCCATTTCGCATTCCCCGGATAAGGAAAAGATGATCCGCGATCTTGGCGCTGATGAAGTTGTTCGCGACGGAAAGAGTCTTGCCGCAGCGGGAGGCGCAGATGTCATTCTCAGTACCTCAAACTCGACCAAGTCGATGGTGGACAGCATACAGGGATTGCGCCCGGATGGCCGGCTCGTCACCATGGGTGCCGACGCCGAGCCAATTTCGGTCTCGCTGATAGATCTCATCTCGAAGCGCATTCGAATCATTGGGAGCCAGCAAAACGGCCCCGAATATCTTTACGAGGCTCTTGATTTCGTAGCGCAGGGAAAAGTGAAAACGATTGTGGAGACGTATCCATTAGCAGAGGCAGCGAAGGCCTACGATCGGGTTGCGGAGGGCAAGGCGCGTTTCCGCGCTGTCCTCACAATGTAGTGAGCAGTTCAAGGAAAGTTTCAGGCGGGTCACGGCCAAACTGGAAGCTGGCAATTCTGCGACATTCAGTGCGTTGCGACGCAGTACGACTCACGCTTGCAACTACCACACCTTGGGTCTACCATGCTGCGGGCCCACTCTGTGGTGATTGGCTCTGGGATTCCGGTATCAACTTGCAGCTGCGGATAGCATCTCAATTACGCTAAACTCTCGGTGCATTGTGGTTGCACCATTTCTGGGGCAGGTAAGCTATGCCATCTTCTACGTGGTCAGGTCACCTTACGTTCGGGCTCATCTCCATGCCGGTACGCTTGTTTTCGGGAGCGCGCAGTTCGGGCATTTCCTTCAATATGTTGCACCGCACTGACAAGTCGCGGCTGAAGCAGCAGTATGTTTGCCAGGCAGAAGGTGTTGTCGTCGACCGCAGCGACATCGTGAAGGGCTACGAGTTTCGCAAAGACGAATACATCGTCATCGAGCCCGAGGAGATCAAGAAGATCGAGCCGCAGACCGCCAAGACGATGGAGATTCTCGAATTTGTCCGGGAAAGCGAAGTCGATCCCGTGTACTTCGAGTCTTCGTATTACATGATGCCGGAGGAAGCGGGGCGGCGACCATACGCGTTGCTAACCAAGGCGCTGGAAGAGAGCGAGTATGTCGCGATCGCGAAAGTCACCATGCATAACCGCGAGTACACATGCTTCCTGCGGCCTTCCGAAGGCGGATTGATGCTGCACACCATGTACTACTCCGAAGAAGTGCGCAAAGTCGAAGGCTTCGGCATGCCGGATGTGGAATTGAAGGACGCCGAGGTGAAAGTGGCGCATCAGCTGATTGAGGCGCTCGCGGCGGAATGGGATCCGGACAAGTATAAAGACGACTTTCAGGAAAATCTGAAGAAGCTGATCGAAACAAAGCTGGAAGGTGGGGAAGTGACGGCTGTCGAAAAGCCGAAGAAACTGGCGCCGGTCGTGGATCTGATGGCCGCGCTGAAGCAAAGCCTGGCGCAGATGGAAGGCAAGAAGAAACCTGCGGCCAGTGCGCCCGAGGGAGAGCGTCCGCGGAAAGCGCGACGCGGAAGAGGATAATGCTGAAGACTCAGCATTGACAAAGAACCCAGGCTCGCCAAACCGGCAAGACATGGGGCACTCTCATTGGCATTTGGCCCGAACCTCTGACTTCGGTCGAGCCTCCAGCTGCATCAATCCCGTTCGTCCTCGGACATCCCCGAATGCTCCGCCACGCATCCCTCTCGAAGTGCTCAATCGAACGTCTGGACCGGAAACTTGCTTCTGAAGACTGACAAGTTCTGCCGCAATCGCTACAATACTCGCTTCGCCTGAATCACTGGAATGAAAGCTGAAGTCTTCGGGGTGCCGATGAGTTTCCGTCGTGTGGGTGGGCTGGTTGCAATCGTGATCGCAATTTTGCTCTGGATGGGATGCGGTCAGGTTTACCGCCCAGTGGTGATTCCGATCAACGCCGAGCCGCCGAATGGCTCGAACTTTCACGCGGTTTATGCCATCAGCACGAATTCTCCTTTCTATCAAGGAACTGCCGTGCAGCTCGATGTTTCCGGCGACAGCGAGATCGCGCAAGGGAATGCAGGGTACAATCCCACGCATCTGGCGATCCTGCCGAATTTTTCCCGCGTATTCGCAACCAGTGGCGCGGGGAGTCTGTGTCCTGCGGGAACGGATGTCGTCACTTCGTACGCTCCGGCAAGCGACAGCAGCAGTGCAACGGGATTCAGCAACGTGCTGACCTACACCTATCCGAACGCGGGGACATCGCAGTCGGCCAATATCAGCGCGATTAGCGAATCGGCGAATCTGGTTACAGCCACGCTAAGCGCGCCCTTGCCGAACGCAGTAGCCGGACAGTCCATCGTCATTTCGAATGTGCCCATCCCCTCTGGGATTACGACTTCCGGATACAACGGCTGCTATTCGATTTCCTCCATCAGCGGCACGACCCTGCAGTATGTCGATCCGAATACCGGATTGCCCGCGCTTCCCAGCGGGGGCGGAACAGCGAACCTGCCCATTTTTTGTCCGTATCTGCCGGATTACGTGACCACTACGTCGAACAACTCTGTGTATGTGGCGAACTTCGGCGTGGAAAACAGCATTAACTGCCCCGATGTCGCCAGCACTGACTCGGTGGCCCTGTTGAATCCGTCACAGGCGTCGATCCCAAACATTCAGTATTATCCGGGCACGCATCCGGTGGCGATGGTGGAAACGCCTGATCAGCTGAATCTTTATGTGTTGAACCAGGGGACGAATACCATTAGCGATCTTTCGCCTGCAGATTTGACCCCGCTGACGGCGTCGATTGCGCTTCCCTCGGGCAGCACGAATCCGGTGTGGGCCGTTGCTCGCATTGATGCGAAACGCGTGTATGTACTCACCGAAGGCGATGGCACGCTCTACACGATTCGGACGGATACGAACCAGATTATCTCGAGTCTGCCGGTGGGAGGTCCGGGAGCCAACTACGTGCTTTACGATTCGAACCTGAACCGGCTTTATGTGACGAATCCTGCGGCCAGCAGCATTTACGTTTTTGCCGTTACTGGCGGCCCGAACGATACGCCTGTGCCTCTGCCCGTGGGAACGACCACGGGTGGACAGATCGTGATTCCGGCACCTTCGGTTTGTACTGCGGGTACCTGCGGTGCAGTGGCGCCGGTTTCGATTGCGGCCTTGCCCGATGGCAGCCGCTTCTATGTCGCCAGCTATGCGACCACGCCACCGGGAACTTGCCCCGATACGAACGTGACTCCTGCCACGACCGGTGTTGGCTGCATCATTCCGCAGGTAACCGTTTATTACTCCTCGAGCTTCGCGGTGAAACCGGTATCGTCGTCGAACTCATTGCTGTCCCCTTCTTTGTCGTTGCTCACCACTTCGTTGCTGACAACTCCTCTATTCGCAGCAACGCAATATGCGGAGTCCCCAACAACGTACTGCGGGACCTCGAATGTGCCATATACTCCGAGCGCGCCGCGCTTTCGAATGTCGGTGGCTGCAGCACCTGACAGCACGCACCTCTACGTGAGTTTGTGTGATGCAGGGGTAGTTGCCGACATCAGCACCGCCACGCTTTCCATTCAGAGCGGCGTCAACACTCCGGACGTCCTGAAGACTGACCTGGCCATGCCGTATAGCGTGGGAGCTCCCTTGCAATCAACCGGAGAACCGCCCCTGCAGAACCCGACATTCTTGCTGACCGGGCAGTAGTCGGGTGGCGCGGGCACTCCTTCCGCGCAGTGAAAGATATGAAAGGCTGCCCTACCTGCGCGGTCTTCGTGGGAAGATTTTCTGGATGCGAACTCGGGATCGCTCTCGCTTGGCTTGCTATGCTTTGGCGGGAACTTCTTGCTTCGCGGCGTAGTGCGTGTCGACGTATTCGTCGAGAATTTGAATGAACTCGGCCACGATGTGATCACCCTTCAGCGTGGTGAACAGCCGTCCATCCACATAGACGGGAGCTTTGGGCTCCTCGAACGTTCCCGGCAGGGAAATTCCGATGTTGGCGTGTTTCGATTCGCCGGGGCCGTTGACTACGCATCCCATCACGGCAAGCTTCATCTCTTCGACACCGAGATAGCGGCCTTTCCACGCGGGCATCTGCTCGCGAAGATACGATTGAATCTGCTGGGCCATTTCCTGGAAAAACGTGCTGGTGGTGCGTCCGCAACCGGGGCAGGCTGTGACTTGCGGCGTGAAACTGCGAATGCCCATGGATTGCAGAATCTGCTGCGCCACGCGAACTTCTTCGCTGCGATCGCCGCCGGGGGCGGGAGTTAGCGAAACCCGGATCGTGTCGCCGATGCCTTCCTGCAAGAGGACGCCGATGGCGGCGCTGGACGCGACAATGCCTTTGGCCCCCATTCCGGCCTCAGTCAGCCCCAAGTGCAGCGGATATTCGCAACGAGACGCCAGAGCGCGATACACGTCGATCAAATCCTGCACGCCGCTGACTTTCGCGCTCAAGATGATCTGGTCCGGCCGGAGCCCATACTTTTCCGCCAGCTTAGCGGAATTCAGCGCGCTGGCGACCATGGCTTCCATGGTGACTTCGCGCGCATCTTTGGGCTCAGCCAGTCGCGAATTGTCGTCCATCATTTGCGTGAGCAGGGCCTGATCGAGCGATCCCCAATTCACACCAATGCGCACCGGCTTCGCGTATTTCACCGCGACTTCGATCATGGTGCGGAAGTTCGAGTCGTCTTTGCGGCCGATGCTGGCGTTGCCCGGATTGATCCGATACTTGGCCAGATCGCGCGCGCATTCTGGATATTTCGTGAGCAGAATGTGTCCGTTGTAGTGAAAGTCGCCAATGATCGGTACGCGAGTGCCTTGTTTATCGAGCTGTTCGACGATATGCGGCACGGCGGCAGCGGCATCGTCGTTATTAACAGTTACGCGCACCAGTTCCGATCCGGCGCGAGCCAGAGCGGCGCATTGCTGCACGGTTGCGGGGACGTCGGCGGTGTCGGTATTCGTCATAGATTGCACCACTACTGGTGCATCCGAGCCGACGCGAACACCGCCAACCGTGGCGGTAAAAGTGTTTCTGCGCGGGAAAATCGCCATAGGAATCTATAGTTTAGATCATTGAAGATCAATCTGGAAAGCGGACGGGTGGGACCGTTGGTTTCAATGTTTCGCGTTTCAAATTTCCGATGCTGGAACTCCGCCAAGCGGCGCTAGCGATTTGCGCCGGAAGCCTGAGCTTTGGTGCCTAAGAAGATCTCCATACCCTCGGCGGCGGCGCGAACTCGCGGATAGTAATTGCGCGCATCGCGGACGACCTTGTCTACGATCTCGTCGGTGTGCTGGGGATCATGGTGATAGAGGATCAGTTCCTTCGCGCCGCTCTCCATTGCGATGTTGATGGCTTCACGCCAGTGGCTGTGTCCCCAGCCGCGGCGCCGCGCGGCGTACTCCTCCGGCAGATACTGCGCGTCGTAGATGAGAAGATCGGCACCTTCGGCCAACTTGCGCACAGCCTTGTCGAAATCGAAGTCGCCGGGCTCATTGTCGGTGGCGTACACAAGCACGCCGTGTTTAGTTTCCACGCGGAATCCGAGGCATCCCTGCGGATGATTGAGGTAGGCAGTTTTGATCTGGATCCCATCCTCCATGTCGAGGTGGCCGTGTTCGATGTCGTAGAAGCGGCGGCTAGCTTTCATGTGATCAAGGTTCACCGGGAAATACGGCGAAGCCATCTGCTCGGCCATGACTTGCTCGAGGCTCCGCGTGCGCGCGGAAGAATGGAAATAAAAGCGGCTATTGGAATTGTCGTACAGCGGACGAAAAAACGGCATGCCCTGGATGTGGTCCCAGTGGAAATGGGAAACGAAAACATGGGCCGAAAACGCGCGGTCCGCGAATTCGCGCTCGAGGGCGTGGCCGAGCACTCGAAATCCGGTGCCGCAATCGAAGATGAATATGCGATCGGCGATACGCACTTCGACGCACGACGTGTTCCCGCCGTAGCGCATGTTCTCGAGTTGTGGCGTGGGCGTAGAACCACGTACGCCCCAGAACTTGACGCGCATAAAACTTGGTAAGCTTGAGCAATCCTTCCCCGTTCGGGAGTCAAACTGCTCAAGATTCTGAGGATATTCAGGATTCTAGCCGTAGTGCTGGTTTGTCCCATAGTGACGAAAGTTTGGTCCGATCTCTTCACCACAGAGCTGCGAGGAGCGGATAAAGGCCAGTGGCCGGAGTTTCTCAGAGACGGAGGACGTGGCTTCACGCGAGATCCCATTCAACTGCGCTCACACCTCTCGGGGTGGTTCAGGGTAGCTTCCGCTGACAAGAAAGCGCCGGGGCTTCGAGATGACGCACGGGCCTGTCATAATGAAGGGCTTCAGCCTGCTACAGATTCGTGAAGGCTGAGCGGTCCTTGGCCCATGCTGCAACCTGACTTCAAACAATTTTCCCGACTGGCCCGCGAAGCCACGCTGATCCCGGTGGTGAAATCGGTGAGCGCCGATCTGCTGACGCCCGTCTCCGCATTTCTGGCGATTGCGAACAGGGAAAAACACGCATTCCTGCTTGAGTCGGTGGAACGGGGCGAGCAAATCGGCCGCTATACCTTTCTCGGCGCCCGGCCGTATATGCGCGTAAAAGCGCGTGGAGGGAAAGTTGAGATTCAACGCAACGGGCGCCGTGAAACTGCGAAAGATGGCGTGTTTCAAGTGGCGAAAAAGCTGCTCAGCGAGCATCGCCCGGCAAGCCTCGCCGGAATTCCCCCGTTCACGGCGGGAGCGGTTGGATATTTCGCCTACGACGTGGTGCGGCAACTGGAAAAAATCGGCAACCGCGCGGAAGATGATTTGTCGTTGCCCGATGCCGAGCTCATGTTCTTCGATCGAGTGCTGGCCTTCGATCATTTGCGGCATCAGATTCACATTATTGCGTCGGCGGACGTGGCGCATGAGAGCCCGCGAAAAGCTTACAACCGCGCGATTGGCGATATTGCGTCTATCGAGCGAAAGCTTGCGAGGGGTTTAAGCGGAGCATTGCTGAAGAGCTCGAAAGCCAACCGCAATGCGGAATTGAAAGTTCACGCGCGCACGCGCCGCGAGGACTTTCTGCGGGGGGTCAAACGCTGCAAGGAATATATTGCCGCCGGGGACATTTTCCAGGTTGTACTTTCGCAACGGCTGGAGTTCACTCCCGGTATTGCGCCGTTCGATTTATATCGCGCACTGCGACAGGTGAATCCCTCGCCCTATTTATATTTCCTTCAAATGGACGGTACACACGTTCTCGGGTCTTCTCCGGAAATGCTCGTGCGGGTGAGCCGGCGCAAACTGGAATACCGACCGATCGCGGGGACGCATCCGCGTGGGCAAGATGAAGCCGAGGATGCGCGCCTGGAACAGTTGATGCGCAACGACGAAAAAGAGCGCGCCGAACACGTCATGCTGGTCGACTTGGGCCGCAACGATCTGGGACGAGTGAGCGAGTACGGGTCAGTCAAAGTGAAGGATCTGATGTACGTCGAGCGCTACTCGCACGTCATGCATCTGGTTTCGGCTCTGGAAGGCACATTGCGCAAAGATCTTGACGCGCTGGACGCATTTGCCGCGTGTTTTCCGGCGGGAACTCTAAGCGGCGCTCCCAAAGTCCGCGCTATGCAGATTATTGAGGAACTCGAACCCACCCGCCGCGGCATCTACGGCGGATCGGTGCTCTACGCTGATTTCGCTGGAAATCTCGATTCCTGTATCGGAATCCGCACACTCCTCATGCAGGGAAAGAAAGCGTACTTGCAAGCTGGAGCGGGCATCGTGGCGGATTCTGATCCTGCGACGGAATATCAGGAATCGATGAATAAGGCGCAGGCACTCCTGAAAGCCGTAGAAATCGCCAGGCGCGGCTAGTGCATCTTACGCGGCGTTCTTGTCCTCCCTGTCAGCCAGATCGTGAGCTGCCTTGTTCTCTCGCTTGGCCGCTTCTTTCCCGGCCTCTTTACCTTCCAGGCGGCGACACTTGCCCTTGGTGGCGAGAGTCAATGCTCATCCGGGATCTCGCAGAACCGAGCTCTTACATCCATTGACTCATGGCCTGCATCTCTCTATCCTCAGTAGGTTCCTGTATACGGTCCCGGTGTGCACTTGCAGCTGAGCGCCGGGCATTGATTCCCGACATCTTTCTTGGGCGTTGAAGGACGAGCGATGAAGAAGCTGGCGTTTCTGACGTTACTGGCAATTGCGGCGGTCATTTCGAGCTGCGGCAGCAATCAAATTCAGGAGTTGCCGACGAGTAGCATCAGTGGGAATTGGGAGGCACAGCTGACCGGTGGCACCGAGGGCGCCTCGGCCCTGAACTTCCTGATCAATTTCAATCTATTTGTGACGAATGGAAGCCCTACTCAGAACGTCAACGTTAATGACTTTGCCTGGATCAACGCCAACCCGTGCTTTCCGCCCGTACCGGATGTAAGCCCGCCGGCGGTCCAGCTGACCAACAACATCAATACCAAGCAGATCACAGGCTCGATTGTATGGACCATTGGTAAGGCCCCCGGCAATGTCCTCAACCTTAGTGCTGATCCCAATGCAACTCCGCCCACCGGAGAACTTATCGCAACGGCGCCGTCGAACAACGGAGTCGTGACCAATGGCGGAGTGAACGGCATGTGGTGGCTGACTCCTGGCACCAGTTTTCCGGCGGGGCTCCAGGCCTGCAGCGCTGGTAGCGCGACGAGCCCCTTACCCTTCGTCATGTGCCAGGGTGCGACGAGCTGCACAACGGCGATAGGGCCGTCCTAAGCCGGTGCGTATTTCCAACCGGATCCGTCGATAGTGGGTTCAGTTTGAAATGGAAGCGGTCCAAGCGCGGATCGCCCAGATCCCTTCGCCATGCGGCTCAGGGCAGGCTCTTCGCTGCGCAACATCGGCTTGCTCAGGATGACAAGACTCGGGTGCTTCCGTCTGCATGGCATGCTGCTATACAGTGGGAGCCATGAAGAGCGAGGTGGCGTGGCTTTCGCTGGCGCAGATTGCTGAGGCGGTCGGCGCTCGCTTGGTTGGTGACGGAGCGACTGAAATCGGCAGCGTGGCTAGCGTCGAGTCTGCACAGCCAGGCGAGCTTGTTTTCGCGGAAGATCCGAAACACTTGCCCGCGGCGTTACGATCCCAAGCCAGCGCAATCATCGCGGGAGCATTCGCGGCCGGCAATTCCTACGACAGGCCGGTTCTTGTTAGCGACCATCCGAAGCTCGCATTCGCGCGTGCCGCGCGCTTGCTTTCGCATGATTCGAATCGTGTTTCATCGGGAGTACACCCCACCGCCGTAATTCATCCAAACTCGGTGATCGCGTCCACCGTATGTGTTGGGGCACAGGCCGTGGTTGGTCCGCAGGTTCAAATCGGCGACGGCACGCATATTGGCGTGGGGTGCGCCATTGGACAGGGCGTGCGGATTGGACGCGATTGCGAAATTTATCCCAACGTGACGATCTATCCCGGTACCTCCCTGGGCGATCGCGTGATCGTTCATGCCGGGGCGGTGTTGGGTAGCGACGGCTTTGGATACGTGCGCGACCCGAAAACGGGCCATTATGAGAAATTCCCGCAGGTCGGGCGATTGGTGATTGAGGATGACGTCGAGATTGGCGCGAACGCGACCATCGATCGCGGCGCGCTCGATGAAACCCGCATCCGGCGCGGAGCAAAAATTGACAATCTGGTTCACATCGGCCACAACTGCCAGATCGGCGAAGATGTAGTGATCGCGGCCCAGGCTGGGCTTTCCGGGAGCATCGTGATCGAAGACGGCGCCGTCCTTGGCGGGCAGGTTGGCATCGGCGAGCACGCTTGCATCGGCGAAGGAGTGATGATCGGCGGCCAGGGTGGAGTGCTGCCGAACAAAATTCTGCGCGGCAAGGGCGTTGCGTTCTGGGGAACTCCGGCGCAACCGTTGCGTGCGTACTTGAAGCAGCTGGCGACGCTGGCACGTCTGGCCAAGAAGGAATGAGGCGCGAAGTCGAAGTATGGCTGTGATGGTGATTGGCGGACACTCCCGCAGCGTGGGTAAAACCAGCGTAGTGGCAGGACTGATCTCCGCTCTGCGCGATCTGGAATGGACTGCGGTAAAGATCACGCAATACGGGCACGGAATTTGCTCCGCCAATGGCCAGGTTTGCGATTGCGCGACCGGCGATCATTCCTGGTCAATTTCCGAAGAGACAGATCGTTCAGGTGAGTCAGACACCTCGCGGTTTCTGGTTGCTGGAGCCAGGCGAGCGCTGTGGGTGCGAACCGAGCAGGGAAAACTTGCTGAGGCGATGCCGCGGTTGCGGGAAAAACTCGCCAACACCCAGCATGTCATCATCGAATCCAATAGCGTGATGAAATTCCTGCGGCCGGATTTGTACCTGACCGTGCTCGATCCGTCAATTGCTGATTTCAAAAATTCTGCCCGGTCGTTTCTGGACCGCGCCGATGCGGTCATCCTGCATAAAACCAACGAAAGAGCTTGGAACTCTGTTTCATTGAAGCCGTTGGCTACTCGCCCTGCATTTTCAATTTCACCGCCCCCGTACGTCACGCCGGAAATCATTGACTTCGTGCGGGCGCGTTTGGGCGATGCGGCAACTCAAAAGAAAGACCGCAGCGCCTCGAACAATATTTTGCAGCCAAGATCAACAAACCCTAGGGGCTAAAGCCCATGTCCTGAGCGGCTCCAGGCGGCACCGCGAAAGCCGGGCCCTACCCAAGGCCATTTATGAAACCAGTTTCTAGCTCCGTCGTTTCGCTCAGGATGACAACGTTGAAAGAGGCGCCAATCGGGAACTGAGATCCGGGAACCGACAACTGAGAACTGGGCGGCGACTGCTCTGCTATCCTTGCGCGTGCGGCAAATTCACTTCAGCGCTTGGCTTCTGATCGTCCTTTCGGCCGTCCTGCAGGTGGTTATTTTTCCGCTTTCGGGCGTGTATGTGCTTTCCTGGGCTGCGCTGGCACCGCTGCTTGTTGCCTTGCTGCGCGCACGGCCGGCGGGAGAACTCGAAATCCCCGGACTGCTCAGACTGCAACCGGCTAGTCCCCCACAAGGATTCTTGCTGGGCTACATCTGCGGAATTTTTTGGTATGCCGGGACCTGCTACTGGGTTTACGACACGATGCGCAAGTACGGCGGCCTGAATGCGTCCGCCGCGGCGTTGGTCCTCATTTTGTTTTGTTGCTATCTCGGTCTCTACCACGGTTTGTTTGGATTGCTGATCGCGCTGGTGGCGCGCTCACCACGTGACTATCGACGCGCGCTTGTGCTGGCGCCGTTTTTCTGGGTCGCTGTGGAACTCATGCGCACGCGGGTGACCGGCTTCCCCTGGAATCTGCTGGGGACCGCGCAGGTCGACAATTCAGCTCTGTGCGGAGTTGCGGCTCTCGCCGGCGTTTACGCGGTTTCATTCGAGATTGCGCTGGTGAATATCGCAATAGCCGCGGCATTTCTGATTCCGCGGGAGAAGCGAATGTCGATGCTGGTGGCTGCCCTCGCGGCGGCCGCCGTGTTGCAGGCAGGAAGCCTGGTCGAAGTTCGAGCGGTTCGCGCAAATCGAACGGCTTTGCTTGTGCAACAAGACGTCCCTGTTTCGGCGGACTGGACTCCCGAATACTTTCAGAAGACGCTGAACGATCTGACCAAGTTGACGGAAAACTCGATCACTGCCGAGCCTGCTGGAAAGTTTGATCTGATCGTCTGGCCGGAATCGCCCGCGCCCTTTTTCACCAACGATCCACGATTTCGTCAGGCGCTGACGCAAGTTGCGACGGACACGAAGTTGTGGACAGTAACCGGCGCGATCGGCGTCGCGCCTGGCAATGAGGCCAATGGAACGCTCTACAACTCTGCGGTCTTGATCTCTCCTGCGGGAGAATGGCTCGCCCACTATGACAAAGTGCATTTGGTGCCGTTCGGCGAGTATCTGCCGTTTCCGCGGCTCTTCGCGTTTGCCGGAGGTTTGACGGAGGAGGTCGGTCATTTCGAGCACGGACTCTCACGCAAGCCGCTGAATGCGGGCGGCGTGCAACTCGGAATCTTCATTTGCTATGAATCGATCTTTCCGGACGAAGTCCGGCAATTTGCCAGGAACGGGGCGCAGGTGTTCGTTAACATTTCGAATGACGGCTGGTACGGCGACAGCGGCGCGTACGCGCAGCACCTGAATCAGACGCGCATGCGCGCGATCGAGAACAATCGCTGGCTGCTGAGCGCGACGGATACCGGCGTAACCGCTTCCATCGACCCGGCGGGGAGAATCGTCGACCGCCTTCCACGCAAACAGCGCATCGCGCTCGCAGCACCGTACGCGCTCACACCGGTAACCACTTTCTACACGCGCCACGGCGATTGGTTCGCATTCCTGTGTGCGATAATTTCGGTGGGAGCGCTGATTCTGCGTTTCACATTATCGAAGAGCCGGAAGCAGGCATAATCCGCATGAATCAGGAATTGGAACAGCAATACGAGAAGCTCAGCAAGAAGGTGCACGATCTCCGGGAGTATCTTTGACGCGGGCAAACTCCGTCCGCAACTAGCCGACATCGAAAAGCAAGCCGCTGACCCGAATCTGTGGTCCAATCCGCAGCGCTCGCAGCAGGTCATGCGCGAGAAAAAACGCCTGGAGCATTTGCTCTCGACTGATGCCGACCTGGAGCGCCGCACCGGCGACATCAGCACCTATATGGAACTCGCGAAAGAAGGCGAGAACGTCGATGCCGAACTGCGACGCGAAATTGCGTCTCTCGGTGACCTGATCGACAAGCTCGAAACCGAAACTCTGCTTTCCGGCGAGAACGATGCCCGCAATGCCATCGTGACCATTCATCCGGGAGCGGGCGGCACGGAGTCGCAGGACTGGGCCGATATGCTGTTGCGCATGTATTTGCGGTGGGCCGAGAGGCAGGGATTTGAGACCGTGCTCTACGATTATCAGCCAGGCGAAGAGGCGGGGTTGAAATCGGCGACGTTCGCGGTGAATGGCGAGTATGCATTTGGATTGCTACAGAGCGAAATCGGTGTGCACCGGCTGGTCCGCATTTCTCCATTCGATCAGGCCAAGCGAAGGCACACATCCTTTGCCAGCGTGTTCGTCTCTCCGGAAATTGATGACAGCATTGAAGTCGTGATCAGGCCCGAAGAGATTCGCGTCGATACCTACCGTTCCAGCGGCAAGGGCGGACAGCACGTGAATACGACGGATTCGGCGGTGCGCATTACCCACATTCCCACGGGCATCGTGGCCAGTTGCCAGAATGAGCGCTCACAGCACAAAAACCGCGACCGCGCGATGAGTATGCTTCGCTCAAAGCTGTACGAATTTGAGATGGAGAAGAAACGCGAGGCGACGAAGAAAATTGAAGATTCGAAACTAGATATCGATTTCGGATCGCAGATTCGATCTTACGTGCTGCAGCCCTATCGGCTGATCAAAGATCATCGCACGAAAATCGAGGTCGGCGATGTGGACCGAGTGCTCGACGGGGATTTACAGCCGTTTATTCGAGCGTATCTGCTGGCGCGGCGCGGAGAGAGGCAGTGAAAACGGCCCAACGCGAGACTAAACTACAGACGACGCAGGGGAAACACAGGCCAATTCCGCTCGGGCCGCGCTTTCTGCGGGCATTTCAGTTTGCTTCCAAGATGCATACCGGACAGGCGCGCAAGGCTTCTACGATTCCATACATCGCCCACCTGATGGGGGTCGCATCGCTCGTGCTCGAAGCCGGCGGAGATGAAGATCTCGCTATCGCCGCGCTCTTGCACGATGTCGTCGAGGATTGCGGCGGCGCTCCCGTGCTGGCTGAGATCCGGAAGCAGTTTGGAAACCGTGTCGCCAAAGTAGTTGAAGGCTGCACCGACTCCGATACATATCCCAAGCCACCCTGGCGCAAACGCAAGGAAAAATATCTCCAACATCTCAAGCATGCCGACGCGGATACGCGCCTGGTATCCGCTGCCGACAAGCTGAATAACGTCCGTTCGATCCTCAGCGACTACCGTCAAATTGGCGAATTTGTATGGGAGCGCTTTAATGGAAGGCGCGTCGGCACGCTTTGGTATTACCGGGCGTTGAATGACGAATTTCTGCGTGACCCGCCCAACCGGGTTAGCCGCGATTTCGACCTTGCAGTACGAGAACTGGAGTTACTGGCAGACTCGGCATCCGTTGCGGGACAATCTACCTGAAGCTGATATGCAGCGGGTCATCGACCAAATCCGGGCTTCCAAGCTGCCTTCGGGCATGATGCAATTTGCCGCGCGTGGCGCCCTGCAGGTGCCCGCAGCGGAGAATATTGAGATCCTCGTCCACCTTGCTTTGCATAACAAAGTCTTCGGTGATTTGGCGAAAATGACGCTCGCTGGATGGGACGAAAAGGCCTGCCGAGCCGCGGCGGGCGATCCGAAGACATCGCGCGAAGTGCTCAATTACTTCATCAATCCTGAAAATGTGCGCCCGAAATTGCTTCCGGATTTAGTCGAAAACCCCTCCGTGACGGAAAGTGAACTCGTCAAGCTTGCGGTATCGGCAACGGCCGAGACGATCGAGGTACTGCTTAAAAGCGCACGCGTAAAATACGTTGAAAGCGTACTCGAAGCATTGAAAACCAATCCGTACCTGAAACCGGAGCAGGCGCAGCAAATCGACCAACTCACTGCCATCCCTCCAGAGACCGAGGCTGAGGACATGGGGGCGACCGAAGCACCCGACAGCAACGCAGAGCCTTCCCGCGCAAATGAGGAGACCGGCGGCAGCGCAGATGAGAGTGGCGGTCCGGAAGATGAAGAGACTGTCTCAGCATATTTGAAAGAGCATGCGCACGAAATAACTGCCGAGGGCAACAAGCCGTTTCAAGCCATCGGCGGAGTCGTCGAACTGCTGGGCAGCGATTATTTTCCTGTAACTCAGCAGTCAGATCTTGCAAAGACGGCTACAAAAGCCGCGCCAGCGCCTGGCGCCACGGCCAAAGCCGCTGTTGCGCACAGGCCAACTAAACCCAATGAGCCCAAACGCGAAAACGCGCTGCAAAAAATCAGCAATCTCGATGTGAAGGGACGAATTCAACTCGCGCTCAAAGGAAACAAGGAAGAGCGTTCGCTCCTGATTCGTGACGGCACAAAAGTCGTTGCCTTGGCGGTTCTGGAAGCGCCAAAGCTTTCCGACGGGGAAGTGGAAAGGTATGCCAGCCAGAAAAACGTGCTTGAGGCGGTGCTGCGGCAGATTCCCCTGAAGCGCCGATTCGTGAAGAACTACATCGTGGTCCGGAACCTGGTTGCTAATCCGCGAACTCCGCTCGACCTCGGGCTGAATCTGATGAAGAATCTGCTCGCTGTGGACCTGAAAAATCTGTCGGCGAACAAAGAAGTTTCTGAAACCATCCGCAAGCTGGCGCTGAAGATGTATAAACAGAAACTGGAAGCCGCCAACAAAAAATAAATCGGAGGGCCTTTGGCGTCCCAGCCACAATCTGATCCCATTGCCGAGTTGCTCATGCGCGCGAAGACCATTGCGGTTGTCGGTTTGTCATGCAATCCACTGCGGCCGAGCCGCGGTGTTTCGGCGTATATGCAGACGCATGGATACCGCGTTATTCCCGTAAACCCCCATATTCAAGAATGTCTCGGTGAGAAGGCGTACGCCTCGCTCCTGGATGTGCCCGAGAAGCTTGATATCGTAAATATTTTCCGCCGCCCAGAATTCGTCGAGGAGATTGTCGATCAGGCAATTCAACTCAAAGTTCCAGCTATCTGGATGCAGGAGGACATCATGCACGAGCGAGCCGCAGAAAAGGCATGCAAGGCGGGGATGTTCGTCGTGATGGATCGCTGCATCCTCAAGGAACATCAACTCCGGTTCCGGTAATTAAGTCAACCCAACAAACACCACGGTCGCATCATCGTGCACGCCGGTTCCGTTGGCGAATGTGCGCACGTCTTCGATGATGCTCACGGCAGAGGCATTTTGTTTTGCGGAGTGTTGGGCGAGACGGCTGACACCGTATTCCTCATCCGCAGGATTGACTGCTTCCGTAATGCCGTCACTGTAGAAGACCAGTTTTGAGCCAGGAGAAAGGGTGACGGAAGTCTCGGAATAGTCTCCAGAACTCAGGCCGAGCGGCAACCCTCGCTCAGTTTCGAGAAAGTGCGCTCCCACGTCGTCGATGAACAAGGGTTGCAAGTGTCCGGCATTAGCAAACGTGACGGTTCGCGTCTGCGGATCAAGCACGCCATAAACCATGGTCACGAACTTGCCTGCCGGAAAATCGTTGACCAAGAGTTGATTGAGTCGTGTGAGAACTTCCCCTGGCGTGCAGCACGCCTCGGCTAGCGACCGAAAGATTCCCCGGGTAGCCGACATCAGCAGCGCGGCGGCCGTGCCCTTACCGGAAACGTCGGCCAGTACGATTCCCCAGCGTCCGTCGGGAAAGGAAATGAAATCGTACCAGTCACCGCCCACGGCACGCGCCGGTTCGCTGCGGCCGGATATCATAAATCCTGGAATGTATGGAGAACTCTTGGGCAGCAACGCTTGCTGGATGGCGCGAGCCTCCTGCGCGTCTCGGTCGAGAGCGGCACGGGCGGCACGCTCACTCTGAAAACATTGCGCATTGTCGATGGCGATGGCAATGTGATCACAGAGTGCTTGCAGAAGCCGCAATTGCTCGCGTGGAAATGCATCCAAGTCCGGATGAGAGGCCGTAAACACACCCAAGATCCGATCGCCGACTTTCAACGGAATTGCGACCTCGGAAAGAGTGGCGTGCTCGCAGGCTATGTAGTAACTGTCCAAGCGTACGTCGGGAGCGTAATGCATTGAGCCGGTTGAGGCGACATGACCCACCATCCCCTCACGGCCAATCTTCAAGCGATGTCCCCTGTGATGAACCGAGCAGCCGTGCGCGTCCGCACGTACCATCTCGCCGCGCACTTCATCGTGCAGAAACACCCCGGCTTCCACACAGCCAAACGAATGTTTGACTTCGTCCACGACGCTATCGATTAGTTGATCCAGGTCGAGGATCGATGTGATTTTCTGCGCCGCCTTCTGCACACGCTGCAGCCCGTCAACGAGATCAGGCGAGATCCGCCGAGACGGAACTGCGCCAGACGAGATTTGTGGAATCGCTCCCATACTGACCGTTCAAGCGAGTCGTTTGATATTCCTAATGCAACGATGTGAAATTGGCCTTCAGGATTCTTTCTTTTGCGGCGGAGGGCTTGCCTGCGATCTTGTCCGCTGCCTTTTAATTTCGTCCAACCTCTCGCGAATGCGTTTCTCCACTCCTTCACCCGTCGGATGATAATACACGCGGTCGCGCAGATTGTTGGGCAAGCACTGCATGTCGGCCACTTTGGATTCGAGTTCGTGGGCATACTGATATCCCTTGCCGTAGCCGAGTTTCTTCATTAAGCCAGTCGGAGCGTTACGCAGATGCAACGGGACTGAATCGGCGGAAGTTTGCTCGACGTCCTGCTGGACGTCGCCGTAAGCCATATACAGCGCATTCGATTTTGGCGCGACAGAGAGGTACACGACCGCCTGCGCGAGCGCGAGATTTCCTTCGGGCATGCCAATGAAATCAACCGCATCCCGCGCCGCCATGCAGAGCGAGAGCGCGTTCGGATCGGCAAGCCCGATATCTTCGACAGACATGCGTACCACGCGTCTAGCGATGTAGAGCGGATCTTCTCCGGCTTCGAGCATGCGGCCGAGCCAGTACAGCGCAGCATCGGGATCGCTGTTGCGCACGGACTTGTGCAGCGCAGAGATCAGGTTGTAGTGCTCTTCTCCAGTTTTGTCGTAGAGCAGAATGCGCTTCTGCAGCGCATCCCGGACGATCTCGTCGGTGATTTCGTTTCTACAGGTGATCTCATCTGTCATCGGTGTCCCCGGTCTCGCCGCTTTTGCGATACCTGGGGATTTTGCTAACCCGGCCGCGACTTCCAGCACGTTATAAGCACTCCGCGCATCGCCGCTGGTATAGCTGGCGATTTTTCTGACCGCTTCGTCTGATGCGGTTACATTTATCTCGCCGAGCCCGCGTTCGCGATCCGTGAGCGCGCGCCGCAGCAGCAGCACGATCTGGTCTTCTGTGAGCGGTTGCAGCACATATACGCGGGTGCGCGAGAGCAACGCTGAGTTAATCTCGAACGACGGATTCTCGGTGGTCGCGCCAATGAGCCGGATGTTGCCCTTTTCGACGTGCGGCAAGAATGCGTCCTGCTGCGCCTTATTGAAGCGGTGAATTTCGTCGATGAAAACGATCGTGCGGGTGCCGTACTGGCGCGCGCGTTCCGCGTCGGCCATGACCTGCTTGATTTCTTTGATCCCACTGAGCACGGCGGAAAACTCGATGAACTCCGCCTTGGTCATATTCGCGATGATCTTGGCGAGCGTAGTCTTGCCAGTACCAGGAGGTCCCCAGAAAATCAGCGATCCCATATCGTCGCGTTCGATCTGCACGCGCAGCGGCTTCCCTGGGCCGATCAGTTGCTCCTGCCCGACAAATTCCTCAAGCGTGCGCGGACGCATGCGGTCAGCCAGCGGTCGCGTGGTCCCCGCTGACTCGCTCGGATTCGGGATGGGCTGGAAAAGGCTCACAGAACAATCTTAGGCGAACCAGGAGAGAACGCCTACCCCAAGACTAGTCCGCAACTGAAAGTGGGTCGTGCGCATTCAATTTCAGGAATTGAAGTGCGCGCGGGGCGGGCAGCGCTCCTATCTCTGCCGAATAACGATAAAACAGTTGCAGGCCCTTTAGACATCCTGGGTCAAGTTCGTAATGAATGTTCTCGGTCAAATAGGAACGTACCCCCGCTTCGCTGATACCGAAGCGCGCCGCCCACTGTCGCGCAATCTGACTGATACTGTCCGATTGCAGTCCGTGATCGCGCGAGTCGCGGAAGATCTGTGCCAAATCCAGCTTGGGATCGCCTTCCGCCAATGCGCTTTCGCGCACCGCCCAGAAGGCAAACACAAACGGCTTGCGGGTGAACCGAATCCATTCCTCTGCGAGATCAAGTGTGTGATAACGCGAGCGGTCCAGCTGCAGGGCAGGATCTCCGATCAGCAGGCCGGCATCGCACTCGGCCAGCATGCGATCGAGATCGGGCGCCATGGGTACATAAATTCTCGAGCCGCCGAGCCACTTTGCAAACAGAACCTTCGCCAGCGCGACCGAGGTCATCGATGAAGTGTCGAGCGCAACTGTGCGCGTCTTTTCGATCGGCATTTTGCTCACCAGCAAGATCGAACGCACTGCGCGGCGGGAAGCGATGGCAACCTCTGGCAAGATGAGCAATCCGGGAACCTGGGCATGAGCGGCCGCGGGAATAATGCCGATATCAGCCGTTCCCTCGGCCAAAGCTTTGGCGCAAGATGAGGGCAAAGTGTAGGAGATTTCAAAATGCCGACCAGCGTTCCCGTGCTCAAAATCCCACATCAGCGGCGCGGTATTGAGGTAGGAAATGGCGGAAATGCGCAACTTTCTCATGTTTTCCTCAAATATTAACAAAGCATTGTGACGGATGACCTTGACACGCCAATTCACGCCTCAGTACAGTCCGCGAGTTCAGTTTTTTTGGTTGTCTGATCAGTTAACCTTCGGTTTCCGCGAATAAAAAGCGTAAACCGGCATCGGAGTTTCCTTTGTCGAACCTTGTCGTTACGCCATCCGCGTCGCATTTAACCGAGTGGCTCGCGCTCGCACTCACGTCTGGCCTGGGACCGACAAAATCGAGAAAGCTTGTTGAGCATTTCGGCAGCCTCGAAAAGATTTTTCAAGTATCGCTGACCGAATTGGAAGGGACGGGAATTCAGGCGATTTCGGCACAGTCACTGGCCACAGGGAAATCGGCTGAGTTGGCGCGCGATGAGATCGCACGCGCGGCGGAATCCGGCGTAACGATCATCTCGGTTGAGGATCCGTCATATCCACCGCGCCTGAAAGAGATCTATGATCCCCCCCTCGTACTTTACATTCGCGGCAATAAGGACATCCTGATCACGCCGGGCATTGCGATGGTTGGAACACGGCATCCCACCCCTTATGGAATCGGCATGGCCGAGAGGCTGGCGTGTGATTTGGCGGCGCAGGGACTGGTCATCATCAGCGGCATGGCGCGAGGCGTCGATACGGCCAGCCATCGCGGCGCACTCTCGGCTAAGGGCAAGACACTGGCGGTATTTGGCACGGGCGTGGACGTGGTCTATCCGAAGGAGAATTCGCGGCTGTCAGAACAAATCTTGACATTAGGTGGCGTGCTCATCTCGGAATTTCCGCTGGGAACCTTTGCGGCTCCGCAGAATTTTCCTATACGAAATCGCATTATCAGCGGAATGTCGCTCGGGGTGCTGGTGGTCGAGGCTGCGGAATATTCCGGAACTCGCATAACGGCCCGTTGCGCCCTGGAGCAGAATCGCGACGTTTTCGCCGTGCCCGGCAACGTCACGAACAAGAATTCCTGGGGACCGAACACTCTCATTAAACAAGGCGCCAAGTTGGTCGCCACCTGGGAAGACGTTTGGGAAGAATTGCCTACGGAAGTACGACTTAGACTAGCCCCCGCCGCCTCGCCTGAATCCTCGGGCACTTCGCCGGCATCTCTATTTCCGGACGAAGGGCTTCCTCCTCACGAAAAGCGAATCCTGGGCCTGCTGAAGGCCGACGAATCCACGCACATTGACACGATCATCGAGCGGTTGGAGACAGAAATGTCATCGTCGGAAATCTTCGCCGCTCTGTTCGAACTCGAGCTCACCGGTAAGATCAAGCAGATGCCGGGAAAGAATTTTGTGAAGAGTTTCTGAGCTACTGGCTCAGCTTTTTTCTAGTAACCTTGTTGCTTCCCACCCATTCGTGCTAGCTTCAAAAAATGTGATTCCAGGAAATTGAGGGTACATTGTCAAAAGGTTTAGTCATCGTCGAATCGCCGGGAAAGGCGAAAACCATCCAAAAATATCTGGGTAAGGGCTTCACCGTCGAAGCTTCGCTCGGACACGTGAAGGATCTGCCCAAGAGCACACTGGGTGTCGATATCGCGAACGATTTCGATACCGACTACATCGTGATTCCCGGCAAAGAGAAAGTCGTTGCCAAGCTGAAGAAGCTCGCGGCCTCGGCGGATTCCATCTATCTCGCGCCTGACCCGGATCGCGAAGGCGAAGCCATCGCCGCGCATCTGGCCGATGAACTCGACGAAAACGGATCGAAAAAGAAAAAAGCGAAGAAAGTGAAATCCGACGGGCCCCCGCGCATCCAGCGCGTTACGTTCAACGAGATTACAAAACGCGCGGTGCAGGCCGCATTCGAGCATCCGCGGGCCATCGATCAGAACCTTGTCGATGCGCAGCAGGCTCGACGTGTGCTCGACCGGCTTGTGGGATATCAGGTCTCGCCGCTGCTTTGGGACAAAGTTCGGCGCGGCCTGTCGGCTGGCCGCGTGCAGACGGTCGCCTTACGCCTGATCGTTGAGCGCGAGCGCGAAATCAAGGCATTCGAGAAAAAAGAATACTGGACGATCGATGCCCATCTGGCGGGCGGCAAGCCTCCGGCATTCGACGCGCGCTTTCTAGGGAAGGGCGAAGAAAAAGTTGAGATTCCGAACGGCGAAGAGGCCGAAAAGATCCGCGTCGCGCTCGAAACCGCCGACTGGGTTGTTCGTTCCGTCGATAAGAAGGAGCGGCGCCGCAACGCCGCGCCTCCATTCACGACCAGCAAATTGCAACAAGACTCATCTCGCAAGTTACGTTTCAGCGTGAAGCGCACCATGATGATCGCGCAGCATTTGTATGAAGGCGTGGAACTCGGCGAGGAAGGCTCGATCGGTCTGATCACCTACATGCGTACGGATTCCGTGCGCGTGGCGCCGGAAGCGATTACCGAAGTGCGCGAGTACGTGGGAAAAGAATACGGACCGACTTATCTGCCAGCATCGCCCAATACGTATAAAGACAAAAAGGATGCGCAGGGAGCGCATGAGGCGATTCGTCCGACTTCGGCGATGCGCCATCCCGACCAGATCAAGCAATACCTGAAAGAAGACGAATATAAAGTTTACAAGCTGATCTGGCAGCGCTTTGTGGCTTCGCAGATCAATCCTGCGGTTTTCGATCAGACAACGGTCGATATCGATGCGAAAACGAAAAAGAGCAGCGGTGTTTTCTGGTTTCGGGTGACTGGATCGGTGCTGAAGTTCGACGGTTTTCTTCGAGTTTACGAAGAATCAAAAGACGTCAAAGACGAAGAAGAGGAGGAACTGAAGCACAAGCTGCCGCCGCTCGAAGCCGGCCAGAAGCTCACGCTGAAAGGTCTCAAGCCGGAGCAGCATTTCACCGAGCCTCCGCCGCGCTACAACGAAGCCTCGCTGGTGAAAGAGTTGGAAGAGCGCGGCATTGGACGTCCATCGACCTACGCTGCGATTCTCTCCACGATTCAAGAGCGGCAGTACGTGCAGAAGCTGGGTGGAAAGTTTGTTCCCACGGAAATCGGCCTGGTCGTCACCGATCTGCTGGTGGAAAATTTCCGCGATATTTTCGACGTGCAATACACGGCGCGTCTGGAAGAAGAACTGGACGAAATCGAAGACGGCAAAGAGAAGTGGACCGACGCAATGGCCGAGTTCTACAAAAAATTCCAGAAAGATCTGAAATACGCCGAAAAGCACATGGAGAACATCAAGCGGATGGAGAAGCCCACAGACGAGAAGTGCGAGCGCTGTGGCGCGCCGTTGGTGATCAAGTGGGGCAAGCACGGTTCGTTCTACGCCTGCAGCGCGTATGACAAAGACGATCCCAATACGTGCACGTTTACGAAGGAAAATCCGATCAATCTTCCCGATCTCGATTCTGCCGACACGCAAGCGACCGGCGCTCAGGAAGAATACTGCGAGAACTGCGGCCGTTTAATGGTTTTGAAGCGCGGACGCTTCGGGCAATTCATGGCCTGTACGGGCTATCCGGATTGCAAGACGACAAGACGGCTGGATCAGGGCAAGAAAGTTCCCGACATTCCGCTGGATGAACTCTGCTCGAAGTGCGGCCGCAATATGATGATCCGACATGGGCGCTTTGGCGAATTCACGGCGTGCAGCGGATATCCGGATTGCAAGTATGTGAAGCAGAATTTTATCGGGGTGAAGTGCCCCGAGTGCAAAGACGGGGAGCTAGTCGAAAAGCGCGCGCGCAAAGGCAATACGTTCTATGGGTGCTCGAATTACCCCAAGTGCAAGTTTACGTCCGCGAATAAGCCGATCCCTGAGAAATGCCCGAAGTGCGGCAGCGAGTATCTGGTCGAGAAAAATCTGAAGGCCGGTCCGGTGATTGCGTGCCCGAACAAAGAATGCGATTACGAGCGGGCGGCGCCTCCTCCGCTGCCGCAGGCTGATACGGGCGCAGCATCATCTGCACATCCGGCGTAGTATCGCTGTTCTGATGGCATTTCCTATTGTCGAATCGAGCTGAGTTTTGAATCCACACGGGAGGAAATCGAATGCCCAAGAAACCCACTGCAGCCGATGCTCAACTGATCCTGCAGCTCTACGATCTGCGCCGCGAAGCGGAGATGCGCAAGGCGCGCCACTGGTGGGCGACGGAATTCTTCCCCGAGAGTGCCGACGATTTCCTGAAAGTCGCCTGGGCGTTTCCTTCGCAGGAAAATAATTGGCTCCGCCAAGTGAGCGGCTACTGGAATATTGTCGCTTCGTTCGTCTTGCAGGGTGTCTTGAACGAAGAGCTCTTCCTCCAGCCCGGGTTCAGCGGTGAGTTGTTCGTCATCTACGCCAAGATCCATCCGCACGTCGAAGAATTGCGCAAGAAACTCGACGATCCCGAGTTCTTCCGCACGATCGAACAGGTCGTCACCCGCACCAAGTGGGGCAGGAATCGTCTCCAGTTCATGATGAAGCGAGTAGAGATGATGCGCCAGCGCTTAGCCGAACGCAAAGCCGCCGCACAATAGCGGCTCGCAGCGGGCCTGTCCGAGATGGGGCGATCTGAACGCGCGACTTTTGCGTCGCAAAGACCCGTGACGCTTCGCGCAAATCGCCCAGACCCTTCGCTGCGCAACGTGCGACTCGCTCAGGATGACAACCAAACTTCTGTTATCCTAATCGCGCTGTGAGGATGATCTGGTGGTTCCTGATTCTCGGCGTGAGTACGTTGGTCGTCGTGTGCGTGGCGATTGCGCTGCTCGTGCACTTGCGGCGTAATCTGCACAAGGTGGCGCACGAAGATGCTCCGAGCGAACTCCAGCACCCCGCGAAACACATGGAACTTTGACGATGCTAGCTTGGTGGAGATCGGCAATGGCACATTCTGAAATCCAGAGTTTTGGCACTCCGCAGCGGCGGCTTCTCGAGGCTTCGCGCCAAATAGCTCTGATTGTTGGCGCGAGTCTCTTTGTTGCTCTCTGCGCACACATCACGATTCCTC
>Ga0335073_10001767_pt1 | contig 29185 bp, 19 predicted proteins | sample Lox_Sample_22_FD_207093 | JGI IMG/M metagenome (GOLD analysis project Ga0335073, IMG submission 207093) | Soil microbial communities from Loxahatchee National Wildlife Refuge, Florida, United States - Lox_Sample_2.2 | ecosystem: Environmental > Terrestrial > Soil > Wetlands | place: USA... | reverse complement strand
CCCGGGACGGGCGGAATTTGTTTTAGCCGCGGGCGTGAGCCCGCGGACACGGATTGTACTTCGGAAATCGAGCCGCGGAGCGGCGGCACCGCGCGGCTGTTTTGCGTTCGAACTGAATCGTTCGTCCTTGGAAACCGTGTCGCCGCTGCCGCGGCTCACCCGACACTCGCCTATCCATACCGCGGGCTCACGCCCGCGGCTAAAACAAATGCCGCCCGTTCCGGGCTGTGTCAAAGACGATTACAGCGACTGTTGGTGCTATGGGGATTTATCGCTCATTGACCTCCATCATCCTTTTTTCGCAGCCTCGGGGTTGTACAGGAAAGGGCAGAGCCTGGGAGGGCGGCCCAGGCTTTAGCCCAGGACGCAGCGCAGCCGGGGTCCCCGATTCGCGCCGCCTCTGCGCGAATTGGGGTGGAGGAGCGGGGTCCTGGTTAGGCGTCACTTGAAAGGGCTGCAGCCGGCCTCATGCGGGGTCCCCAACAACCGCCGCCTTTGCGGCTGTTGGGGTGCGTTCAGCCGGCGGCACATGTGGCGTCCCTGCGGGACTCCGCCATCTTAGGGCTGACCACCCACCGTTCCGGTCGCCAAGGCGACCTCCACGGTGGGCTAAATTCGCAGTCGCCCTCGCCACGCGCCGGGCGCAAAACCAGCGCCCGACGCAAGCGTGGCAGCGGGCTCAGCCGATACCATTCGGGCCACTTTGCCGGAGAGTTGCCGTTACTTGCGATAAGGCGACTTATCGCTAGCTGTGCTGAATGGGTACTTTGTTCGCGAAGAGTCGCTGTAACAAACTTATGTCATCGCTTGCAAGCGCCCGCTTCGGGATTGTGTAAAACATGACGCCCGACGACAGCAGAACAAACAGGGAGTCGGATTCAATGACCTTGGCAAATTCCGACCAGTCTGAACGCGAATCACTGTTGGGCATACCGCACCGGACACCACTGGGATCAAACTCGTACCAAATCTCCACGCCGATCATGCGGGCGAATTGAGCATTTGTCAGTCCTCTCTGCGCTATTCGACCCGCAACGAATACAAGCCAAACCAGAACGATGATGATTAAGGACACCGGGGACAGTTCCCCTTCGGGCCGGTACGCCAGTCCAGTCAGCATCAAAGCGAGCAACAGCCCACATTGCGCCCATGCCGCCCACCTGATCTTAATTGGAAGATTGCGTAAAGCGAACCTAGACGCCTTCGCGAACTCATCGCGTTGCAGCACAAAGCGGGCACTTATCGTCGCCGTTGGCACGTCTGAGAGCTTACCATCCGAGCGCATGCACCGCATCACTGCCGCGCAAGACGCCCGTTAGTACGAAGTCACCAACGGTCACTTGTGCTAACGCGATTTTACGTAAGTTATCGCTCAGTTGCCCTCACACTCCTTCCACAGCCGTTCGGATTCCTGCTCTGTATACGCGTGGAGAATGCGACCTGAGTGCGGCTCGATGATGTAGGCGGTGCTCTTGCCCATGTTTGCCCCACAACTGCTGCTTGGTGGCACCTGAGCATTGACAAGCAATCGTTCTGGGTTGCGAAGCCACTGGCACGCTAGCACGTTCACCCAATCGACGTTGCGTGCGAACTTTGCGCGTTCCGCATCTGAAAAGAAGTTCAGGCCCGGCGGATTGATGCCGCCCGGATACCTACGTGCCAAATCCGCCTGAACGTGCTTCATCACGTTGTGCTTCACCACTCTGTCTTGTTCGATGCCATAGACAAAGACTTCCCAGCTACCCACTAGGCCACCATCGGTCGAGGTCATCGCCAGTAAGTCCGAACCGGGTGACCACATGGCATACGGTGAGCTGTACGTGTGGATGCTAGGTGATAAACGCTGCCCGCCCCTCTCGATGAAATAGTCCGGCTCCATCTCATCATTGGGATATGAACGCCCCGTCTTTTTGCCGACCACGCGCAACACTAGCTTTTGGTCGGGAGCGGGAACTGCTACGGGCTTACTTGTGTCAGTCCACGAGAAGGGCAGATCAACGCGCTGGGGTGCGGTCTTAGGCTCCTGCGTGAACGCCGCGAGGCACATGAGCGAGACGATCGCGAAGAACCGTAAGGTGCTAAGCATGAGACGGTTACAGTTGAGAAGCGCAGATTAACACAGGCAAGTTGTTGTAATCAGGCGATAGCGCAAGTTTGCGCCGTCTGTTCGCCCACGCGCAACAGGCGATTACACAGTCGCACCGCGGACATCTCCTATCCAGGGATCATTAACGCCTGCCCTATCGGAGTGCCATCACCAGCAGCTTGCGCTCGGTCATGTCTTCGATTGAGTAGCGCAGGCCTTCTCGTCCGAGCCCAGAGTCTTTCACGCCGCCATACGGCATCTGATCGACGCGGAAGCTGGGGACGTCGCCGACGATGACCGCCCCGACATCCAGCACCTCAAATGCGTTCTGGATGAGCACGGCGTCGCGCGTCATCACTCCGGCCTGGAGTCCGTAGTCGGAATGGTTGATCGAGGTCAGCGCCTCTTCGAAGGTCTCATAGGGCTCGACGGTGACCACGGGGCCGAAGATCTCGGCGCAGTTGACGCGCATGTTGGGCACGGTCCCGGTCAGCACCGCGGGCTCGATGATCGAGCCGTGGCGTTTGCCGCCGCAGAGCAGCTTTGCTCCCGCTGCGACGGCTTCGCTGATCCACTCCGCCACACGGACGGCATCCTGTTCGCGAATCAGCGGCGGGATGTCGGTGCTCTCCAGCATAGGATCGCCGGCCTTCAGCTTGCGCACGCCTTCGACGAGTTGGTCGAGGAAGCGATGGAACACCGGCTCGTGTACCAGAATTCGCTGCACCGAAATGCAGGTCTGGCCGCCGTAGGAGAATCCTCCGGCGATGCAGCGATGCACCGCGTAGGGCAAGTCGGTGTCGCTGTGAACGATGACTCCGGCATTGCCGCCGAGTTCGAGGACAACGCGCTTCTTGCCCGCGCCATTCTTGAGCTGCCAGCCCACCGCGGCGCTGCCGGTGAAGGTCAGCAGCTTGATACGATCATCGGCGACGATCAGGCCGGCGTTGTCGTTCGACATGGGCATGACCGCCAGCGCGCCATCGGGCCACGCGGTATTGTCGATGATCTCCGCCAGCATCAGCGAAGAGAGCGGCGTTTGCGGCGCGGGCTTCAAGATGATCGGGCAACCGGCGGCAATCGCCGGTGCGATTTTGTGCGCGACCAGATTCAGCGGAAAGTTGAACGGGGCGATGGCGAAAATCGGCCCCAGCGCAAATCGCTTTACCAGGCCCCAGCGGCCGGCAGTGGATTCCAGCGTGTCGAGCGGCAGATATTCGCCATAAATGCGCGTGGCCTCCCCGGCCGCGATCTCGAATGTGCTGATAGCGCGATCTACTTCGATGCGCGCCGTCTTAATGGGCTTGGAGGCTTCCTGGCAGATGGTGCGCGCGAACTCTTCGCGCCGGTCTTCCATCACGTTGGCGATCTCGTGCAGGATGGAGGCACGCTGCTGCGAGGTCATGCGACGGGTGATGGCGAACGACTGGACTGCGCCCTCGATCGCGCTTTCCACATCGTCGCGGCCGGCTTCGCTGATCACGGCGATCACGTTGTGGTCGTACGGCGAATTCACCACGGCCTCGCTACCGTGGGTGCTCCAGCTGCCATTGGAGAAAAATCCGAAGCTGCGGATGGTTGCGCTGGTCTGGCTCATAATGATTCCCTCATAAATTTGATGCTGCGAATCTGAGTTTTCGGCCGGCTTCTCGCTGCGAGGCAAAGACTAAGCAATGGCGGGGTGGAATTCAAGCGCACGCGTCACGCTACCGGCGGGCAGGCGCCGGAATCTAATGGGCGGAGGACCAATGGGCGATTCCGAAACCGAATACATCGTAGAGCTGCAACCGAAGATCGCGCGGCGGCTGGAAGAATTGGGTTTCACGGGAAACAGCGCTGCGGTGCTTGCTCATAGCCTGGCCGAGCTCACATCGCGGGGCAGAACACTGGAGCAGCAGGCGCTTCCCTTGTTTCTGTCGCTCGATGCGCGGCATCGTCGCGGCCTGGCGGAGGTAACGATCGCGTTGAAGAACCATCTGGATGCGATGCAGGACGCGATCAGCGATGTGCGTGCACCGTTATCGGCGCTGACGGATTTCCTGCTGCGCGAGGAATAGGGAAACGGGAAGTCCGTCTACGAAACCGCGACCATTTCCTCGGGCTTGTGGAGCTCGCTAGCGGTCTCAGCGTCTTCGGATCCGCGTCCGTGATACGCCTTCCAATAAAGATCGACCAACTCGCTGATCAGCGGCATACGCGGATTCGAGCGCCACGATGGATCGTCGAAGGCATTCCTGGCCATATCCGGCATGGCCCGCTCGAACTCTTCTTTCGTAATGCCGAGCTCGGCAATGGAGTGCGGCACACCGAGCCGATCAAGCAAGTGCTCGGTTGCAGCGATCAAGTGCTGCACTTTTTCCGGCACGGTTTGACCGCCCAGACCGAGGAGATCGGCCATCATGGCGTATTTCTTGTGCGCCACATAGGCCCGCTGATTGGGCGATGGCATGAACTTCGTCGGCACCGAGGCATTGTAGGCGATGACGTGGGGCAGCATGAGCGCATTGGCGCGTCCGTGCGCCACACCGAAGCGTGCGCCGAAGGAATGCGCCAGCGCGTGGTTCACTCCAACCGACGCATTCGAGAACGCGATGGCGGCGATGCACGCGGCGTTGTGCATCATGCTGCGCGCCTCCTCGTCATCCGGATTGTCATAGGATTCCGGCAAATACCTGAACACCAGTCGAACCGCCTGCATAGCGTTGGAATCGGTGTAGGGCGAAGCGAAGATCGAGACGCCGGCTTCCAGCGCGTGCGTGAGGCAATCGATGCCGGTGTCAACCGTCAGACCCTTGGGCATCGACATGACAAATTGCGGATCGACGATTGCGACATCCGGCGTGAGCGAATAATCCGCGAGTGTCACTTTGATTCCGCGCTCTTTGTCGGTCATCACCGCGAAGGGCGTGACCTCGCTGCCGGTGCCGCTGGTGGTCGAGATGGCAATCAGCCGCGAGTGATTAATCTTCTCGGTCGGATACTGCACCACACGCTTGCGGATATCGAGAAACGGCGCGGCGAGCTCTTGCAGGTCGGCGGTGGGCGACTCGTACTTCAGCTTCATGATCTTCGCAGCATCAATAACGGAGCCACCGCCGAGCGCGACGATCTGGTCAGCCTTGTAGAAATTCAGCGCTTCCACGCCTTGCGCGATGATCTTGAGATCCGGTTCGGCGTCAGGAATGATGGTCACGCGAACCTGCGTCTCGGGCGGTAGCGCGCGGCGCACGATATCGGCGTGGCCGATCTGCTCCAGCGCCGGATTCGTAATGATGATGGTCGAGCGCGACGGGAAATTGCGCAGATTCTCGACCGCCTTCAGGTTGAAGTAGATCTGGTTGGGAACGCGGAACCACATATGCGCTTGTGTCCTTCGCGCCAGGCGCTTGAGGTTGAGGTAGTGGTAGACGTTGACGTTGTCGGTGGTGCTGTTGCCGCCGCCGGTACCGCAGCCGAATGAAAACGTCGGCACCATGTCGTTGTAGACGCCGCCGAGCGCGCCGATCGAGCCGGGCGAGTTCACGATAATGCGGCCGGCGTTCATCCGCTCGCCGAAGCGGCGAATCACCTCTTCGTTATTAGAGAAAACGACGGCGGTGTGGCCCAGCCCGCCAAGATGGTTTACTTGCGAGCAAACGTCGAGCGCCTCATCGGTGGACTTCGCGCGATAAACCGCGAGCACGGGAAATAGCTTCTCGACAGACAACGGATAGTCGTGGCCAACGCCTTTAATTGGGGCGATCAGCAACTTGGTTTCCGGCTTCACTTTGATGCCGACAAACTTCGCGATGGTCGTTGCCTTCTGCCCGACGGCCATCGGCTGCATAAAGCCGGTGTTGGGATCGATGACGGTGCGGCCCAGCATTTCGGTTTCTTTTTCATTGCAGATGTGCGCGCCGAGATCCTCGAACTTCCGCAGCACGCGATCGTAGATTTCATCATCGATCACCACCGTCTGCTCGGAGGCGCAGATGGTGCCGTTGTCGAAGGTCTTGGAGGTAATGATGTCGACGACGGCCATCTCAATGTCGGCTGTCTTCTCGAGGTACACGGGCGTATTGCCCGGCCCCACTCCCAGCGCCGGCTTGCCGGAGCTGTAGGCAGCTTTCACCGCCCCGGGACCTCCCGTCGCGTCGATCAGCCCTATATCCTTGTGGTGCATCAGGTAGGCGTTGTCCTGCAAGGTGTGCGATTCCAGGCAGGTGAACACGCCCTCGGGCGCACCATGCTTCACCGCGGTCTCGTACATGATGCGCACGGCTTCGGAGCAGCAGCGCCACGAGTTGGGATGCGGGCTGAAGATCACCGCATTGCGCGTCTTGATCGCCATGATGCACTTGAAGAGCACGGTCGAGGTCGGGTTCGTTATCGGCGTGAGCGAGAAGATGACGCCGATGGGCTCTGCAAGCTCGAGCAGTCCGCGTTCCGCGTCTTCGCGAATCACGCCGACGGTGCGCTTGTCCTTGACGTAGTTGTACACGAACTCGGTGGCCACCATGTTCTTGATGGCTTTGTCCTCCAGCACCCCGATTTTTGTTTCTTCAATCGCCAGCCGCGCCAGATCCTGCGCTTTCTCCAGGCCGGCAATCACCATCGGCTTCACGATGCGGTCGACGTCTTCCTGGGTGCAGTTCCGGAAGGCGGTCGCGGCGTCCCTGGCCCGGCGGACCAGCCCTGCCAGATACTCGATGCGTTGTTCGGTGAGTGGTACGAGGTTTTCGCTCATGACTTCCTACCCGCGCTGTCCGGAGATGGCCGAAATGCGCGTGCTGCCTGGCCGATCTCAAACTGAGCGTGTTGGCGTTCGTGATGTCTCGGAGCAGCCTGCGAGGCGCCGGAAACACCAGTTTTTAGTATCCGCTTCGACGAACATGGAAACAGTGAGGCCAGTCACCAGGGGGTGTGAGCGCGCGCTCGGTCTGCCCACCGTGAGTGATAGTAGTAGAGACTCTTCTGCAAAGATTCCCAAGACAGTAACTACTATTTGTGGTAGTAGAAATCAACCCCGGGTACTCTGGCTGTCCCATTTCAGCTGCAGGTTTTCATTGGCCGTAAAACCTCTGGGATGCAGGAGTGCCCGATGAATCGCGCAGTTCCTCACTGTAGGCCTGGTATCGTTCTGTTCGTTACAGCCGTCCTCCTGATCGCAACCGCCGCACGAGCGCAAAACTCGACCAGCACTCTGCGCGGTGTGGTCCAAGACCCAAGCGGAGGGCGAGTGGCGGGGGCGCACGTCGTCATACGGCTAAACGGATCGGGATCCTCCATTACTCGCGCGACGACGGCCAATGATCGCGGAGAATTTCGCATTGATGGCCTGCTCCCCGGTCCTTATCGACTCGCGGTTACAGCCAAGGGATTCGCTGAGGCCACAGCCAATGTCGACACTGCGGTCAGCGTGGTGCGCGACGTCACGATTACGCTCAAGGTCGCAAGCTCGCATGAGACAGTGAACGTGCAGGGGAATCCCTCCTCGATTACGATCGAGGCGCTGAACACCTCGAGCGCGGTGCGCGGGGGCGTGGTCGACAGCCAGGACCTCGAAAGCTTTCCGCTGCCGGCACGCAGCTTCGCCAACATCGCTTATCTTGTACCCGGAACTGAGCCGGTCGAGCCCTCCGATCCAACCAAGGCGCGCATCACCGCTGTCTCCACGGGCGGAAGCTCCGGCTTGAACAATGAATTGTCGCTCGATGGCGCCGACAACTCGGACGACTGGATCGGCGGCTTTCTGCAGAACTTCTCGCCCGACGGCATTCAGGAGTTCGCCGTGCGCACCTCGAATGAAGAAGCAGACACCGGCTGGACAACTGCCGGATCTGTCATCATCACCACCAAGCATGGAACCAACGATTGGCACGGCGACCTGGCTATCTACGAGCGCGCGGCAGCGCTGAACGCGCGGTTCCCAATTGAGAATCCGGCGCCTGACCCCAAGCAGCCGTTCTCGCGCCAGAACTACGTCGGCACCATCGGCGGCCCTATCGTAAAGAATAAGGTGTGGTTCTTCACCTCATTTGAAGCCGTGCATGAGAACGCGAGCATCGCTTACAGCCCGGCGACCCAGACGCAGTTCAATGCGCTGGCGCAATTGGCGCAAATGGGATTGATCACTGGCGTTCCGTCTGTCACTTACCCCAACTTCGTTTCGATTCCGTTTCGCGACTACATCGGTTCGGTGCGTTTTGACTGGGCCCAATCCTCCAAATCGAGTTGGTTCCTGCGCGGATCGGAAGACACCTACGTTACGACCAACAACCTGGTGCAGCAGGGAACGTTGCCGTCAACGGGTCTGCTGACGCACAACAATTACTTCAATTTCGCGCTCAGTAATACCTACACATTCAATTCCGATACGGTTGGCACTCTGGTGCTCGACAGCAGCTTCTTGCACCTTACGCAGGATCGCAATTCCAACCTGGGCTTCGCGCTGGCCTTCCCCTTCAGCTCCACAGCGCTTACGATTTCCGGTTTCGAGACCCTCGGCGACAACCAATTTGCGACTCCGATTACTTTGTTTCCCGATCTGCGCAATCAGGAGAAGTACCAGTTCCGCTACGACCTGAGCCACATTGTTGGGACCCACTCCGTCAAATTCGGAGTGGACTTCATTCACGAACCGGTGTTGAGCGGCGCATTTGCGGGCACGGCCGAGACTCTTGCTCAGTATGTGAATAATCCGACCTATTACACACAGAATCCCGGCTCTTTCGGCACCTTCACGCCCGGGTGTGTCAACTTCAACCCCTCGGACGGCTCAACCTGCACTTACACCCCCGCCAGCAACGGCAGCTTTTCTCAGAATGTTCAGCGTCTGGCGCTCTATGCCGAGGACTCCTGGCGAATCAAACCGAACTTCACCTTCAACTACGGCTTGCGCTGGCAGTCGACGTGGGGACTGTTTGAAGCGTCGGGCCGAACCGAAGCGGACAACGCCGCGTACGTCACCCTGCAGGCGTTGCAGATTCCGGTGGTGCCCGCCCTGCCGCACGATGACCACCACCAATTCGCGCCACGTATAGGTCTCGCCTGGTCCCCCGGCAACAGTCAGTCCACGGTAATTCGTGCGGGCTTTGGCATGTACTACGAGGACTTGGCGCAGAATGGATGGGCGACGGCATTCCAGGCGGTCAACAATTCGAATTACACCACCGGACCGTGCGCTCTGACTGGGGGACCCGGCAATTACACGCTGACCGGCTCCGGCTGCCTGACCGGCGGCAGCGGGGCTACGGGAAATGTCATCGGCTCGCCCTACAAGACGCCGTACGCCATTCACGTCACCGGCGGCGTGCAGCACGCTTTCAACAGTCAGTGGGTGTTGAGCGGCGATTATGTCTACGAGGACGGCGTTCACGGATACCGCGCCTTCCCTTACACCAGCGGCACCAATTTATTCACTCCGCTCATTCCGGCAAGCGACCCCAACTACGCCACCGATCAGGCGAATGTGGTGCCCAATGTGAATGTCTTCGAGTCTGACAACCGCTCCAAGTACAACGCGCTGCTGGTGCATCTTGCCGGAAATATGAAGCGCTTCAATCTGGTCGCAAACTACACTCTTTCGCGCGCGAACACATGGGGTTGCCTCCTGGGCGAGCTGTTTGATTATGTTGATGGCGTCTGCCAACTGCCGAACGGGCAGCTGGATGCTTTCGGACCCGGTGACTACGGGCCATCCGGCGAAAACGTTACGAACCGCTTCGTTCTGGCCGGCACGGTGTACGTGAAGGGAGGATTTGTAATCAGCACCGTCAATCAGTTCGAGAGCGCCCGCCCCATCACCATCACTAACGCGGACAACACCGGCCGCATTTATGTCAATGGAGTGTACACAAGTCTCGACGAATTCCGCGGCACGCCTTATCTGCAAACCGATCTGCGAGTCACGCGTCCGTTCAAGCCCAACGAGCGTTGGACGATCTTGCCCTTCGTGGAGTTCTTCAATCTCTTCAATCGCAACAATCCCGGAGCGAATTACGCAGTCAACGTCGTTCAGCTTCCGGTGCCGGCGTCCCAGATGCAGCCCAATCCAGTCACCGGCATTACCAATGTCACCAGCGTCTGCGTGAATGCAAGCTGCTCCATAACGAAGCCCATCACCAGCCTGAGCCAGCTTGAGATACCGGAGGGTGCCCTCGGCGACTTCTTCGGACCAGGGACAACGGTTGGTATTCCGTTCGCGGCGCAGTTGGGGCTGCGGGTTACGTTCTGAGCCAAAGCTCGGAATTTAACCACAGGGGCACAGAGACACCGAGAAGACAAGGAGGAACCCTGTGCCGCTGTGTCTCTGAGGTGAAACAAGAAAACCGGCCCGCTAGAGGCCGGCATTCCTGCTGCACGTTGAATCCGAACTACTTCTTTAGCCCGGCGACGTAGGTCGCAATGGCCTTGGCCTGCTCGGCGGTCACTCCCGACACGCCCTTGGTGTGGGGGGCCTTCTTGCCGGCCTCGCCTTTGGTAATGAATTCATCAATCTGCGCCTCGGACATCGAGACCTTCTGCAACGACGGACCGATCTTGCCTTCGCCCATCGCCCCGTGGCACATCGCGCACTTCGCTTTATAAAGTGCAGCGCCGTCCTCAGCCATTGCAATACCGGACAGCATCGAAAGAACCGCTAACATCATGGCGTAACGCTTCATTGACAAGCTCCTTTTGAAATCACTGTTGCAGGTTCCAGCCACTCGAAATCCGGCGGGAGATGTTGCCCCTACAGTTTCCGTGGAGCGGGCGTCATTCCAGTAAAACCATCGCCGGCATTGCAGAGTGAATCCCTGCCGTGCAATTTAATTTTCGCTGTTGTCGAGGCCCCGTCCCTGTGATTTCTGTCACCCCATGCGGTGATCCAAAATCAACGGGGAAATTGTTGCGGCACTATTCCGCAACTCTCATGCGGCTGCGTTGATAGAAGAAGGAAATGGCGAGCAGGATCGCGCCCAGCACAATGAATGCAGCGATACGGTAGCCGCGCTGGAGGGTTTCGATGTCATAGAAGAAAACCTTCGCTGCCGTGAGCGTGAGCAGCACGATCGCCTGCCAGCGCAGAAAGGCCGAGCGCTTCCAGAAGCCCACCAGCATGAGCGCCGAGGCATAGACCATCCACACCGCGGAATATGTAAAGTCGAGTTCGATGCGCACACTCCGCCAGTCAGCGACAGGAAGCGGCTGGCGCAGTAAGGGCCGGAAGTAATCGATGATCTCGCGGTGCAAGGCGACGAGGGCAATTACATTGAGCGCGAGAACGGCTCCTGCGCTCCACCTGAAGTTACTCTCGCCTCCCTCCGACTTCGCGAAATATGCAAGCAAGGCAAGCGCGGCAATGGCCACAAGGTACAGCCCGAAGCGCGGGTTGAAGATCGGCGGCTGCGTCGCTTCTGAATCGACGAGGATGACATGCGCCAATCCCAGCACCAGTGCTGCCAGTCCGAACACCCGCAGCAGCAGGCTTCGGCCGCGATGCGCTGCCCAGAACAAGCCGCCGGCCTCGACCAGCCATGCCAGCGCCAGCCACTGATCAGAAAGCTTGATGGGAATTGCGGCCGTTATGTAGCCGATACCGATGGCCAAATATACCGGTCCGAGAAGCGGGCGACCCCGCGGCTCTCGCAACCGCAATCGGAACATCAGGACAAAGTGCAGCGCAGACGCGGCCAATGCGACCCAGAGCAGCGCGAGGCGATAATCCGCCTCCATCATCTGATAACACGCCGCGAAATATGCGCCTGCGTTCAGCAGAGCGAGGCTGACCGACAGGCCGTTGTCACGCTGCAGGAAAGGTGTGCTGCCGACCAGTGGCGCAGCCGCGAACATCAGGAAGAAAAGGCTGGCGAAGATCAGCGTCGTACCGAGTTGCGCGGGCGTGTAGTAGGTCGCGCCCCAGACGGCGAAGAGCAGCAGCGTTCCTGCGAAGCTGCCGCCCAGCAGTCGCCGCCAGTTCTTGATGGCAACAATCCACAGCGTGCCCAGGTCAAGCAACAGCAGATAGCAAAACAGCGCAACCTCGTTGTTCTGCCCAGTCGAGACGAGTACGGGCGTAAGCAAGCCGCCGACCAGCGCAAAGGCTGCGAGTAGTTCCGCGTCCTGGCGCAGCGAGAGCGCGGCCGAGGTCATCGTCACCATCACCATGCCGAAGAAGGTGACGGTCGGCGGAACCAGGTGATAGTACTGCGATGCCGCCCATAAAGAGAGATACAACGCGCCGAAGGCGATCGCTTTCAACGAGTATGCAAAGGCGATGTAGCGCCTGGCGCGAAACCGCTCGCTCCAGAACAACAGTCCTAGTCCAGCCAGCAGGCCGATGATGACCTGCATCGCCGGACCGATCCAGCCATTCTCGAATGCCAACTTCAGGAAATACGACAGTCCGACAAGCACGGCGATAATGCCCAGCCGGTTCAGCCACTGGCCCCCGATACGCGACTCCAGCGAAGGTCCGGCAGCGTCCTGTCTCGTTGCAGAGAATGTTGGCGGCGTAGTCGCAGCGGGCGCGACCCCTTTGGCGCGCTCCGGCGCTTCCACAGATTCGCCGGTAACGGTTAAAGGTGGCAGGATCGGCTGTGGCGGCAGATTGGGAAGGGGCGTGCTTGCCAACTGATCGGAACCGACGGGTGCCGATTGCACGCGCGCTGCCAGCAGCTGCTCCAACTGGTAGACGCGACGCGTGAGGGCCGCCAACTGCTCGCGTAACTGCTGCAGCTCATCGGATTGGGAGGACCCGCTCACGCTGATTCCGGGTTTAAGCGCCTACAATACGCCAAAGCCCAATTCCATTCAAAGCCACCGAGGATCCTTCGCCATGAAATTTCATACCGAATACCTGACGTTCAACACGAAGAAGCATCGTGAGTACATTCACATCACCGGCGAGGTCGAGGACGCGTTGCGCAAGAGCGGCATTCAGGAAGGCATGGTGCTGGTTTCGGCGATGCACATTACCGCCGGTGTGTACGTGAACGACAACGAAAGCGGATTGATTCACGACATCGACAAATGGTTGGAAGGGCTGGCACCGTTCCGCCAGGATTACGAGCATCACCAGACCGGCGAGACCAATGGCGATTCGCATCTCAAATCGATGCTGGTACACCACGAGGTGATCGTACCGGTATCAGCAGGAAAACTTGATTTAGGACCGTGGCAAAGGATCTTCTACGCGGAGTTCGATGGGCAGAGAAGAAAGAGGCTGATCATTAAGGTGATGGGGGAATGACGCAATAGCAACTAGCAATTAGCGACAGCTTTCAAGGTTCAGCGATCGCCCTGAAGCTATGCGTCGAGGAAACCGCTCACAAGACCAGCAATAACCGCTCAAGCAAAGAAGCCCGCCGTATCGCGGGCTTTTGATTTAGCTGGGGCTAATTGCTAGAACGTGAACGCTAACCCGCCGCGCACGCTGCGCGCCGCCTGCACCAGATATACGGTGCTGCCGTCCGGTCCGAGCACAGGAACATATCCCTGGGCCAGCAAGTTCCGGATATCGATCAGGGCCTCCATATTGCCGGGCATGCCGTGGAAATGCGGCAGCGGCTGGCGAATGAAGAGATTGAAGAAGGGATCGGCCTGTCCCGGAGAAGCGTTGAACATGTCGACCGGAACCAGCGTCGCACCACTCGTCCAGCGGTAAGAAGCAATCCACTGGGTGTGAGTGTGGGCGAATTTGCCGTTGAGTTTGAGCGCGGCGGTATGTCGCCAGGCGTGATAGAGGCTTTGGTTTACCGCGCTCCAGTCGACATTCGGCTGGTCCAGTTCCAAAACCCCGCCGTAGCCATAATCCAGGGTCGCAATCAGATTGTCCTCGAGCTTGCGCTGGTAGACAAAACGCACTCCCTGGGCCCGCAACTCACCCGCATTGTAGTTAAACGTACCGGAATAGACGTCGGGAAGGATGTCGCCGGTCGGAACGTCGATGTCACCGACGCCTAACAGCGCCGGATCCTTCACGCGGTCGTTGTAATACGCCAACTGGAATTTGTTCTTGCCCATCCGCTGCGAGAGGGAGAGTTCATGATGATGAGCGTTCTCCAGCAGCGGATCGCCATTCACCATGCTCAGCCGCGGAGAATTCTCGCTGAGATCGGCCGGCGCGGAATCGAAGCCCTTGCTGGCGCGAGTGCTGGGTTCGGTGGTGGCGTAACGGTACTCGAGGATGGTGTTCGAGCCAAGATGAAAATCAGCAACCGCCGACGGACGAAAAGCGTTGGCTTCCTTGCCCAGAAACTGGATTGCCGAGGCCTCGCCACCAACCTGGAAATCCATGAATTCACCCACCGAGAATCCGTCGCTGTAGGTCATAGCGATGGAGTCCAGCGCGCCGCCACGCGGAGCGGTATCGGGAGCGGCGAAGCGCCGCACGATCAGCGACACCGACTGATTCCACCCGTTGCTGGCCGTGCGCGCATAAGAGGTGCGGATCACGCCGTCCGGCGTCCCCGCGTAGCCCAGGTCGCCGGCAAAATTCAACGTGCCGGTATGGAAAATCGACTGCTCGACGTTGAAAGCCGTGCCCAGGTCGGAAGAGCTTCCGTAGCCATCGCTGGCAGCACCCGCCATCAGGGCCAGTGTTCCCTTCAGGGGCTGACCCTCCTGCTGTGACTCAACAATGATCGCCGTGTTGTCGTCGAAGCGCAGGACGGGACGGTTGGCGGTAGAGCGCAGCGTCCACTTCCAGCTATCGTCGTCGCTGTCCCCCTTCTTCAGCGGCGGCAGCATCCTGACCGCCTCATACAGCGTATTCAGCGTGATGTTCAGCAGCTTGCTGGCGCCGGCCGCGAGGATGACATCTTCGCGCAGCGTGGGAAGAAACGACGGCGCCGAGACCTGCACATCGTAACTGCCGGGAACGAGCCCGGCGAGGCTGAAGTGCCCCTTGGCGTCGGTAAAGGTAGTTTGCAGCCGTCCGGTTGAGCTGATCACTTCCACCGTGGCGCCCATTTGCGCGACGCCGGCGGTGTTTTTGACGTATCCCGAAATCGAACCCGGATTGACGCCGGCCGACGCCGCGGCGCACAACGACGCCACGACCACACAGCATGCCAGTAATCGGGTCATTGTCTAAAACCCCCTTTCAGAGGTTCCCGGGAGTCAAATAACGCTGCGAGCAAGCCGCCCGCAGGTCCCAAGTTTCAACTACTCGACAGTGAAACGCACCGATGGAGCGATCTGTTGCTTCGAGACATTGTCATCCACTTTCACCGTCAGCTTGTAGATGCCGGGTTGAAAGCTGTCCAACGCCAAGGTTTTCTCCAGGGTTATCTGGTCCCCTACGCGGCCCATACTGTCGGTGGACTCGGACGAACGCAAAACCGGCTTGTCATTGGCGACATTGACGATCTCGTATTCAATGTTGGCCGATGGTTTCTTCGTCTTGTCGTCTGACTGCAGATTATAGACCTGCATCCACAAGCTCATCCGTTGATCGTGCTTGAAAGCGGCCGGCTGGCCATTGGCGCCATCCAGGTGCGGATACGCCAGCTTGGTTTCGCCGATCACGAAGTTGCCCGCGCCCACACTCTTGGTCGGCACTTTCTCCATCCGGTCGGCGAGAATCAGCGACGACGACGATAGCTTGTCGTCGGGGAATTCGGGAACCAGGATGCCATGGCTCCAGGTGCCCATACGGTCCCCGTTTACGTCCTTCACCACAACGTCGATGCGATAGCGCCCCGGACGCAGCGGAACGGCCTTCCAGTACAGCGAAGAGTGTTCTTGCGTCTGTTCCAGCAACTCGGGCGGAACATCAACCTGCACCGTGTCTTCGAAGGTCTGGGCTACGCGGCCGGTGATACCGGTCACGCGCCCGAAAATGTGCACCGTTCCGCGCTGGATGCCATCCTTCGAAACAAAGGTGATGTCCTTGTTCTTGACCTGCAACGTAACCGGCACCAGCACGGTGTCGCCGGTGACCTTCACGTAATCGGTGCGGACCTCAAAGGGCATCAGGTTGTAGCTGATCTTGTGATTGACAATCTCTTCCAGGTCTTTGAACTTGACCGGTGGGGGCGCCTGCACCTTGGCCAGCATCTCCATCTTGTCAAATTCCTTGGTATTCTCCAGGCCTTGCAGAGGGCTGGCGTTGGCCGCATAGGGATCGAAGCGGTCCGTCCTGCTTCCCAGGCCCATCTGCTCTTCCATGGTGGCGCCGCCCGGCGTATGTAGCAGTGCGTCTTTGTCGTTCGGACTCTGCGAAAGCTTATAGTCGCCGCAGGAACACTGATCGACGAATTCCAGTTCGACGTTCTCGCCTACGCCCTCGAGGTAACGATATCGCCAGTCCTCGTAGGGATAGGTCGTGGTCTCGCCGCCGCCCTCGGATTCGGGCCGGTCATACGTACCGCCTGTCGGATGAGACGTGATTTGGTCGGGAGCTCCCCAGATGATGTAGATGCGGCCGCGATCGGTCTTCCAACCGGGAATACCCGCGGAAAAATGCTCGTTGGCGTAAGCGATGCGGCGATAATGCTCTTCCTTGTACTCGTTTTCCGGCGTGTCAGGCGTAGGATCGCGGCGCAGCCAGAATTGCTCGATAAACTGGTCCCGCTCTTCATCGTTCGACAGCGCCTTGAAAGCGGCCTTTTCTTCCGGCGTGATGATATACACCACGTCCTGGTTGAGCCATTTCTTATACGTGCTGCTCAACTCCTGCTTCAGGGCCTTGGAGTGCGCTTTCTTTTCTTTTTCGGTCAGCGGACGATTCAGCAAGTCGGGAGACTGACCCGCGCTTTGTGCGGATGAGCCCGCAGTCCCGCTGTCCGCCGCCGGTTGGGCGGTAGCGCCTGAGGAGGGTGAGGATTGGGCGGAGGATGCGTCGGCTGCCTTGTTATTCGCAGACGCAGAGGAGCTTTGGGCCACGGCACTGCCCGCGACACCCAGACCAAGCAACAACGACAGAAACCACAGAACCGCGCGCGACTTCATTGGAACGAAACACTCCTCGAGCAACACTCAGGGCTCATAAAATTGTATGTTGTGGCCATTGTGAACGCAAGGTGGTCGGGACGAAACGCAGGCACTAAAGGTCTATTTGCTTCGTCGTCAAACTAGAACCCCGGCAGGTGGCGCAAGTTGCTCAAAACACGAGTAGCTGGATGTCCTGGCAGCTCCGGTGGCGGCTGTCGGGGTTGACTGGGCAAGTTCCGGGCAGCCCCTGGTTCGTTACCGGCGCACAGCGGGCACAGCAGTTATAATTTGAGGTCTCCGGAAAGCACGGCTCAGGTGTATTACCCAGTTCCTGCATCGCCCATGCAATTGCGAGCTGGCGAGTGCTGCTCGCCGCGGGAACCTTAGACTGCCTGGTTTCGTAACATGTGACGGGTTCAGGGTCTGCGAACCGGCTGCATTGAGGTCGGATGAAGAAAAACTGGAAGAAAATCGGTCTGATCGGCGGCGCCGCGGTGGTGTTGCTGGCCATCGTCGGATTCACCGTTCTACAGAGCCGCAAAGGCGTCGTGGCCGTGCAAACCGGTAGGGTGGTTCGCGAAGACTTGACGTCGGTGGTGACCGCCTCCGGCGAGATCAAGCCCAAGGTTTACGTGAACATCGGCGCTAATGCGTTCGCCAAAATCACCCATCTTTACGTAAAAGAAGGCGATCAGGTCAAGAAAGGCCAGTTGCTGGCGGTGCTGGATAATGTCCAGTCCGCGGCAGACGTTGCGGCGATGGACTCGGCGTTGGTCGCATCGCGTGCCGACGCCAACGCGGCACGGGCTGCGGTGAACACTGCGGCAGCCGACCTGAATCAGGCAAAGGCAGAACACGAACGCGCCCGGCTGGATTTTGAGCGCAACAAGGCACTCTATCAGCAGCAGCTGATCGCCAAGTCCGACTACGACACCAAGAAAGCTGCCTGGGATACCGCTCAGGCGCAGCTGGGACAGGCTCAGGCGAAGCTGGCGCAGGCTAAAGCCAATCTTAACTCGTATCAGGTCCGCATCTCGGAGAATGCCGCGAATTTGCGCCGCGCCAGCGATGTGCTGAGCAAGACGGAATATCGCGCTCCCTTTGACGGCGTCATCACCAACCTTCCGGTACGTGAGGGCGAGACGGTCGTCGTCGGTATCCAGAACGCGCCCGGCAGCACGCTGATGACGATCGCCGACACATCGGTGATCACGGCCGAGGTCAAAGTCGACGAGAGCGATATCGTCAACGTGCAAATCGGACAACCGGCAGAAGTGTCGGTGGATGCCATTCCCAAGCAGAAGTTCAAAGGCATTGTGAGCGAGATTGGCAGGAACGCAGTGCTGCGTTCGACGGGTGTCTCAACCGCGCAGACCACAACCAGCGGGCAGGAAGCCAAGGATTTCAAAGTCGTGGTGGCTTTGCAGGATCCGCCCGCGAACCTGCTGCCGGGACTCTCCGCCACCGCGCGCATTACCACCGCGAAGCGCAGCGCGGTGCTGGCAATTCCGATTCAGGCCTTGACCATTCGCACGCGCGGGGAGCTGGCTACGGAGAGCAAAGACAAGAAGGGCTCGGTACAGGCGGCCGCTCCGTCCGCGGGAGACTCCAAGGAAGAGCTGCAGGGGGTTTTTGTGCTGCGCGAGAAGAATGCTGTATTTGTGCCGGTCGCGACCGGCATCAGCGGCACAACGGACATCGAAGTTCTTAGTGGGTTAAAAAGCGGCGACGAAATCGTGACCGGCAGCTACAAGGTTTTGCGCACGCTGCGCAATGGCGCCAGTGTGAAGGTCGATAACTCGCTCACGCCGAAAGATGGCGAGTCGTAGGTGAGCCTGATTGATGACGAATCCCGACCAACAAACGTCTGAGGAGAAGAAGATGGCGACGGATTTGGCAAGCCTGGGGGAGACGAGAGCGGTAGCGCTCCCCAACGACTGCATCATCTGCACGGAAGATCTCTGGAAGACCTACGACATGGGATCCGAGCAGCAGGTGCAGGCCCTTCGCGGCGTCAACGTTCGTATCCAGCGCAACGAGTATGTCGCCATCATGGGACCGTCGGGCTCGGGCAAGTCGACTTTGATGAACCTGATCGGCTGCCTGGATACGCCCAGCAAAGGAAGCTACTGGCTGAATGGGCAATTGGTAAGCGAGCTGGACGACGACGAACTGGCCCGCATTCGCAACAAGGAGATCGGCTTCGTCTTCCAGACCTTCAACCTTCTGCCCCGCGCCACGTCGTTGCACAATGTCGAGCTGCCGTTGATCTATGCCGGAATTCCCGCGGAAGAGCGCATCGATCGCGCCAAGAAGGTTCTGACCGCGGTAGGCATGGGATCACGCATGAACCACAAGCCTAACGAGCTGTCCGGCGGCCAGCGGCAGCGGGTGGCGATCGCCCGCGCCCTGGTGAACGATCCGTCCATCATTCTCGCCGACGAGCCGACCGGCAACCTGGATTCGCAGACCGGCGTCGAGATCATGGCGCTCTTCGATCGCCTGCACGATCAGGGCAATACCATTGTTCTGGTGACGCACGAACACGATATCGCCGAGTATGCCCATCGCGTGATTCACATCCGCGACGGCCAGGTCTTCAGCGATCAAAAGACGGCCCGGGCGTAACGACCTCACGTTTTGAACTCTATCCCTGAATTGCAGCGCGCACGCTCTACCGCATCGCCGGAGTTGGCGGATCGTGCCCCGCTGGCGCGGGCGACCAGGATCGAAGCGCGCTTCGCCATCGGGCTGGCCGCGCTTTCCGTTGCGACTCTCCTGTACTACTACGCGCATCAACAAATACTCCTTTACGGTGACGCCGCGGCTCATCTCAATATTGCGCGACGGGTGCTCGACAATCGCCATCCCATCGAGGCCTACGGCCAGTTGGGCACCGTGTGGCTGCCGCTGCAGCACATCGCCATGCTGCCCTTCGTCTGGATTGACACCTTGTGGCGCAGCGGTATCGCGGGCGCAATTCCCGGCATGCTGGCCTTCGTTCTCGGCACGCTTGGCGTTTTTCGCCTGGTGAGCGCTCGCGCGGGCGCCGGAGCCGGCTATCTCGCGGCGGCAATCTACGCGCTCAATCCCAACCTGCTCTATATGCAGACGACGGCGATGAATGAGCCGATCTTCCTGGCCTTTTTCATCTGGTCGCTCGTGTATCTCGACGAATTTCTTCGTGCCACGTCCCCGCCCGCTCCCCGCTCGACGGTGAAACCGGCTGAGCTTCGTCCGCGGCGCGCGCTCGAGTACTGCGGCATCACCATGGCGGGAGGCGCGCTCACCCGCTACGACGGCTGGTTTTCGGCAACGATCATCGGAGTAATTCTGCTAGTCGCGTTCTTGTCATGGCGCCGAAGAACCACGGAGCCGCGGCTTCGTCGCGCGGTAAGTAAGTCATTCGCCGAGGTTCTGCTGCTCAACGCCCTGGTTCCCGTCTATTGGCTGATCTATACCTGGGCTGTTTCGGGTAACCCGCTTGATTTCGCCAATGGGCCGTATTCTGCGAAGGCCATCGCATTGCGCAACACCGCTCGTGGAGCGCCGCCCTATCCCGGGCAGAACGATATCCTCACTGCCGGGCTCTACTTCCTGAAATCGGCACAACTGAACGTCGGTTCACCGCAGTTTGGCCGCGTCCTGTTGTGGCTCGCGCTGGCCGGCTCGGCGCTGGTTGTCTGGCGCTTTCGCCGCTACAGTATTCTTCTGCTGCTCTGGATTCCGCTCGCCTTCTACTCTCTATCGATCGCCTACGGCAGCGTACCAATCTACCTCCCCGTCTGGTATCCGTTTTCGTATTACAACGTTCGTTATGGACTGGAGTTGCTGCCCGTATTTGCGGTTTTCCCGGCGGTTCTCGGGGGATTTCTGACCGAACGCACGAACCTCCGATGGCGGCAAACTGCGGTCTGGGGCGCCGTGAGCGCCCTGGTAGCAGCCAGCTACCTTTCCGTCTATGCTCAAGCTCCGATTACGTTGCGGGAAGCGCGCGTCAACTCGCACGACCGCCTGTCACTCGAGCAGGGGCTGGCAAGCGTGCTCGTACAGCTGCCGCCGTCGGCCACGCTGCTGATGTACGAAGCCGAACATCCCGACGCGCTGCGACTTGCAGGCATCCCGCTGCGGCACGTCATCTCCGAGGCCGAACATCCCGACTGGGAGTGGGCGCTGCTCGATCCGCATCGCGCCGATTATGTCATCGCCTGCAAAGGCGATCCGGTTTGGCTGGCCATGCGCAACCACCGCGCCGACTTTACGGAAATGATCTCGATCTCTGCGCCGTACCAGTCCCCCTGCACGGTATACAAGCCGAAAAGCTAGCCATTCAGAATTGGCCACGCTTCTTCCAGGCTCCACTCCGGAATTGCGCCCGGCCGACTGGCGACCAGCGCTGCTACCGCGTTGGCAAATTCGCCGCAGCGCTGCAGTCTCCATCCCTGGTCGAGGCCGTGAATCAGCGCTGCAGCAAAAGCATCCCCCGCCCCGACCGTGTCGGCGACCCCAACCCTCTGGCCGGGAACTTCCATGTATTCGCCACACTCATAGATGGCACAGCCGCGCTCCCCCAGGGTGACGCAAACAATGCGGCAGTTGTACTGATCGCTCCAGCGTTCACAGAAGTGCCTGATGGAAGAGTGCCCGCCCTCGGAATCAAGCGATGCATCCAGAAATTCCGCTTCGCTATCACTCAGCTTGATGACGTTCGCCTGCGATGCAAGCCTCTCCACCGCGGCCAGGTTCCAGTTCCCGTCCCGCAGATTCACGTCGTAGATTCGGCTCACCAGCGGCATTTCATCCAGCAGCTTCGTGGTCCCGCCCAACGCCATCTCGGAGTTGTGATAAAGCGTACCGAAGTAGATCCATGTCGGATCGAGATCGACGATACGTTTCCGCAGGCCAGGGGTTAGGGTGACGAAGTCGTACGCCGCCGGCCGCACAATGCGAAATAGCGGTTTGCCTGCCGGATCGAGATCGACCTCGGCCGTTCCTGTGGCTCTGCCGGGAATCACCTCCACGAACTCGGAGGAAACCCCGAGGCGCTTTAGGATCTCCCGAGCGCGCCGGCCGCGCTCGTCGTCACCGACTGCGCTGACGAGGAATACTTCATGGCCCAATTTGCTGGCGTGAGCGGCAAAATTCAGCGGCGCACCCCCCAGGTATTCCGAATCGCCAATCACGTCCCATAAAATCTCGCCCAGGCTGACGATGCGCATGGCAGCTAGTTTCCCGTTTTGGGCCGCCTGTTTCAAGTTCCCGCCATGAATTCCCGGCCGGAAACCTGAACACAAATCTGTTGCTTAGTTTCGTTTTGCGATATGATGTCCGCTTTCCTATGAGATTTGGTTTCCAACGCGCCCAGCCTGCCGTCGCGCCCTCCCCCGCGCAGTTTCCCGAGCTCTCCGGAGCCGATATTGCCGGCATGATCCAGGGTAACCGGGTGGGCGGCGATCTCTACCACTTTTTGCGAGCCAATCGTTGCCGCGTGATTTTTGGCCTGCTCGACGTCGCCGGCCGCCGCGAAGAGAACCAGGGCATTGTTGACGCGGCGCGGCAGACCTTCCAGACCTTGGGAAGTTCCAAGTTCGCCGACGAAGAGGTCAACGAAGCCGACGCCATGATGGAATTGTGCCTCGAGCTGAACCTGGCAATTCGCCGTGCGGCCAATGGGGTTCGCTCCTGCGCAGCCTTCGTCGGCTGCTACAACGAGGAGCTCGGCACCATCTGCTATGTCAATGCCGGCCACACTCCCGGGCTGCTGCGCGATCCCTCCGGTGTGACGGAATTGTCCGCGACCGGCTTGCCGCTGGGCTTATTTGCGGCTTCGACCTATGAAGCGCCGACTGCCGCGCTGCAAAATGGAGCGGCACTGCTGCTTGTCTCGCGTGGGGTGGTCGAGGCGGGCTCGCGAAAACGCGAATTTGGTTTGGAGCGCGTGAAGGAGGGCTTTATCGGCGCCTCGTCCGGCAGCGCCCGCCAGATAGCAGCCGAAGTGCTCGCAGCCGTAGAACGGTTTGTCGGAGGCGGCGCCAACGAAAATGACGTAACCGCACTGGCCTTGCTGCGCACGCCCGGCAGAGCCGGCGCGTAGCCCTCCGCGGTCGCGGTGCCGGCGTCTTTACCAGCGTGGCAAGCGATTGAAGGCGGGATTAAGGTAAACTGGACATTGCACCCGGAAACCCTGGAACTTTCCCGTAACCGGGAGCGAATTACCTACAGAGAGCGATTCACTGCGCGCGAGAAGCCAGTGCTTTATTGCGCCTTCGACCTCTTACCAACATCAAAATCCGCACTACGGATTAGCATTACCGTAGCATCGAGGGGTCGACAGAAGTGTTTATGTTAGCGTCGAATTTACGAAGGTACGTCATATCCAGAATACTCATATGTTTGTGTCTGCTGGCCTAAGCCTAAAGAAAACCCTCCTTCTTTGTCGGGTGGTCGCGCTTCACGCTGGAGTCTCCGTTGCAATCATACTGATTGGGCTGACTTGTGTTTTTTCCTCACCCGCGGCCGCCCAATCCCAATCGCCCGCGAGCCCCCAAGCAAGCCCAGAAATCCCGCCGGCACTAGGTTCGGCGGTCACCTCCGGCTCAACGCAGGCCGGCCAGCAAACCACCGGGGTCATCAGCGGAACGGTTACCGACAAAGAAGGCGCGCTCGCGGTCGGGGCTAAGATCGCCCTTACCCAGGAGGGCCAGCCTTCCCGGGAGATTACTTCCGGAGACAACGGCGACTTTTCTTTCACCAATGTTCCTTCCGGTCAGTTTCATCTGACAGTGACAGCGCCCGGCTTCGATACCCAGAAATACTCTGGCAGCCTGCAACCCGGGCAGTACCTGCTCGTACCACCCATCATGTTGCCCCTGACCAGTGCGGTAACCGAGGTGCGAGTCGGGGGGTCGCCGGACGAGATAGCCACCGTCGAAGTCAATCAGGCTCTCCAACAGCGCGTATTGGGCTTTATTCCGAATTTTTATGTCACGTACAATGCCGACCCGGCTCCCCTGTTCGCCAAGCAGAAATTCAGGCTCGCCTGGAGGTCCCTTATCGACCCAGTTACGATTGTGGGCGTTGGCTTTCTTGCCGGGATCGATCAGGCAGCCGACCAGTTCGGCGGCTACGGCCAGGGGGCGGCGGGTTACGCGCGCCGCTTTGGAGCAACCTATGGCGATGTTGTCTCCGGTACCCTGATCGGCAGCGCAATTCTGCCCTCAATTCTGCATCAGGATCCCCGGTACTTTTACCAGGGATATGGCAGCACCGCTTCGCGCTTCCGGCATGCGGTGTTGAATTCAGTGGTTGCCCGCAACGACCGGACGCGAAAGTGGGAGCCAAACTATTCCGGCATCATTGGCAGCTTTGCCGCCGGCGGCATTTCCTATCTTTACTATCCGGCGAGCGATCGCAGCACCAGTTTGTACGTGCAGAATTCGCTGGTCAGGTTGGGTGAAAGCAGCGTGGCTGGAGTTCTCCAGGAGTTTGTACTTCGCAAGCTCACCTCGCACGTGCCGGCGCAGGCTGCCGTTTCCAGTCGCCCGTAGCCGCGGTGCGGCAGCCTCTTCCTAGTGCGAGCCGCTAACCTCTCGGCTCGGCCTGCGAAACGTCGACAAATCCACTTTCGGCGTTTGTCCCAGCGCAAGATCTGCCAGCGCCTCTCCGATCGCAGCCGAATGCTTGAATCCATGTCCCGAGCAGGCGGAGGCGAACCATACGTTCTGGTTGCCCGATAACTGCTCGATGATGAATCGCGCGTTTGGCGTCACGGTGTAAAAGCAGGTGGAAGTCCGCAGGCAGGTGCCGGATAGATCGGGAAAGCGCGGCGTAAGGTATTCGGAGTAGAGCGCGCTGACGTCTGCTTCCGTAGCGATTCGAGAAACGGTATCGGGATCGACCGTATTCTCGTATTGTTCTCCGGCGACCTTGATTCCGCCGTCCGGGCCGTCGATCGCGGGAAAGCCGTACAGCATATCTTCAGGCTGGTTTCCCGTGATCCAGATGAACACCGGAAAGACCCCCGGCGCATATCGCTCGCGGTTCGTTGCCAAAGCGAACCAGCACATCGTCTGTCGATAAACCTTAAACAGGCCGGCGTAATCGTCTCCGAGCAGCTTTCCCATCCACGCTCCCGCGGCAACAATGACGCGCCCGGCCGAATATGTCCGCTTGTCGGTCCGTACCTCGACCGCTCCGCTCGCCGATGGTGTGATCTGGCTGACAACTTCGTCAGTGCGAATCGTCGCGCCCGCCTGCCTTGCTGAATCGAGTTGGGCTCGAATGCACGCTTCGGGACGAAGAAATCCTGCGCCGAGTTCGAAGTAACCCAACTCGTCACCGCGCAGGCGAAACTGCGGATAACGCCGTTGAATTTCCCCCGTGCTCAGAACTTCGTGCGCGATACCGAATTCGCCGGCGGCGTCGATCGTGTCCTGGAGAAACGAGGTCGAACCGTGATGATGACCGGGAACGCCGGGCGACGAGACGATCAGGCAGCCGCAGCGGGTGAGCAGACTGCGGCCGGTTGCGGCTTCCAGCTCTTCCCAGATTTCATGGGAGCGCAGCGCCAGTGGCACATACTCGCGGCCTTCGCCAATCGCCTGGCGCGTGATGCGCGTGTCGCCATGCGAAGAGCCACGCTCATGCGGCGGCGAGAAGCGGTCGATACCGATGACGCGCGCGCTCACCTGGGCGGCGTGACGCAGCGTGGCGCTACCCACGGCGCCGAGGCCGATGACGAGAACGTCGGCAGTTAGCATGAAGCCACTAGCAACCAGCAATGAGCAATCAGCAATAGCTCACAGTGAACCTGTGTCTGCAGCTGCTAATTGCTGACTCTACTGCTGCACCGCCTGAATCGCCTTGGGATGGACCTGTTCGTTCTTGATCTGCGCGGCGTTCCAGCCGCCGCCGAGCGCCTTGACCAGCGCCACCTCGGTCACCATCTGCTGGCCCTCCAGCTGCGTTTGCAGCCGCTGATTCGCGAGCAGGGTACTCTGCGCGGTGACGACGTCGAGAAAACTGGTCACACCGCCGACATAGCGATTGTTCGCAATCTCCAGCGCGCGACGGGAATCGGCAACCGCGGCATCCTGGCTGGTCGTGGCCTGCGCCAACTCGTTCAAACCTGACAAGCCATCTTCCACCTGCTGGAAGGCGAGTAACACTGACTCGCGATAGTTTGCGACGGCCTCGTCATAGGTATGCCGCGCATAAGCGAGGTTGGCGCGGTTTCGCCCGCCATTGACTACCGGCTCCAGCAGATCGCCGCCCAGCGACCAAAACGCATTCGGTGCCGTGATCAGGTTGGTAATTTTGGTGCTCTCGAAGCCGCCGGCCCCGGACAAGGTCAACTGCGGATAGAACGCAGCCTTCGCGACTCCAATCTCGGCATTTTGTGCCGCCATCTGCCGCTCCGCCGTGGCAATGTCGGGACGGCGCTCGAGCAGGTCCGACGGAACCCCGAGAGGGACGGGCACCGGTTTCGCAGTGAGTGACCGTACGGGGACGCTGAAGGTTGAAGCGGGATTACCGGTCAGCACGGCGATGGCGTGCTCGAATTGATCCCGCTGCTGTTGCACCAGATACAACTGCGCGACGGTGGAATCGAGCAACGTCTGCTGCTGTGCCAGATCGAGCCCCGACGCGACGCCGCCGGAATGTCGATACTCCACGAGCTGCAGTCCCTTTTGCTCAATGGCGATCGAGTCCTTCACCACCTGCGCTTCCGCATCCAGCTCGCGTAAGCTGAAGTAGTCGGCGGCCAGCTCCGCGGTCAGCACCAGGTTCACGTTGTACATGTCTGCCGCCGTCGCTTGAAGATTGGCGTTGGACGCCTCCAGGCTGCGGCGATATTTGCCGAAAAGATCGGGCTCATAGTTCAAATAAAACGGAATCTCGTAGGTGCTCTGCGTCAGCGGATTGCCGATGGTAACAACCTCCGGGCGATTTCCCGCATAGCGATTGCGCGAGGCATTGGGATCGACGCTCGCCTGCGGAAAAAACAGCGCCGAGGTCACCCGCGCCAGCGAGCGCGCTTCTTCCAGCCGATCTTTCGCAGCCAGCAGCGACTGATTCGCCGCCAGCAGTTGCTGCTCGTAGCCGTTCAGCTCGGCATCCTGAAAAACTTCCCACCATGCGCCCTTGGGAAGGCTGTCCTTGGGAGCGGCGACCCGCCACGGCGCCTGCGTCTTGTACGCTTCCGGCGCGGGAGCCGGCGGGCGCTGATAGTTCGGCCCCACTGTACAACCGGCCAGAAGCAGGCAGGCTGCCATGCCAACCGTGAGAACGGATGCGCCACGGCTCACGAGTGCTGGCCTCCCTCATTCTGCGGCGCGACCTTGACCTGCTGCCCGTTCTCGATGGAATCCGAAGGATTCACGATGATGAGGTCGTCCACGCTCACGCCGCCAACGATCTCCAGCGTGGTTCCATAATCGCGGCCGATGGAAATGTGCCGCAGCTCTACCTTGCCGTCCGACCCCACCACCGCCACCTGCGCTCCTTCCCGGCGAAACAACATGGCGTTCACCGGGATGGTCACTTTGTCCGCATTGATGGCAGGAGTGAAATGCACCTCGCCGAAGGAGCCGGGGAGCAGCTTGCCATCCGGATTGGGAACGTCGACTTCGGTCAGCAACGTGCGCGAGGTCACGTCAATTGCGCCCGCGGTGCGGGCTACCGCCGCGCGAAACTTCTCGCCCGGAAATTCCTGCAAGGTGACCGTTGCCTTCACGCCGGGCGCGATTGCCGGCGCGTAGGCCTGAGGAACGGAAACATAAACCCGAAGGGGATCGGCCTTGGCAATGCTGAACATCGCCTGCGGACCGGAGCCTCCACCATTGCCGGCATTGATCAGGGCGCCAGGGTCGACGGTACGGCGGGTGATGATGCCATCGAAGGGCGCGTACACGTGCTTGAATCCTTCCAGCTCCTCCAGGCGCTTCACATTCGCATCGGCGGCGGCGAGATTGGCTACCGCCTGCTGGTAGCCGCTCGTCTGGGTATCGGCTTCCTCCTGCGAAACCGAATCTGTCTTGCGCAAGGCCTGGTAGCGGTCGGCATTGATCTTCGCCAGGTTCATCGCCGCCAGAACCTGCTCCCGCGCTGCCTTCGCCTGGCGAAGCTCCTGATCCACTTCAGGCGTGTCGATATCGGCCAGCAGTTCACCCTTCTTCACGTGGCTTCCAATGTCCCGGTACCAGCGCAGCAGGTAGCCATTGGTGCGGGCATAAATGGGCGATTCAATGTAGGCCTGAAGCGTGCCCGGCAGCACCAGCTCTTCGTCCGGCTTCTCCGCAATGGGGTGGACCACCGCGACTATAGGAACGGCATTTTGTGCCGTCTCATCGGCCAGCACCCGATCGTCGTGCATCCGGCTGAGCACGGTGCCGACAGCAGCCAGGATGAGGATCAACAGGATCGCCCCAACCAGGAGCAGGGCCTTTCGGGGCGATGCCGGGGCCAGCTGCGGCGGCGGTGTTATCTGAGGGGCAGCATGGTCGCCGTTTTCACCCATGTCGGGAAAGTCGGGACGCTGCGGAGCGTCGCTATGGGCGTGGGTGCGCTCAGGAGTCTCGATCTCTCCCGCCGGATTGGGTTGCGGTTCCATCTCTCTGGTCCGAATCTCCATATTCTATGACTGCCGCTCCGCTTCTTTCGCTTCCCGGCGACCGTGAATAATTCCGAACACGGCCGGCACGAAGAACAACGTCGCCACCGTGGCGAACAGCAGGCCGCCGATGACGGCGCGGCCCAGCGGGGCATTCTGCTCGCCGCCTTCGCCCAAGCCCAGCGACATGGGCAACATTCCAATGATCATCGCCAGCGCGGTCATCAGCACCGGACGAATACGCGTATAACCGGCTTCCAGCGCCGATTGCACCGCGGGAACTCCCGCTCGCATACGGTCGCGCGCGAAGGAAACCATCAGGATGGAGTTCGCCGTCGCCACGCCCATACACATCACTGCGCCGGTTAGAGACGGGACGTTGAGCGTCGTATGGGTCAGCAGCAGGATCCAGCAGATGCCGGCCAGTGCGCCCGGCAGCGCGGTGATGATGATGAACGGATCAAGCCAGGACTGGAAGTTCACCACGATCAGGAAGTACACCAGCGCGATGGCGCACACCAGGCCCACGCCCAGTCCGATGAACGAGCTCCTCATGGTTTTGACCTGTCCGCGCACAACCATCTGCGTTC
>Ga0335073_10001766_pt1 | contig 29187 bp, 19 predicted proteins | sample Lox_Sample_22_FD_207093 | JGI IMG/M metagenome (GOLD analysis project Ga0335073, IMG submission 207093) | Soil microbial communities from Loxahatchee National Wildlife Refuge, Florida, United States - Lox_Sample_2.2 | ecosystem: Environmental > Terrestrial > Soil > Wetlands | place: USA... | reverse complement strand
AGGGCTCGCGCGGCTCCTCCGGACGCGGCGATCCGTAGACCTTCATGCCGTCCGATTCGAGCATCTTTTTCACGCGATAAATATGATAGCCGTCGCTCACCACGATGCACGATTTCAGATTCAGCCGCCGCATAATTTCCGCCGCGGCCGTGGTGCTTTCCACCGTAGTCGCGCCTTCCGATTCCACCACCACCGCTTCCGACGGCACGTTGTGCTTGCTCAAATAGGCGCGCGAGACGCCGCCTTCGGTGTACGTCGGATCGCCGCCGCTGCCGCCGGTGGTCAGGATGCGCGGGGCCAACCCCTCGCGGTACAAAAACAACGCGTGATTCAGCCGCGCTTCGAGCACCGGCGACGGCCTGCCGCGATACTCCGCCGCGCCGAGCACCAGGATCACGTCGGCCGGCCGCGCTTCGTCCACCGTCGATTGGCGTTCGATGGCGCGGGCAATCGAATAGAGCGCAAAACACCCGCCCGCGCCCGCCAGCGCCAAGGCACACACCGCCGCTCGAAACAACCATCGCCGCATTTGTTTAAAAGGTCTGTTGAACCAGGGGACAGACTACTCTGTCCCCTTTTTCAACAACCTCGTATGCCAACATTGTAAGACGTGACGACAGACGCGATTGCGAGCGACCGGAACCCGCTGCTCAAGGAAATTCGCCGCGCCGTCTCCCGCGGGTCGCTGACCGCCGGCGGTTTTGCCGTCGCCGAGAGTTTTCATCTGCTCGAAGAAGCGCTGGCTTCCGATTGCGAAATCGGGGCGGTGATCGCCGCCGAATCGGTGAAGGGCACGGTCGCGGCGCACGTTCGCGGATTGAAGCGGACGCGCGTAGTCGCGGTGCGCGATGCCGTTTTCGCGTCGCTCGCCTCCACCGAAACGACGCAGGGCGTGATCGCGCTGGTGCGCCCGCCGGTCTGGACCATCGATCAGCTTGTGCGCGGCAAAGCGCTGGTGGTGGTGCTCGATGGCGTGCAGGATCCGGGCAACGCCGGCGCGATCGTGCGCGCGGCGGAGGCTTTCGGCGCCACCGGCGCGGCGTTTTTGAAAGGCGCGGTCAGTCCTTATAATCCGAAGAGTCTGCGCGCTGCCGCGGGATCGGTTTTTCGTCTGCCGATCGTCGCCGCCGCGGACGAAAACCTGCTGCTCGCCGCGCTCGATCAACGTGGAGTCGCATTGTACGCCGCATCGCCTCGCGCGGCCAGGCCGCTCGCCTCCATCGATCTTTCCGGCCGCGCCGCGATCGTGATCGGCAGCGAAGGCCGCGGCGTCAGCGCCAAAATCGCCGAACACGCCACCGGCGTCCAGATTCCGACTAGCGGAGTGGAATCGCTGAATGCCGCGGTCGCCGCGGGCGTATTGTTGTATGAAGCGCGCAGGCAGAGAACTGCGGCATGAGGCATGAAGCGCTTTCCAAACCCCCGAGCCAACCCCCGCCATGACTGGCGGGGCTTTCTCGCACTGGGCAACCCCCGCCATCACTGGCGGGGCTTTCTCGCGCAGTGCAAGCCCCGCCAGTTATGGCGGGGGTGTATCTTCGGACAGAACGGCGGATGCCGGCTTTTTCAACCGACCCGATGGCCTGCGCCGCGAAACATAATAGAGATGTCTCCGCATGAAAATCTTTCTTCTCCTCGCGCTGCCTTGCGCGCTGCTGGCTCAGCCGAAATGGACCTCCATCGCCACACCCGGCGACGCCTATCAATATTTCCTCTACGCCGGCCAACGCCGCATCGAAACCAGCCAGTTCAGCTCCAAAGCTCCGCATCCCTCGCCCGGGTTTAACTACCGCTTCGTCAGCGGCCGCAGCACGCGCACCGTTTGTGAATTGAAGAATCGCGCCGGCGTCTACTGGTATTCGCCGGAGGGCCGCAATCTGGAGGGAACCTTCCCGACCACCAACCCTACCGAATTCAACGTCAGCGCGGTTCAATCGGGAATCCAAGGTTTCGGCGTGACCGCGGCATTTTCCGGCGCCGCCCAGCATCCCGGCGCGCTCGAAACCGTCTATTTCACCGATCGCGTCTGCTCCGACGGCGGCAATGAATACGGCCTCAGCCGCGATCTGGCGACCAAGAGCATCCTGGTCTACTGGGCCGCCTACGCCAATTGCGGCAACGACGCGCAAAGCGTCTGCCGGAAAACGGGCAACGCCTCGCTGGGGCACAATTTTTCAAACGTCCAGCAGGAAAACTCGAGCGCCCATGCTCAACACGGGTTTCGTCTCTATGGCCTCGATCCCGAGACGGTTTACACCTACAAGCTGTACATCGATCATCACAAGCTGCACGTCGAGGTCTGGAACGGCCGCAAGCTGGCCGAATGTTCCGGGTCGGAAGAAAGCTCGCGCGTGCCGTGTTCGCTGTTCCGGCCGGTCGAGCCGTGGTTTCCCATCGATCAGCTTCATTCCGGCTACATCGTCGCCGGCACGCAGAACACCGACGGCTCCGGCGTAGCCCAAAATGCCGCGCTTAAAGTGTCCGATATTCTGGTATTGAAGTGAGCCTGTTCGAAACCACGCCGCTCGCCTCGGCCGGCGATCCCAAGCGTCCGCTGGCCGAGCGCATGCGTCCCGATAAGCTCGACGATTTCGTCGGCCAGGAACACATCCTGGGCCCGGCGAAGCCGCTGCGCGCGCAAATCGAGCGCGACGAGCTCAGCTCCATCATTTTATGGGGCCCTCCCGGCGTCGGAAAAACCACTTTGGCGCGGCTCATCGCGCGTCAGACCAAGGCCGATTTCGTCCCGTTCAGCGCGGTGCTCGCCGGCATCAAGGAAATCAAAGCCGTCATGGCCGACGCCGAGCGCGCCCGCCGCGTGGGACGCCGCACCGTTCTGTTCATCGACGAAATTCATCGCTTCAACAAAGCGCAGCAGGACGCGTTTCTGCCGTATGTCGAACGCGGCGATATTATTTTGATCGGCGCGACTACGGAAAATCCGTCGTTCGAAGTGGTTTCCGCGCTGCTTTCGCGCGCCAAGGTTTACGCGCTGCGCGCGCTCACCGTCGAGGAGATCATCACGTTGCTCGAACGCGCGCTGAAGGTCTTGCAACTGGAATCCCCGCACGATCTGCTGGAGCAGATCGCGGTCTATTCGAATGGCGACGCGCGCGCCGCGTACAACCTGCTGGAGCTGGCCAGCGCCGTTGCGCGGGACGGAAGGCTGGAGCGCGACGCCATCGAATCGGTGATCGGGCGCAAAACCGTTCTCTACGATAAAGCCGGCGAAGAGCATTTCAATCTGATCTCCGCGCTGCACAAGAGCATTCGATCCTCCGATGTCGACGCGGCGCTGTACTGGCTGGCGCGAATGCTCGAAGGCGGCGAGGATCGCCTGTACCTCGCCCGCCGCCTGGTGCGCATGGCGATTGAAGACATCGGCCTGGCCGATCCGCGCGCGCTCGAACAGGCCATCGCCGCGCAGCAGGCCGCGCATTTTTTAGGCATTCCCGAAGGCGATCAGGCGCTGGCGCAGGCAGCCATTTATCTGGCCATCGCGCCCAAATCCGACGCCGCCTACCGCGCGCTGAACGCGGCCCTGGCAGCGGTCGAAAAAAGCACGAATGAGCCGGTTCCCATGCAGCTCCGCAATGCGCCCACGCGAGCCATGAAGCAGTGGGGCTATAGCGAAGGCTACCAGCACGCGCATCAGTTCGAAGACGCCATGAACACCATGGAATGCCTGCCCGACAATCTGCGCGGCACGGAATTTTATCATCCCACCGATCGCGGCGTGGAGCAGCGAATCGCCGGCCGTTTGGCGGAGATTCGGGCGAAGCGCCGGAAATCAGAATAAACCTCGCGGTACCAAGGTTCTGGATCGAACGCGGCGAGTACTGTCTTGCGTCGACACGGCGCAAGGCCGCAAACTCACTTAGAGAATATGCCCGAGGGGATCATGAACGACAACACGACGCCTGGACCAAACCTCCCTTTCAAGGCTGTGGAACGCCGTCACGCCGACCGTTTCCCGATCGTGCGTGAACTGCGCTATCGCGTCCTCAGCAAGCGCAGCGAAGAGGAAACCGGCGACGGCCGGACCGTCAACATCTCCAGTTCCGGCGTGTTGTTCACCGCCGAGCACGTTCTTGTTCCCGGCCGGCGCATGGAGCTTTCCATCAGTTGGCCGGCGCAGCTCGACAACAAGACGTCATTGAAGCTGGTTGCCCGTGGACGCGTGGTTCGCTTCGAGCACGGCCTTGCCGCGCTGGAAATTCAACAGTACGAATTTCGCACCCAATCCCCCGCGCGGCCGCCGTCGAATTAGCGGCATTTAACCGCGCTAAGCCACTCCAGCTTACAGAAGGCCGAACGCCGTCGAATCGCGAAATCAAGCCGCCGGATACGGATTTCTCGCCGAATCCTGCACACCAGCAGCCGAAAGCCGCTTGGCCTCTTACAATAAATATTGGATGGAGACTCTCTACGGCCGCTGGATGCTGGCCTGGGAAAACCGGTTGTGCTCGCGCGCCACCAATCGCGTGGTCCGGCCGTTTGAGTGGGGCCTCGAATGGACGCGCCGCTGGCCGGTGGCGGAGCGTTTTCCGCGGAACGGCCACGATCCGGAAGCGTACCTGCGCCTGCTGAATCGCGCCGCGCTCGAAGCGAGCGACGATTTTTTCAATTACCAGCCGCCGCGCGATTTTTCGCTCGACGGCAATCTGTTGCGCTTCACCAGCTTCGTCGAGACGCCGTATCCGGAAAATAACCGCGTTCACGGCCAGTGGTTTCCGGCGCGATTCAAACCCGGCGCGCGGCGTGTCGCCGCCATCGTGCTGCCGCACTGGAACGCATCGGTCACGCAGCATAGCGCGCTTTGCTCCGGTCTGGCGAAGCTGGGAATTTCCGCTCTGCGGCTCAGCATGCCGTATCACGATTACCGCATGCCGGCGGAGCTGCAACGCGCCGATTACGCGGTTTCTTCGAACCTGGCGCGCACCATCGACGCCACGCGCCAGGCGGTGATCGACACGCGCAGCTGCGTCGACTGGCTGCTCGCGGAAGGTTATCAGCGCGTCGGCCTGGTCGGCACCAGCCTCGGTTCCTGCTACGCGTTTCTCGCCAGCACGCACGATCCGCGGCTGGAGGTGAACGTTTACAATCACTGCTCCACTTTTTTCGCCGACGTAGTCTGGGAGGGGCTGTCGTCGCAGCATATTCGCCAGTCGCTCGAAACGTCGATCACGCTGGACCAGTTGCGCGAGGTCTGGATGGCCATCAGCCCGCCGAATTACATCGACCGCTACGCGCGGATGCGCAAAAAATCGCTGTTCATTTACGCGCGCTACGATACCACGTTTCCCGTGCGTTTCTCCCGCCAGGTAATCGAAAAAGCCCGCGAACTGGGACTGGATCACAAATCGGTGGAGCTGCTGTGCGGCCATTACACCATGGGCGAAACCCCGTTCAAGTTCATCGACGGCTATCACATCTGCAATTATCTGAAGCGCAATCTGTGAAGCCGGCCTTTTGTGCGTCTTTTCATGGTAGCCGCCCGTTTAAACGCGGGAGAACGCCTCGTTTCGCTAAGCCGCGCGAAAATCGGGCTTTATGATTTTAAATCAGAAAAACAGCGAAAAATTACGGCCGTCGGCCATACCTGAGGTGCCGGAAACTCGGAAAACGCGTCCTGGCGCGTCCTAGGCCCCGCCAAATCGAAATCGCGGAAAACGGTTTTTCTTCTCCGCCGGTTCTTCGCCCTAACCGGCTGCTGTCCACGGCCGCCCTGCAAGCCGCTAATGCCGGCGATGGCCGGAGGCGACCAGGTCCGCCGCTTCCTCTGACGGTTTCCCTTCCACGCCCGCCGCGGTGAGCTGTTCGGTGATGAACCAAACCTGAAATTCGTTGGTGCGGAGCACGTTGCTGATCAGCACATCGTTGGTGCCCTGGTCGTCGGCTTCCGAGGTCCAGTCGATCGCTTCGCGGGTTTCGGCGATGATCAGCTCGTGCGCCTGCAACAGGCGGTACAACTGCGTGTTGGGATCCTCGCGGCCGCGCGGCGGACGTTCGATGCGCGTGGTTTCGGCAACGTCGTGCGCCATCGCGATGGCCACTCCGCCCAGCGTCTGAACGCGTTCCGCCAACAGATCGACCAGCTCCACCTGCTCGCCGAAATGCTTGTCGAACAGAAGATGAAGCTGGTAAAAGGTGGGTCCGGTCACCTGCCAGTGGTGCTTCTTATACATGTCGCGCAGGGTGATGGTGTCGGAAAGGATCTGGTTCAGCTTCTCGCAGGAAGTCGCGCGCACCTTATTGTCCAGAGAAATGGCTCGGTCGACCACGGTTCCGTACTGCTGAAATTCGGAGCCGTGACCGTTGGGAGAAACGCGGTCGTGGTTTTTCTGTTTCATAGAGGATTAGATCACCCGAATCCTGCCAAGTTTCACGCATTCCCATTGTAGACTTGTTCCGAGAGGACCAATCATGAAATACCACACCATGGCTGTTTCTATTGCCGGAATTTTCGGCGCTGTTGCGCTTTGCGCGGCCGAAAAACCGGTCAAAGTCGAATTGAAAAATGCCCAGGGCCAGGACGTCGGCACCGCCATGATCAGCGAGATCAAAAGCGGCGGCGTCAGCATCCGGCTGAATTTGAAGGATCTCCCGCCGGGAGAACACGCCATTCACATTCACCAGACCGCCAAGTGCGAGGGGCCCGGGTTCACCTCCGCCGGTGGACATTTCAATCCCACCGGAAAACATCACGGCCTGGATAATCCCCAAGGCCCGCACGCCGGCGACATGAAAAATTTTACGGTCAAGGAAAACGGCACGGCCAGAACCACCATCACGGATCTGAATGTCACGCTCGAGGAAGGCCCCACTTCGTTGTTCAGCAACGGCGGGACGGCGCTGGTGATCCACGAAAAGGCCGACGATATGAAGAGCGATCCGGCGGGCAACGCGGGCCCTCGCATCGCCTGCGGCGTCATCACAAAATAATCGTTCGGCGCGGAACAGTGATATGCTCGCGATAGGAAGTCGAGGGCATGACTCTGCGCATCACTCTGGCCTGCGCGGTTGCCGGCGCCGGTCTCCTGACGACGCTTTTTGCGTTTCAGCGTCCGTTTCGGGTTTACCCCAGCATGGAAGCCTATGACGATATTCCGCTTCCGCCCGATTATCAGGATAAGTCGGAGTGGGTGGAAGCGCGCCTGATGTATCCGCAGCATCCCGACGCGCGCTTCGGCGGACGGCGCTGGCGCTTCGGCGAATCCGACTGGCGGGAAGGCGGAACCAGCTGGACCCAGGATTATCCCCGCGCGGACCGTCATTTCGCCATGGCGGTGCGGCGTCTGACGCTGGTCAACGCGCGCTCGGTGGAGCAGCCGGTCAATCTTGACGACGGCGACGACGTCTACAATTGGCCGTGGCTGGTCGCCGGCGAAATGGGCGACTGGCTGCTCACCGACCAGCAGTGCGCAAAACTCCGCGATTATCTTCTGCGCGGCGGATTTTTGTACCTCGACGATTTCTGGGGCCCGGAAGAATGGGCGCGCTTCGATGAAAGCATGCGCCGCGTTTTCCCCGATCGCGAAATCGTCGAGATCGACAATAAGGACCCGATTTTCCACACCGTGTACGATCTGGATGATCGTTATCAGATCCTGGGCCAGTGGGCGCTCGGCTGGCGCGGCGGCATGAGGGACCGCGTGACCGGGACGGTTGCGCAGTGGAAGGGAATTTACGACGATCACGGCCGCCTGATGGTGGCCATGAGTTTCAACTCCGACGTCGGCGATTCCTGGGAGTGGGCCGACGACCCGCGCTATCCGGAAAAATACTCGGCGCTGGGGATGCGGATCGGGGTGAATTACGTCGTCTACGCGATGACCCATTAGCGCGGAAGCCTGGCCTCGCGGACGCGGCTCAGGCCATCACCCCCGGCACAACTGCCGGGGCTTGTACACTTGAAAAAAATGAACACACTCGATCTGCGCGGTAGAACTGCTGTGGTGATTGGAGGAACTTCGGGCCTGGGCCGCGCCATCGCGATGGGCCTCGCCGACGCCGGCGCCGACGTGGTCTCCACCGGCCGGCGAGCCGCGATGGTGGAAACCGTCGCGGCGGAAATCGAGGCGAAAGGCCGCCGCACCCTGCGCCTGGCCGCGGATGTTTTGTCGCGCCCATCGATCGATCAGTTTCGCGATGCCGTGGTGAATCACTTCGGCGGCGCGGACGTGCTGGTCTACGCCGCCGGCCGCATCGCCAAGGTTCCGGCCAAAGATATGCCTGAAAACGAATGGACCTCGATTCAGGACACCAACGTCACCGGCGCATTGCGCGCAGCGCAGGCGTTTTACGAGACGCTGAAGGCCAGCGGACGCGGGCGAATTGTGAATATTGCTTCGCTCAATTCGTTTGTGAGCCTGAATCAGGTGGCGGCGTACGCGGCGTCGAAGGCGGCGCTGCTCGGATTGACGCGCAGCCTGGCGATCGAATGGGCGCGCGACAACATTAATGTAAACGCGATCGCGCCGGGCGTTTTTCTGACCGACCTGAATCGCGCGTTTCTCGAATCGAGCGACCGCGGCCGCGAGCTGCTGATGCGAACGCCGATGGGGCGATTCGGCAAATCGGAAGAACTGGTGGGCGCGGCGGTGCTGCTCGCGTCGGACGCGGCGAGTTTTATTACCGGTCAGTGCATTGCGGTCGACGGGGGATTTCTGGCGTCGGGCGTGAACGCCGTGAGTTAACTGTCGGGCGCTGTCATTTTTTGTTCCTGTCCAGAACTTCGCGGACCAGCGCGGCGAGCGCGTGGGGCTTGAACGGCTTCTCGATGAAGTTCGCTTCCGTCTCGAGCGCCTGCAATGATTCGCCGGAATATCCGGACATGTAGATCACCTGCATTTCGTTTTGCAGCCGCACCAGACTCCGCGCCAGATCGTGGCCGTTCATTCCCGGCATCACCACGTCGGTGAGCAGCAGGTCCATGGGCGCTTCGGCGCTTCCGGCGGCGGCCAGCGCTTCGTGTCCATCGCGCGCCTCGATGACGTTGTAACCGCACTCGCACAGCATTTCGCGGATCAGCGAGCGCAGCACGGCGGAATCTTCCACCACCAGAATGGTCTCCGATCCTCCGCAGGGAACCGCCGGAGCCTCCTGCGCCGTGCTTTCGGGGCCGGCGGCGTAGCGCGGCAGGTAAACGCGGAAGGTGGAGCCCTTATGCAATTCGGTCTCGACCTGCATGGCGCCGCCGCTTTGCTTGATGATGCCGTAGGCCGTCGATAATCCCAGGCCGGTGCCTTCGCCCGACGGCTTGGTGGTGAAAAACGGCTCGAACAGATGGCCGCGCGTTTCCGCGTTCATGCCGACCCCGGTGTCGGTCACCGAAAGCTTCACATAATCGCCGGGGGCCAGGCCTTCGCGTTCGGCGGCCGGAGTTTCCATGTGCACCCGTTCCGTGGCCAAGGTGAGGCGTCCGCCTTTGGGCATGGCGTCGCGCGCGTTGATCGCCAGGTTGAGAATCACCTGCTCGATCTGGCCGGGATCGACCAGAACGCTGCCGGCGTCCGGCGCGAGCGGCAATTCAATCTCCACGCCCTCGCCCAGCATGCGCATCAACAGATCGTGCATGTCGCGCAGCACGCCGTTGATTGCCACCCGGCGGCGGCGCATCACCTGCTTGCGGCTGAAGGCCAGAAGCTGGCGCGTGACCACGGCGGCATGCTCGGCCAGCTTGTTGATCTGGAGCGCGGCGCCGCGCGCCGGGGAGTCCTCGGGAACATGGTCGCCCAAGCGGCACGCGTAAGCGGAGATGGCGGTCAGCAGGTTGTTGAAATCGTGCGCGACGCCGCCGGCCAGGCGTCCGATGGCTTCCATTTTCTGGGCCTGCGCCAGGCGGTCCTCGATCTCCCGGCGCGCGGCGATATCGGTGAGCGCGATCAGATACTCGACGGTGTCGCGCCCGGCCTCGCGCAGCGGAATGAGCACCAGGTGGGCCCAGACGGTGGGGCCCGAGGGATAAAGGAAGCGCAGTTCCAGCGAAAAACCGCCGCCGCCGCGCGCGGCGTGCACCAGGCGGCTATGGAGAACTTTCAGATCGCTCGGATGAATGTGCTGCATCCAGCCGCGTCCGCGCATCTGCTTGGTGCCGACGCCGGCCAGGCGCGCGGCGTAGTGGTCGGCGAAGCTGCACTCTCCATTGGCTCCCGCGCGCAGAATCCCGACCGGGGCTTCGCGCGATAGAGCGGAATAACTGGCCTGCGCTTCGCGCAAAGCGCGTTCGGAGCGGCGCCGCTCCGAAATATCGTCGATCGCCAATAAAATCATGCGCGGGTCGCCGGTGGCGGGCAGACGGCGCACGTTGATCGACAAGGTTTTGCGGCCGGCGGTTCCGAAGTTGTGCTCGATTTCGACCGCCTCCGGGAATTCGTCGCCGTCGGGATGGGCCAGCAGCGAGCGCAGCCGGGGAATGTCCCAGGCCCCCTCGGCGACGTCGAACAACGGCGCGTTTTTGACCAGCTTCTGGGACAGATGGAACGCCGTGTAGAAGGACGAGTTGGCGGTGATGACGCGGCACTCGGAATCGAGCGCGACCATGGGCTCATGCGCCGTGGCGGCCAGCGCTTCGGCGTACTCGCGCAGATCCCGCGATTGCTCCAGGCTCTGGCGCAGCGCGGTGACGTCGACGAAGGCCATCACCGCCCCGTCGATGCTCTGTTCCCCGGTGCGATAGGGCCGGACAAACATGGAATAGGAGCGGCCCCGGTCATCCTGCACTTCGCGGTCGAACACCCGCCCGTTGTCGACCACATCGCGCAGGATGTGGCGCAGATCCGGCACGTCGACGTTGGGTTTGATGTCGAACAACGGCCGGCCGACGTCGGTCGGGATCAGGTTCAGGAGCCGTTCGGCCAGCGGAGTGAAACGGCGAATCCGGCCGTCGGCGTCGACCATGACCAGCGGGATCTGGGTGCTCGAAATCAGGTTGTTCAGATCGTCGTTGGCGCGGGCCAGCTCCAGGTTGCGCGTCTGCAACTCCTCGTTGACGGTGATGAGCTCTTCGTTGGCCGATTGCAACTCCTCCTGGGCCGTTTCCATTTCCCCGTTGATCGATTGCAGCTCCTCATTGGAGGATTGAATCTCTTCGTTGGCCGATTTCAGTTCTTCATTATTGGCTGCCTGCTCCTCGATGATCGATTGCAGGTACTGCCTGGTGGCCTCGAGTTCCTGGCGCAAACGCCGCATCTCGCGTTTTTCGTCCCGCGGCGCCGCGCGCGGCGTTTCGGAGCTCCGCGGCTCCGTTTCCTCGAACAGCACCAGGTAGCAGGCCTGCGCGCCGGCTCCGGGGTTGATGGGAATCGCCTCGATGGAGGCGTAAAACCAATCGCCATTGCACAGCACGCGCACGTCGCGAACCCGCACCGGCTTGCGTTTCTTTTTGGCCTGAAGGACGACGCTGCGCAGGGCCGGCATCAAACCTTCGCGCGCCATGTGCAGCAGGTTCAGATGGGGCTCGCCCGGCTCGGGTTCGAGAAACCGGCCGGTGCGTCCGTGGAATTGCAGAACTCTCAGTGCGTCGTTGATGACCACGCCGGGAGGCGAAAAGCGATGCAGCAGAATGCGGTCGGCGGCGTGGCCGGGATGGGAATCGCGGCGCTCCTCGGAAACCGGCTCAATCACCTGCCCCGCCAAACCATTGACCTCAAAATCGAGAACCGGCCGCGACGCAGCGGGCTTCTTGAGATAGATCCTGTTTTTCTGGTCCGCCGCGGCAAAAAGCCCGGACAGGGGGCCGATCGTGTCCGAAGGTCCCAGCGCCAGGTAACCGGCCGGCTTCAGAGCGTAATGAAACGTGTGGATGACCCGGCGCTGGAGCACCGCTTCCAGATCGACCATCAGGTTGGGACAACTGATCAGGTCGATCCTCGAAAAAGGCGCGTCCTGAATGACGTTCTGGCGGGCGAACACGCAAATTTCGCGCAGGTTGCGGGCCACGTGAAAATGCCCGGCGGACGGCTGAAAATAACGGCGCAGCAATTCCGGCGGGACCCGGCCGGCGATATTTTTGGGGTACACGCCGGCGCGCGCCCGCTCGATCGCCGCGTCGCTGATATCGGTGGCGAAGATCTGGACGGGCACGCTGAGAGAGGCCGCGCGCAGGTATTCGCTGAGCGCGATGGCGATGGAATAGGCCTCCTCGCCGGTGGCGCAGGCGGGCACCCAGATGCGCACCGGGTCATCCGGCGCGCGCTTGCTCAGCAGCTTCGGAAAAACCCGGCGCTTCAGCGCGCGAAACATCGCCGGATCGCGGAAAAAGCCGGTGACATTGAAGATAATGTCCTGATAAAGCTGCTGCAACTCGGCGGGATTTTTCCTGATCAACTGGAGATAATCCGCGGTCCGCTCCATTTTCTGCACCACCATGCGGCGGGCGATGCGGCGGCCGATGGCGCTGTGCTTGTAATGCGTGAAATCGACGCCGGTGGCGCCGCGCAGCGTCGCCAGCAGAGGGGTCAGATCGCCGTCGCTTCCCGGCACAGCCAGCGAAGGCTCGCGCGGGCGCAGATTCGGGTGCCGGCCGATGCGCGCCAGCTCCCGCGCGATTCCCTGCGGCGGAAGAACGTAATCCACCACCCCCGCGTTGGCCGCGCTGGCCGGCATGCCGTTATATTTTGCGGACGCTTCCGATTGCGCGAAGGTGATGCCGCCTTCGGCCTTGATCGCCTTCAGCCCCAGCGTGCCATCCGAAGCGGTGCCGGAAAGAACCACGCCGATGGCCATGCGGGCGCGGTCCCGCGCCAGCGATTCGAAGAAACGATCGATGGGCAGGCGCGGAGCTCGCGCGCGCGTGCGCGTCTTCAGTTGGAGCTTGCCGCCGAGGATCTCCAGATCGGCGCCGGGCGGCATAACGTAGACGTGGTTGCGTTCGACCGGCGTATTCGGCTGGACCCACAGCACCGGCATTCTGGTGCTGCGCTGGAGAATGTCGGCCAGGACGCTGCGGTGCTTGGAATCGAGATGCTGCACCAGCACGAACCCCATGCCGGTATCGGCGGGCATCGCCTGGAGGAGCTGCGTAAACGTTTCCACGCCTCCGGCCGAAGCTCCGAATGCGGCGATGGGAAACTCAGGTTCCTTCGCCGGGACGGCCTGCGCCGCCTTGAGGCTCGACGATTTTCTTACTTCTTTCTTCAAAATGGCGCGCCTGTGGGGAAGCGCGGAGCTCGCACTCCCTGATCACAAGTGTAGCGTCGAAACGGGTACTTTCAAGAGATTTTGCCACTTTCAGGATCGCGTCACTCTGGGACCGGGAAGGAGCGCAAGCCTGACGGCTTACGTTATAGACCCGCCTGAAGGTCATTTGGCCGGGCGGTTTTGAGGGAGCGGCTCGTTTAGCGAAACCTGCGGAATCGGCGCGCGCCATCATGTTGCGCAATAAGCGCTGCGCATCCCCTGCGCGGAAGTCCGGCCGTCGCTGATTCGGACGCCGTACGATTACCGCTCCCTTTGCCTTCGGACTCGATAAGACCTCCAGCTTTGCTGCCCGGGAGGTTTTCTCTCCACCCGGGAATTATCCTACTCGCAAGCCGGATGCCATGCGGATTTTGTTGAAGCGGTGACGTTTCCCGGGCGCACTTTCGGAACATGCGCGAATGCACCCGATTTTTGCGCGATTCCGCGCTGCCTACTGCGCGCCGCGGCCGCGGCCCTCGGGCGGCGCCGGCGGAGGCAGATCCTTGCGCGGCAGTTTGTCCGGCCGCGTGGCCGCGTTATAAACAAACGCCGCTTCGATAATCGCCATCTGCTCCAGATCGGCTGCTGGATGCGATCGTAGACGTCCATGTTCGAATGGTGCGTGCGCGTGTTGTAATCCATGGGGTCCTGAATGAACTGGAATCCGGGCAACCCCACGCGGTCGAAGGACTGGTGGTCGGTGCCGCCGGTGTTGCGGATGGTGATCACGCCCGGCGTCAGGTCCTTCAACGCGGCGAACCACTGCTCGAAAATCGGGCGCACCATTTCGTTGCCTTGCAGATAAATTCCGCGGATGCGGCCGGTGCCGTTGTCGATGTTGAAATAGCCGGCGAAGCCGTCGTGCTCGGCCGTCGTCTTCATGGTCGCCGGATCGGCGAAGTGCTCCTTCACGTAGGCCTGCGATCCCAGCAGGCCTTCTTCTTCCCCGCCCCACAGCGCCATGCGCACGGTGCGGTCCATTTTGAGATTCAGCGACTTCAAAATGCGCATCACTTCCATGGCGACGGTGCTGCCGGCTCCATTGTCGGTGGCGCCGGTGCCCATGTGCCAGGAATCGAAATGGCCGCCGACCATCACCAGCTCATTCGGCTTGGTGGCGCCGGGAATTTCGGCGATCACGTTGAAGGCTTCGGTCTGGCTCATGTCGAACACGGTTTTGATGTCGAAGGTGAGCTTCACCGGAACGTGATGCTCCACCAGCCGCGCGATGCGGTTGTAATTTTCCGCCGTGATCGCCACCGAGGGAAGGTTTTTGGTCGGATCGCCGGTGCGCGGCGAGCCGTTGCTGGCAAATACGATTCCGGCTTGCCCTCGCTCGCTGGCCGTGACGGTCATCAGCGCGCCTTCATCTTTAAAGTACGTGCGCTGGCGATTCTGGAACTCCTGGCGCTCTTCGGGAGTCATGTTGAACAGCGGATTGCCGCCTCTGCCGCCGCGGCCTCCGCGGCCGCCGGCCGGAAGAAGTTCGGGAACCAGCTCCTCCAGCTCCGCATCGGTGTAACGACGGCCCGGCGCGGTGTCCGGGAACGGCAGTTCCGGCGGGGGAACCAAAAACACGATTTTTCCTCTTAATTTTCCATGCCATTTATCGAAATCGGAAGGCTGCTGGATCTCCGCGATCACCACTTCGCCGGTCAGCGGACCGTTGGTGCCGCCGCTCCACGCCTGCGGATAGCCGATCAGCGGCATGTAGGTCGGCTCGACCATGGCGGCGTCGTAATGGGTGAATTCCCAGCTCGGAATCGCGCCGCCGCGGACGCCGGCGGTGGACCATTTTTCCAGATGAACGTTGCTCAGTCCCCATTCCTTGAGCTGGCTGACGGCCCAATCGCCGGCGCGGCGGAACTGCGGCGAATTGGTGAGCCGCGGACCGTAACGGTCGGTCAGGTTATACATGGTATTCATCACCTGCGAAGGGTTGCGCGCGCCGCCGCGTCCACCGCCGCCGAATCCCCCGCCTTCGCCCAGTTCCGCCACTTTGATCTCATGAATGACATTGAGATCGATTTTTTCGGTATTCTGCGCGAGAGCCAGCGCGGGAACCAGGAGCAGCAGCGTCGGGAGCCGATGTAGTTTTCGCATAAGTACCTTATTAAATCACTTTTTCCCGCGGGTATTGTGGCGCGCGCGACGGTTCAGATCGCCAGCATTTTTTCCAGGTCGCCGCTGTGGATGCGCCGTCCCACGTAAAACGATCCGAACAGCGCATACACCGCGCTCACCTCGTCGAAACGCATTTCGTAAATCAGCTGCTTGAACACCAGCGGATCCTCGGCGAACAAGTCCACGCCCCACTCCCAATCGTCGAAGCCGATCGATCCGGTGATGATCTGCTTCACGGTTCCCGCGTAGCGCCGTCCGACCTCGCCATGTTCCTGCATCTGCCGCTGGCGCTCGGCCATGGGGAGCTGATACCAGTTTTTATGCTCGCCGCGGCGCCGATCCATGGGGTAAAAACAGATAAATTTGTGCGCCGGCATTTCCGGATAAAGACGCGGGCGCATGGCGCTTCGCTGCCGCGCGAGCGTTTCCTCGATCGCCGCGTTCCATTCCTCGGAATGCGGCGCCACGCCGCGCTCCACCAGCGACGAATAGACTTTCAACGACGATTCGTATAAACCCAGCTCGACCACCGACACATAAGACGTGGTCTGGTCGAGAAAATCCGAAAGCCCCAGCCGGGCCACGCAGCGCTCCGCGTCGCCGAGCGCGTCGAAATCGGAGCGGAAATGCACCCACATCAAATCGCCTTTATGGCCGAGCAAGGAAAACAGCGCGCTGCCGGCGTGTTCCATCTGGTCGACGAACGCCGACGCCGCGGCGAGGAGTTCGCTTCGCGCGACAAGGGACTGCGCCCGCCACGCCGGCCATTTCAGCCGGAACATCTGGTGCAGCACGCTCGCGCCTTCGATGGTCAGCGGCACGGGTGGAAAATTTTCGCCGGACTGGTGTGGTTCCATATTCATCAATGTAAGCCATGCGGCGGATGTGTATCGTTCTGCGGCCGTACCCCCGCCATGACTGGCGGGGCTGTAGGATGTTGGCTCTTCGCTTTCTAGCAGGGTGCTGAAAAAGGGGACAGACTACTCTGTCCCCGCCTGTAAGCTATTCATACCGCGTACGACCATGGCCGTGGACAGAGCGGTCTGTCCCCTTTTTCAGCACTCCGCTAGTGTACATGGCGCGCGGATGGTCCGTGTTAAACTTAAAGGTGCTCATGCACCCAGATACTCATCTGGTGATTCAGCTCCAATCGCTAGATCAACGAATTGCGGCCCTCGATAAAGAGGTGGCCGCGCTGCCTAAACACATCGCCGCTATCGAAAAAACGCTGGAATCGCACCTGCGCAAGCTGGAAGCCGATCGCGCCGCGCTGGCCGCCAATCAGAAGGATCGGAAGAAGCTGGAAGGCGACATCCAGATGCACGAACAGAAGATCTCCAAGCTGCGGGATCAGATGCTCGGGGCCAAAACCAACGAGCAGTATCGCGCCTTTCAGAATGAGATCGATTACGCGCAGAACGAAATTCGCAAAGGCGAGGATCGCATTCTCGAATTGATGGGCGAATCCGAGCCGCTCGACCAGAACATGAAGAAAGCGGAAGCGGCGCTGAAAGAAGAAAAACAGGTGGTGGAGCGCGAGAAAAATCTCGCGCGGGAGCGCACCGCCTCCGATAAAGCGCAGCTTGAAACGCTGCGCGCCGAACGCGCGGAAGCCGCCGGCAAGCTTCCCTCTGAGGTTCATAACACCTACCTGCGCGTCCGCAAGAAATGGCACGGCACGGTGATCGCCGAAGCGGTGGAAGGCCGCTGCTCGGCGTGCCAGATCGTGGTCCGTCCGCAATTCCTCCAGGATCTGAAACGCGGCGAGGAGTTGCTCACCTGCGAGAGCTGCGGCCGGTTCCTTTATTACAACCGTCCGGTCAACGTCGAAGACATCGCCTCAGTCCGGTAGCGCAAGGACGGGCTGCTTTCGGGAACAGCCCCTTTTTTGAGCACCCTGCTCGTCTGGCGTCTCAGTGATTCGTGCAATAAGTCGCGTGGGGCAGGCTCCCAGCCCGCCTGGCCGGCTCAACAAGAGGCGGGCGGCGCGCCCGCCGCAGGCCGTGGGCCTGCCCCACAAAACCCGCCGGCATACGATCGCTGATTTCGGGGACGGGAGACTAGTAGCATAGAAGAGTAGTTCATGCGCCTGCTCAGCCGGATCGTCTTCCGCGACATTTTGGTCGCTTCCCTGCTCGGAACGGTGATGTTCACCTTCGTCCTGTTCCTGCAACGCACCCGGCCCTTATTCGAGCTGATGGTCCGCTCCACCGGCTCGCTGGCTTCGGTCGCCTATCTGTTCGCGCTGGTGCTGCCGCAGTCGATGCCGCTGACCATTCCGCTGGGCGTGCTGGTGGGCACGCTGATCACGCTCAGCCGCATGTCCACCGACGGCGAAATCACCGCGATGCGCGCCGCCGGCGTGCCCGGACGCCGGGTGGTGCCGCCGATTTTCGCGTTCAGCTTCCTGGGCCTGTGCGCCTGCGCCGCCGCTTCGCTGTGGCTGACACCGTGGTCGATCCGCGAATTTTATAAAGTCGAAAACCAGGTGATCGCCCACGAACTGACCGCCGATATCGAGCCCCGCGTGTTCGAAGAGCAGTTCCCCAATACGATTCTCTACGTCAGCGACATCACCCCCGGCCCGGCCTCGCGATTGAAGCGCGTCTTCATGGCCGACATCACGCCGCCCGATCAGCGCAAGCCGGGCACGGCCGATCGCGGCGATACGCCCGAGGTCACGCTCGCCTCCGACGCGGTCGCGGTGCCCGATATCCAGCAGAATCGCATTACCCTGGCGCTGCACAACGGCACCACTTACGAAACCGACAAGGAGAACAATTATCACATCTCCGGCGCGCCGACCGGCGAGCAGGGACTCGAAGCGCAGCGCAATAAGGAAGTGAGCAATTCTCACCCGTCGACCGAGATTGACACCCTTCCGCTGTATCGCGAAGCGTATCGCGAAAGAGATGTCGACCGCGATCAGCGCCTGGCCGACCGCATCGAATTGAACCAGCGCCTGGCGCTGCCGCTGGCCTGCATCCTGCTGGCGCTGGCCGGCGTGCCGCTGGGCATCACCACGCGCCGCGCGGGAAAATCCTCGGCCGTGGTGCTGACCGTGGTGATCGCCTTCGTTTATTACATCGGCCTGGTCACCTGCGAAAGTTTTGCGCGGCAGGGCACGCTGAAACCGGAAATCGCGCTGTGGATTCCCGATTCTCTCTTCGCCCTGTTCGCGCTGGTGACCATCGCGCGCCTGGAAGCTCCCGGCGACCGCGACCTGCTCGGCTACATTTTTTCCTTCTTCCGCGGCCTGCCGAAACCTCAGCAACGCGGCAAACAGCGCGTGCTGGACCGCCTGGAGCCGCGCGCCTGGCTGTGGCGCCTGCCGCTGCTGCCGCAGGTGATCGACGTCTACGTGCTCACCACGTTTCTGTTCTACCTGGTGCTGTGGATCATCAGCTTCGTTCTGATTTTTCACGTTTTCACGTTTTTCGAACTGCTCAGCGACATTGTGAAAAATCATCCGCCGATGTCGCACGTGCTCAGCTATCATTTTTTCCTGACGCCGCTGCTGATCTACAATTTCACGCCGGTGGCCGTGCTGGGATCGGTGCTGGTAGCCTTCGGGGTGTTGTCCAAGCACAATGAAATTACCGCGTTCAAGGCATGCGGCATCAGCGTCTATCGCTTGACGGTGCCGATCGTGATCGCGGGATTTTTCTTGAGCGGCGGCCTGTTCGCCTTCGATCATTACTGGGTTCCCGAATCGGACCGCCGGCAGGACGCGCTCCGCGCCGAAATCCGCGGCAAACCGCCGCAAACCTACCTGCGTCCCGATCACAAATGGATCTACGGCAAACACGATCGCGTTTATTACTACAAATATTTCGACGCCTCCACCGACGTGATGCTGGACGTAAACGTCTATGAGATCGACCCGCACTATTTCCGGCTGAAGCGTCACATCTGGGCCGAGCGCGCGCGCTGGGAACCGTCGCTTTCCGCCTGGGTTTTTCAAAACGGCTGGAGCCGCGACATGGACCCGTCCTGCATCGCCTGTGCGCCGACTCATTACGTGAGTTTCGCCGGGGGCACGCACACGTTTCATGAGCTCGAAGAAGATCCGCACTGGTTTTTGCAGGAAGAAAAACAGGCGCGGCAAATGAATTTTCAGGAGCTCGAAACGTATATCGCGCAGCTGCGGCAGAGCGGTTTCAACACCATTCCTTTGCAGGTGGAGTGGAACGAAAAATTTTCCGTTCCGCTGTTCGCGCTGATCATGGCCATTGTCGCGGTGCCGTTCGCGTTTCTGGCCGGGAACCGCGGGGCCATGGCCGGCGTCGGATTGAGCCTCGGCGTGGCGATCACCTACTGGTCGGTGTCGCAGTTGTTCCAGCAGATCGGAAATTTGAACGAATTGCCGCCGGCCATCGCGGCGTGGTCGCCGGACGTGATTTTTGCGCTGGCCGGATTATATTTTCTGGCGCGAATGCGAACGTAACGGCGAAGGAGTCAGGAGTCGGCATGAAAGCTTGCATTCTGCCCGCGCGTGCCCCGATTGAGACCAATCCGCTGGTCTACACCGACGTTCCCACGCCCGAGCCGCGCGCCGGCGAAGTATTGATCAAGGTCCACGCCTGTGGCGTCTGCCGCACCGATCTGCACGTGATCGAAGGCGAACTGCCGGTGCTCAAATCGCCGGTGATTCCGGGCCATCAAGTGGTCGGCATGGTGGAACAAAACGGCGTCAACGCGCATCGCTTCGAAATCGGCGCGCGCGTCGGCGTGCCCTGGCTCCATTCGACCGATGGAACCTGCAAATACTGCCGCGCGGGAAAAGAAAATCTCTGTCCGGCCGCGACCTTCACCGGCCACACCGTCGAGGGCGGCTACGCCGAATACATCGCCGCGCCGGAAGCCTTTGTTTATCGCATCCCGGAAGGCTTCGCCGATCTGCACGCCGCGCCGCTGCTGTGCGCCGGCATCATCGGCTTCCGCTGCCTGCGCGTTTCCGGAATTGAGAGCGGAGGCACGCTTGGATTATACGGATTCGGCGCGGCCGCGCACGTGGCGATTCAGGTGGCGCGTTATTGGGGCGTGCGCGTGTTCGCTTTCACGCGCGATGTGCGGCATCAGAAGCTGGCCATGGATTTGGGCGCGGTGTGGGCCGGCGGAGGCGAGGATGAATCGCCCGAAAAACTCGACGCCGCGATTCTGTTCGCACCCGCGGGCGAGCTGGTTCCGGCCGCGCTGCGCAACCTGGATCGCGGCGGAGTGGTGGTCGCCGGCGGAATCCACATGAGCCCCATCCCGCAGTTCTCCTACGACCTTTTATATTGGGAGCGCGTGGTGCGCAGCGTGGCGAATAATACCCGCAAGGACGGCGAAGATTTTCTGGAGTTGGCGGCGAAAATTCCGGTGCATACCGAAACGCAGATGTTTCCGCTGGATCAAGCGAACGTCGCGCTGAATGCGCTGAAGCACGACGCAATCCGCGGCGCCGCGGTCCTCACCGTGCCCTCATGAAAAAACTGGTCGAATGTGAACTGAAGGACGACCCGGATGGCGACGCCAGGCGCGTGGTCTTCCGTTAATCGGCGTGTGTAAATAAATATATGCCGAAGGGGCCATTGACCCTATTGTCAAGAACATATATTGTATTCAATAGAGGCAATGTAGGAATGCGCAAGCTGCCGGCCCGTCGCATGATAGGGGTTGGTGTCTCTGTTGTAGTCTCGGCCACAATGGCGCTCGCGCAGCACGCAGCTGCTCCGCTAACGGCCCAGTATTGTGTCGTTTGCCATAACGACAAACTCAAAACGGCGGGATTTTCGCTGCAAGGGCTCGATCCCGATCATGTGGCGGGTCACGCGCCGGTTTGGGAAATGGTCCTCAGCAAGCTGCGCGCCGGGGAAATGCCTCCGCCCGGAATGCCGCGGCCGCCGAAGGCTGCGGTCGAATCGTTCACCGCGAAACTTGAAACTTCTCTGGACGCGGCCGCGGCGGCCCATCCCGATCCGGGAGCGCCGGCGATTCACCGCCTGAATCGAGCGGAATACACCAACGCGATTCACGATCTTCTGGGCATCGATCTGGACGCCGGCGCGACTCTGCCCAACGACGATTCCGGTTACGGTTTCGACAACATTGCCGATGTGCTTTCCTCGTCGACGGTCCTTTTAGAGCGGTACATGTCGGTGGCGCGGACGGCGGCGCGGATGGCCGTTGGCGACGTGCACGTCCATCCGACGCGCGACAAATACACGCCGCCGGAAGCGGGATTGCCGGGTTCGGGTCCGCCGCGCCTGGAACGGGTGAGCAATGATCTGCCGTTCGATTCGCGGAATGGAATCGCGATTCACCGCGAATTTCCAGTAGATGCGAATTACAACATCCGCATCGATTTTCCCAGCGACGCCAACGGCATCCCGGCTACCCCCGTCGAATTGACGCTGCCGGTCAAGGCGGGTCCGCGAATCATCGGCGTGACCTTTTTCCGGGAAGGCGCCAAGGCCGAATTGGAATCTCCGCCAACCCGCGGCGGGAAGCCCTCGGGCAAGGAAACGGGCACGACGAAACTCGATGTGCGTCTGGACGGCGCGCGGGTGAAGCTGTTCGATGTGCCGGAGGGCGCGGCGCCGCTGCAACTTACCGACGTCATCATTTCCGGTCCGTACAATATTCAAGGTCCGGGCGATACGCCCAGCCGGCGCAAAATTTTTGTCTGCTATCCGGTGAAGCCGTCCGAGGAACAACCGTGTGCGCGGCAGATTCTCTCGTCGCTGGCGCGCATGGCGTACCGCCGGCCGGTGACCACCGAGGATGTCGGTCCGCTGCTGGGATTTTTCGAGCGGGCACGGCCGTCCGCCGGGTTCGACGGGGGTATCGAGAACGCCATCGAAGCGTTGCTGGTCTCCCCGAAATTTCTGTTCCGCGTGGAGCGCGACCCGGTGGGAGCAAAACCGGGCACGGTTCATCCGATCAGCGATCTCGACCTGGCCTCGCGGCTATCGTTCTTTTTGTGGAGCAGCATCCCGGACGATCCACTGCTGAAGCTGGCCGAGCAGAAGAAGCTGCACGATCCCGCGGTTTTAGATCAGCAGGTGGCGCGGATGCTCGAAGATCCGCGGGCGCGCGCGCTGGTGACGAATTTCGCCGGTCAATGGCTGTATCTTCGAAATATTCCCTCGGCCACGCCCGATCCGGACATCTTTAAAGCATTCGATCAGAGCCTGCGGCTTTCGATGCTCCAGGAGACGCAGCTGTTTTTCGAGGACATCCTCAAGAATAACCGCAGCGTGCTCGATCTGCTGGACGCGAATTTCACGTATCTCAACCAGCGGATGGCGAGCTTCTATGGCATTCACGACGTGTATGGCTCGCAGTTCCGCAAAGTGGCGCTGACCGACCCGGATCGCGGCGGGCTGCTGGGCCAGGCGAGCATTCTGACGGTGACCTCCTATCCCAACCGGACCTCGGTAGTGCAGCGCGGCAAATGGGTGCTGGAAAATCTGTTGGGAACGCCGCCGCCTCCGCCGCCGCCGGACGTTCCAACGCTCGACCCGCACGGTAAAGACGGCAAACTGACGCTGCGCCAGGCGATGGAAGCGCATCGCGCTAATCCGACCTGCGCCGCCTGCCATGCGCGGATGGATCCGATCGGATTTGCGCTCGAAAATTACAACGGCATCGGTCAATGGCGCAACAAGGACGAATCGGGTGCGACGATTGACGCTTCAGGCAAATTGCCGGATGGGACCACCTTCGAGGGTCCCGCGGGATTGCGGAAACTGCTGGTGACCTCGCGCCGGGACGAGTACCTCAATACGGTGACGGAAAAGCTTCTTACCTATGCTTTGGGACGCGGGCTGGAATATTATGACCAGCCGGCGGTCCGGGCCATTATCCGACAGACGGCGGCGAACAATTACCGGATCGACGATATGATTGATGCCGTCGTCCACAGCACTCCATTTCAGATGAGGAAGAGTCCGGAACCATGATTGTTACTAAAAAACACCTCGACCGGCGTACATTTCTGCGGGGCGCCGGAACCATGCTCGCGTTGCCGCTGCTCGATGCCATGTCGCCGGCCTTCGCCGGGACCACCAGTTCCGCGAATCGTCCGGTTCGCCTGGGCTTTGTCTACGTTCCGAATGGCATCATCGATCTGAAAGGCGAGTGGACCCCGGCCGCCGAAGGCGCCGGATTCGAATTCGCGCCGACGATGAAGCCCCTGGAGCCGCTCCGGGAGCACCTGCTGGTGTTCAGCGGCCTCGCCCAGTTGAACGGACGCGCGCTCGGCGACGGGCCTGGCGATCACGCCCGCGCGGGCGCCACGTGGCTCACCGGCGTTCATCCCAAGAAGACCGAAGGGGCGGAAATTCACGTCGGAATTTCGGCGGACCAGATCGCCGCGCGCGAGTTCGGCAAGATGACGCAGATCGCGTCGCTCGAAATGGGTCTGGAAGCGCCGGGCATGGTCGGCAACTGCGATTCGGGTTACAGTTGCGCCTACACCAACACGGTTTCCTGGCGGTCGCCGACCACGCCGATGCCGGCTGAAGTGAATCCGCGCACGCTGTTTGAGCGCCTGTTCGGCGACAGCGACAGCACTGACCAGGCCTCGCGCATGGCGCGCTTACGCCAGCAGAGCAGCATCCTCGATTTCGTGATGGAAGACGTGGCCGATCTTCAGCCGGGCCTCGGGCCCAAGGATCGCAGCAAGCTGAACGAGTACCTGGAAGCGGTTCGCGATATCGAGCGGCGCATCCAGAAGGCCGAGCAGCAGAATATCATGATGCCGGTGATGGACCGTCCGGCCGGTGTTCCGGAAGAGTTCGAAGAACACGCCAAGCTGATGATGGACATGCAGGTGGTCGCCTGGCAGACCGATATGACCCGCGTGTCCACGCTGATGCTCGCGCGCGAAGGCAGCAATCGCAGCTACCGCGTGATCGGCGTTCCCGACGGGCACCATTCCTGCACGCACCATCAATACGACCCGGTGAAGATCGCCAAGACCACCAAGATCAACCAGTATCACGTCAAGGTGTTCAGCTATCTGCTCGATAAATTGAAGTCCACGCCGGATCATGAGGGCAGCCTGCTGGACAATTCGATGGTTCTCTACGGCAGCAGCATCAACGACGGCAATAAGCACACCCATGACCATCTGCCGCTGGTTCTCGCCGGGGGCGGCGGTGGAAAGATCAAGGGCGGACGCCATATCAAGTACGGCGACGAGACTCCGATGAACAACCTGCTGCTGAGCATGCTGGGCCGGGCCGGAGTGAATACGGAGCATTTCGGCGACAGCACCGGTCGCGCAACCGGCCTCAGCGAAGTTTAGCGGCGATGGATCGGGAACACGCCCTCCGCGATCGCCGGCGGAGCTTTCAAATCGCGGGCGCCATGCTGTGCGTCGCGGCGCTGGCCTCGGCGGGCGATCTGCGCATCATTGATGCCGTCAAGAATCGCGATCTTCGGGCGGTCGATTCCCTGATCGCCGAAAAAACCGACGTGAACGCGGCGCAACCGGACGGAGCGACCGCGCTCAGCTGGGCGGCCTACCTCGACCAGATTCCGGTGGCCGAAGCTCTGTTAAAAGCCGGCGCGAAGGTCAACATCGTTGACGAATATGGCGATACCCCGCTGACGCTGGCCTGCGCCAATGGCGACGGCGTTCTGGTGGGGGAGCTGTTGCAGGCCGGCGCGGAGGTTCACGCGGCGCGCTGGAATGGCGAAACTCCGTTGATGCTGGCGGCCAACGCGGGCAGCGTGGACGCGGTTCGCCAGTTGCTCGATCGCGGCGCGAACGTGAATGCGGTGGAGAAAAGCAAGGGACAGACGGCGCTGATGTGGGCCGCCGCCGAGGGCCACTCGGATGTGGTGAAGCTGTTGATCGAGCGCGGCGCCGATGTCAAAGCCTTGTCGAACTCCGGCTGGAACGCGATCGCGTTCGCGGCGGTGAAGAACGACGTGGCCTCGGTGCGGAGTCTGCTCGCGGCCGGCGCGGATCCTAACTTTGCGCTGCACGACGGCGATCACGTGGTGATGCTCGCCTCGGCGTTCAAGAGCAACAAGACGGCGACGGCGCTGCTCGAAGCGGGCGCGAATCCGAACGTCGCCGACCGCAGCGGAGCTTCGCCGCTGCATCTGGCGGCGCAGTCGGGAGACCTGGATTTGATCAAACTGCTGCTCGCCAAAGGCGCCAATCCGAACGCGGTAACCAATAAAGTCGCGCCGGGGCGCGGCGGCGGATTCCGTATCATCGTCGGACAGGTGACGCCGTTGATGGATGCCGCCAAGGCGGGCCACGAAGACGCCATGCGGGTGCTGGTGGCGGGTGGGGCCGATCCGAAAATTAAAGGCCAGGACGGCACCACGCTGCTGATGCAAGCGGCGGGCAGCGCCAAGCTGAACGTCGTCGAGTACGCCTATCAGCTCGATCCGGATGTCGCCGCGGTGACCACCTCCGGCAGCCAGGTGATGCACTCGGCGGTGACGGGAACGGGCGGCATCGCGACGCAGGACGCGATCTGCGACGTGATCCGGTTCCTGTTGAGCAAAGGCGCCGATCCCGACCCGATGAACAAGGCGGGCCGCACGCCGATCTCTATCGCCGATGTCCTGCCGATCGATAAGGCGGTCGATTTGCTGACGGAGACCATCGTCAAGTCGGGCAAGACTCCGAAGATCAAAAGCGGCCGCTGATTCACTGCCAGAGCTGCCAGAGTGGCATAAGCCGCCGGGCTTGTGCTGGACGCCGGTCGATTCATCGGCCGTGAACAGCACAAGCCTGGCGGCTTATGCCACCGAACAAAATTTTGCAGGTTAACGGAAGGTGAAAATGGTCTAATGCCGAGGCGTCACGCTGCCGGTCCAGGCGATGTCGCGTGAGGAGTTTCCCACGTACCCCCTCAGCGACCCTCCAGGCGTGCGTCTGTTCGTTACGGCTCGGCCAGGCCCGCCTACACGCGGGGACCGATTAGCCGGTCCCCTTTTTCAACCAACTTCTAAAGAAGCGGTCCCGGACCACCGATCACAACAGAAGGGAACCATCCTTCTGCTCCTTCATGAGAAAACCGCGCAGTCTCGAACTCGACGTGCTGCGGGGATTGGCAGTCACTCTCGTTCTCGGTGTTCACGTGCCGGCCTATCCCATCTGGAGTCAAATCGGCGGCATCGGAGTGGATCTGTTCTTCGTTCTCAGCGGCTTCCTCATCTCCACCCTGTTATTTGTCGAGTATCGGCAAACGCAGAAGATCCGGCTGGCCCGGTTCTTTGGCCGTCGCGTGCTCAAACTCTATCCGTCCTTTTACCTGATGTTGGGCGCGTCGCTCACCTACTGCATTTTCTGGCATTTTCGCTTCAACACGCGGCAGTTGCTCGGCGAACTTTTCCTGTGTCAGAACTATATCGGACAACTGTGGGGCCACACCTGGTCGCTGGCGGTGGAGGAGCATTTTTACATTTTTCTTCCCTTGCTCCTGACCTTACTCATGCGGGCGAATCGCGGAGCGAAGGATCCCTTCTGGCTCATCCCTTATATTGCACTGATCATCGCGATCGTTTGTTTGAGCCTGCGGCTATGGACGTCGCACCGGTTTCCGGGAGACCTGCGCCTCATTCACTACGAACCGTCCCACCTGCGTTTTGACGGCTTGTTCACCGGCGTTCTGATCGGCTATCTGTACAACTTCCACAGCGATATTCTCGCGGCGATCATGAACAGCTCCTGGCGGCTTCCTTTTTCCTTCCTGGGCGTTATCGCGTTGAGCCCGATGCTTATTTTTCCCGGAAATCTGGAGTTCGCCTACACGGTGGGATTCACGTTTACCACCATCGGGTTCGCCGTGGTCCTACTGCTCGCGCTCTTTCCGGATCGTAAGTTTCGTCCCTTGACGGGCAAGCCCAGCATGGCCGCCCGCGGCTTTGCCTTTATGGGGCGATATTCGTACACGATTTATCTATGGCATGTGCCGCTGGCGATGATGTCTGCGTGGATTGAAACCGAAACCCGCATGAACCAGTATTTACTGCACGCTTTATACTGTGCGGCGTCGGTGGGTGTTGGCGTGGGGGCATCCAAACTGCTGGAGCAGCCGGTGCTTCGGCTGCGCGAGCGTCTGCTGCCGAATCTCGCGCCGCCGCCGCGGGTTCTTACCCCGGAAAATGTCCCGGCATTCTGACGCCAGCTTCTACCGGACGTTGTCGACGATCTGCAAATTCACCAGCAGCCGGCCAAAACCGTAAACCAGCGTGGAGGCGTCGGGCGTGAGCTCGATGGATTGAAACCCGAACACTCCCGCCTGGTCCGCCGGCATCAGATCGCGCACGTTTTCTGTAGCGCCGGTGCGCCAGTTCAATTTGTAAATCCGCACTTGGGACCCCGCGCCGGAAGCGAAATACATCGTGGCGGCGTCCGCGCCCCAGCGCAGGAAACCATCCTCGGGATGCAGTCCCGCGATTTTCACCGGCGCGCCGCCATCGATCGGATAAAGCTCGAGCGCGTCACCCGTTGGGCGCGCAACGACGAATTTTCCGTCGGGCGAAACCGCGTGAGCCGGCATCGAGATGCCATCTCCCGTAATCGGCCGCGGCTCGTCCAGCGGAAAAATGCGCTGCACATACAACCGCGAACCTTTGCCCGGCGACTCGGCGCTGAATAGAATCCGCTTGGAATCGGGCAGCCACTGCGCCGTTTCATAATCGAGCCCGGCTTTGGGAACGTGAACCGTTTCGCCCGCGCCGGTGGGGATCGCCAGCAGCTCCAACGGCCGATTGAACAACACCGCCAGAGCCCAGCGGCCGTCCGGCGAGAGCGACAGCGCCGAGCCTTCGCCCAGCACCACCTCAGGCGAGCCATCGGTCGGGCGCAGGCATACGCCGTAATTGTGCCCGGCGCTTCCTTCGGTGAACAGCAGCGTTTTCCCGTCGGCGGAAAGATCCACCGGGGTCGATTGATCGAGGTAGGCAAGATGCCGCTCGCGCGGCGCGCCGGAGACCAGCGCGATCACTTCGCTGCGGATGCCGTCGTCGCTGGCTATCAGAACGCGGCCGTCGCTCGAAATGTCGCGCAGGAAAATCGCGCTGGGAGACGCGAGAAGCTCGCGCCGCTTGCCTTCGAGCGTCACGGCATAGAGCGAACGCGGGTAACCGGATTTGCCTCCGGCGAACCACAGCTCCTTCCCCGAAGCGCTCCAGGCGATCCCTTCGATCGCTTCCCAGCCGGCCGAGAGAACCGTTTTATGACCCTTCAGATCGAGCACCGCCACATCGCCGCGATCGTCCCAGCGCAGCGGATGGTCGGCGATCGCCAGGCGCTTGCCGTCCCGCGAGAAACGCAGGGTCGAAACCCAGCCGTCGGTTTGATAAATCGTTTTTCCCAGCGGAAACTCGACGCGAAACACGCCCCCCACCAGACGCGCGACGGCCAACTGATCGCTCGCCGGCTGATAATCGGCCGCGTAAACATCCTGAAGCAGCGGACGCGGAGCGCCTCCGGCCAGCGGCGCGCGCGCCAGTGTCGCGCTCAGGCCCTGCGGCGGCGCCGCCATTTTCGGATCGAGGCCGACGGCCATCTCGCCGTCGCTCGAAATGGCGAAAAGGTGCGCGTTCGAGATCGACAGCGGGCGGGAATCCGCCGTCGAATCCACGCGCGTCGAAAAAATTTCAAGCGGCGCGCCGTTCCAGGCCGCGCTATAAGCGACGGTTTTGCCGTCGGGAGCAAAACGCGCGCCGGAAACAAAACCGCGATCGAAGGTCAAGCGCAGGTAGCGCGGCAAAACCGGCGCGGCGCGGAAGCCGCGCACCGCGAAGAACGTCGCCGCCGATGCAATCACCGCCAGAGCCAGCGCGGCCAGCCATTTTCCGCGCCGCGATTTCTTTTCCGGAATCGCGGCGATTGGGCCGCTCGAAGAATGCGTGTGC